>Ga0134127_10000767_pt1 | contig 26676 bp, 12 predicted proteins | sample KB31753_FD_96459 | JGI IMG/M metagenome (GOLD analysis project Ga0134127, IMG submission 96459) | Terrestrial soil microbial communities with excess Nitrogen fertilizer from Kellogg Biological Station, Michigan, USA - KB3-175-3 | ecosystem: Environmental > Terrestrial > Soil > Unclassified ... | reverse complement strand
TTTTGAGATTGATTCGCCAAGCAGTAGCTCGAGCGTTGTCACATTGAACACAGCTTGATCTTTGTCGACTGCCAAAATCTCGCGTCGCACTGCATTCGTCATCGCTGTCGGATCGCTCTCCGTCTTCACGACGATCGTGTTGAAGCTAGTTGGATACTGAGAATGAGGCAGGTAGATCTGCATCGGCGGCTTTTTATCGAGTCCGTACTGCGATACATCGCCAACAACTCCGACGACTGTGCGCCACGGTCCGGGATCAGTGGGACTGCCGGTAAATCTGATGCGCTTGCCCAGGGGGTTCTGGTTAGACCAAAGCTGATTCGCCATTGTCTCGTTGATCAAAGCAACCTTGGCTGACTCAGCCGTGTCCTGATCAGCAAGCACGCGTCCATTCGACATAGAGATGTTCATCGCCTGGAGATAACCGGGCGTCGTGACATACAGATCGACTGTGATCTCTTCGCCACGCGGCTGCGGCTGGTCTTCGACTACCAATCCTCTGCCATCGAAGTTGTCACTTAGCGGAAGGACACTCGTGATGCCGGCCGCTTTAACTCCGGGCAGGCTCGCAATGCGATCCGTGACCTGTTTGAAGAAGGCAACTTGATTTTCGGGTTTGGGATATTTGATCGATGGAAGTCCGATATTCATTGCGAGGATGTTTTGCGGATTGAAACCGGTGTCCACGCCTCTCAAGCGCATCACGGTGCGGATCAACAATCCTGCGCAAACCAGCAGCACCAGCGTCATTGCAATTTCTGCAACTACCAGCGCGCTGCGCAAGCGATTGCGAGTTCCACCAGCACCGGAACCACGCCCGCCTTCCTTGAGCGATTCAGTGAGGTTCGGTTTCGAAACCTGTAATGCGGGAGCAAGGCCAAATATCAGTCCGGTCACTACCGATATGCCGAGGGTGAACAACAAGACACGGCTGTCGAGCTGTATCTGATGGAGCATAGGATTAATTTGCGAGCCAACGGACGAAACGAGACTCGTTCCCCAGAAGGCGATCCCGAGGCCGAGGAGCCCACCAACGAACGAAAGCAGCAGGCTTTCGGTCAACAATTGGCGGACTAATTGACCTCGCGCCGCGCCGATGGCCGAGCGAATCGTTATCTCTTTGTGTCGAATTGAAGAACGAGCTAGCAGGAGGTTCGCGACGTTCGCGCAGCCAACGAGCAAAACCAAAACCACCGCCCCAAAAATCATCCACAATGTTGGCCGTATTTCACCGACGAGTTCATCCGTAATCGAGACTATATGGATGCCCTGGTTCCTATTGGTTTGCGGATGTTCCTGCTCGATTCGCTGGGCGATGACGTTCACGTCACTTTGCGCCTGGGCAATGGTTGTTCCTGGTTTAAGTCGACCAATTGCTCGCAGGTGCCGTGCGTCGCGATCTGTATTGTCGTACTTCTCAGCGACGGGCCGATAGAATTGTCCTTCCGGTGAAACCAGCGCTGAGGGCAAAGGACGAAAGTCTGGTCCCATGACCCCGACAACGTTATACGGACGGCCGTTTAGCAAGATCGATTTGCCGACGATGTTGGGATCACCGGCAAAGCGGCGTTGCCAGAGTGCGTGGCTCAAAACGATGACGAAGTCTTTTCCCTCCTCTTGTTCTTCGGGAGTGAAGACCCGTCCCAGGATGGGCGTGCCTTTCATCACTTTGAAGAAACCATCGCCCACTTGAATTGCAGGAATTCGTTCTGCTTCGGTATCGCCCGACATGATTGGATACCAGCCACCGAAAGTTGCGACTTCTTCGAAGACACTTGACTGCGAACGATAATCAGCGGCGTCAGTGGCTGAAACCTGGTTGTGACCTTTAAGACGTTCTTCCGACTCGTTGTTTCCCCAAAGGAGAACGAGGCTTTCCGGATCTTTATAGGGCAGCGATTTCAACAAGACAGCGTTGATGACGCTGAAGACCGTTGTGTTTGCACCTATGCCAAGCGCAATCGAGAGAACCGCAACTGCGGTAAAGCCCGGGCTCTTCAGAAGGAGCCTGGAAGCGTAACGAAGGTCGCGGAAGAATGTGTCCATGGTGTTCCTCGATTTCGGTTCTCCGATTGCGAGTCTTTAGATTGAATCATTGAGTCACTGAGTCAATCATTTCTTACTCGTATCTCAGCGCAATCAACGGATCGACTTTCGTGGCACGACGTGCCGGAAAGAAGCAGGCCAGCAGCGCGACGCTGGCCAGTAACAACGCAATAAAACCAAATGTAATCGGATCAGTGGGACTGACATTGAAGAGAAGGCTCGACAGTGAACGCATCACGGCCAACGAAGCGACGGCTCCGATCGCGATGCCCAGTAAGGTCAACGCCATTCCCTTTCCGACAACCAGTTTGAGTATGTCTCTCGCTTGCGCACCGAGAGCCATTCGCACGCCGATCTCGTGCGTCCGTTGTCCCGTAGTGAAACTGATGACGCCATAAATCCCCACCGACGCCAGTGTCAAAGCCAAAACAGCGAGCACTCCCAACAACATCAGATTGAAGCGTCGCGCTTTGAGCGAATTACTGACGAGCTGATCCATCGTCGTGACCGCATAAAACGGTTGCGTGCTATTGCTTTCCCAAATGCGAGCTTTCAGAGACTGCAACAAAGCATTCGGATCGCCCTTGGTTCGCACGACAAAAATGGTTGAGCCTGATGGCGATTGGGCGTAAGGAATGAAAAACTCTTCGCGTGGAGTCTTATCGAGGCCGTCCTGTCTTTGATCAGTGACCACGCCTGCCACTTCGAAAGTGGTGCCACCGCGTGCGTCACGTCCGCCACGTTTCAAGGTGAACTTCGACGCGACAGGATCTTCACCTGGCCAGTTGCGTTTGGCCATCGTCTCGTTGATTAGCGCGACGCGGGTTGAATTCTTATCGTCAAACTGGTTGAAGAGCCTGCCTTTCAGAAGGCGAGCGCCGATTGCAGAGAAGTAATTGGGCGAAGCTATTGTGACTTGTGCGACTGGTTCCTGACCCAGCTGCTCCGGATGCCCTTCCACAGCAAAGGGCAATGAGGAGGTTTGACTGCTTTCCAGTAACGGAATAGCTGTAGTCACGCCTGCTGCTTCCACTCCGGGCAACGACTCGATTTTTTCCAGAGTTTCCCTGGTGTAGGTTTCGCGCAGCTCCGGCTTGTTGTAGCGGTCCCAAATAAAGGCTTGGATCGCCACCACTTTATCCGCAGCGAAACCTGGGTCCACTCGCATCAAGCTGACAAAACTCCGCAAGACCAATCCCGCTCCCACTAACAACACAAAGGCAAGCGCGATCTGGGTTACGACGAGCGTGTTTCTAAAACGATTACGAGCTTTGGTTGCGGTAACAGTTTGTCCCGACTCTTTCAAACACGATTGCAGGTCAGGCTTGGAGAGTTGTAAAGCGGGAGCAAGGCCAAAAATCAGCGTGGTCAGAAAACCAACAATTGCCACAAAGGCCAGGGTGAACCCATCGAGAGCTACCTGATCGATACGCGGAATGTCGCCGGGGTTGAAGGCGACAACAAACTGAACCCCCCAGACAGCCAGGAACAATCCGCCGCCACAACCGAGTGCTGCGATTAACAAGCTTTCAATCAAAAGCTGGCGGACAATGCGGCCGCGCCCCGCGCCAATGGCCGCGCGGATCGAAAACTCACGTTCGCGCTGGCAACCGCGTGCAAGCGAAAGGTTCGCTACGTTGGCACACGCAACGAGCAAAACCAGTCCCACGGCGGCAAAGAGAATCACGAGGGCTCGCCGCCATTTCCCTTTCAGGTGTTCGGGCAAAGTGATCGCTGAAATACCGAGGCCCTGGTTAGTGTTGGGATTCTCTTGCGCTAATTGGGTTGCGATGTTGTTCAGATCCGCCTGAGCTTGTGCCAGAGAAACATCTGGTTTTAGTCGCGCAACAACTTTTAGATAGGTCGCATTGCGTTGTTGCTTCATCGAATCGCTCGCTACTTGCGGCGACCACATTTCTTCTTCGCGATCAAACAAGTGGAGGTGAAAAGTAGGCGGCATCACTCCGATGACGGTAGTTGGCTCGCCGTCCAGAGTCAGTGCCTTGCCAATGATGTTTTTGTCGCCACCAAATCTGCGTTGCCACACGCCGTGGCTAAGCATCACTACTTGATTCTTTCCAGCCTCGTACTCCTCCGGCAGGAAGGTGCGACCGTAAAGCGCGCCAACGCCAAAGACCTGGAAGAAGCCCTTGGACACCATGGCCGCGCGGATCACTTCGGGCTCCTCGCCTCCCGAGTAGTCGAGGCTGTTCGGATTCGCAAACGCTATTTCGGAAAAGACTTGCTGGCGTTCGCGCCAGTCAAGAAAATTTGCCGGTGACACATCATCGCGCGGAAGGCTTTCCTTAGTGTTGTTTTCCCACAGGGTTACGATGTGGTCAGGATCTTCATAAGGAAGCGAACGGAGCAGGACAGTGTTGATGACGCTGAAGATTGCCGCATTTGCGCCGATGCCAAGCGCCAGCGTAATCACAGCAATCAGCGTAAAGGCGGGATGCTTTAACAACATTCGCGCGCTGTAGCGCATGTCCTGCCAAATGTTCATAAACCTTCCTCGCTGATGCCTAAAGGTCAGATACTTCATTGTTGGTCTTTGTACTTGGTCTTTGATCTTTGACTGTCTAGCGAGCGTTAAGCTGACTCATTCAAATGAACAAAGAACAAAGACCAAAGCCCAAAGACCAAAAGCCATTACTCGTAACGCAGCGCCACCAGCGGATCGACTTTCGTTGCGCGCCGCGCCGGGATCGCACAGGCCAGAAACGCTACACTTGTCAAAATGAGTGCCACTGTTAGGAACGTGATCGGATCGGTGGCGCTCACGCCAAACAGCAGGCTCCCCATCAACCGCGCGAGTGCAAAAGACGCCATCAGTCCAATTACAACGCCAAGCAACGTCCAACCCATTCCCTTTTTCAACACGATTCCTAGAACGTCACGACGCTGCGCCCCTAATGCCAGACGTATCCCCATCTCGGCCGTTTGTTGCGTAACAAAATAAGAAAGCACCGCGTAGATCCCCAGCGAGGACAGCAACAGAGCTAGTCCCGCAAAGACTGCCAAAAGGATCATCCCCAAACGCCGCGATCCAGTCTCTTTGATCAGCAGTTCCTCCATCGTCGCGATGTTTGAGATTGGCTGATTAGGATCGACGGCATGGATTTCGCTCCGCGCCGCGGCGACAAGAGTGTTCGGATCGTCGAGAGTGCGAATGACCAGGTCGCGCGGCCCAAACCAGGGGTGCGAAGCGATCTGGCGGTAGGGGAAGTACATTTCGGCTTTCACCGGCACATCCATGCCCATTTGGCGGACATCAGCGATCACACCAACAACCGTTACCCACGGGGCATCCTCAGCACCGAGCTTGAATCGTTTGCCTAATGGATCTTCACCGCGCCACTCGCGCGCCATTGATTCGTTTACGATTGCTACGGGCATCGACTGAGGTCCGTCGCTGTCATCAAAATAGCGACCGGCTCGCAGACCAATACCCATGGTCTGAAAATAGTTAGAACTAATCTGACGGTGGATTGCGCTTGGCGGCTGACCTGTTTCCGATTGTCGACTTTCTATGACGACACTGTTGGCGCCTCCTTTCCACCCCAAGGGAACGGAGGTGGTGTAGCCAACGGACACTACGCCGGGCAACGCGCCTACTCGATCTAGTACTTGATCGTAAAAGGCGAGGCGCTTCCCATGCTCCTTCTCGGCATACTCGCGCAGGTCGCGATACTTGCTGTCGGGTAATATCGTTCTCAACGTCAACAGTCTTTCCGGCTGGACGAAGGAGTACTGACCGAGCAGATGGTAGATGGTTTGAATCATCAACCCCGCGCCAATCAGCAGAACCAACGCCAGCGCCATTTCGCCCACGACAAACAATCCGCGCAGTTTTCCGCCCGAGCCTGAGCTTCCGCGGCTGCCTTGCTTCAAGGCCTCATTCAGATCGATTTTTGACGCTCGGAGTGCAGGGGCAAGGCCGAAGAGAATTCCGGTTAGGCACGAGATAGCCAGCGCATAACCAAGCACAGTCGAGTCGAGGGTCAAATTGGTGGAGAGCGACATGGCTGGAGGAATGAGTTGCTTCAGCAATGCAAAGCTCCAGAGAGCCACAAGTAATCCGAGAACGCCGCCAGCGCAGGCCAGCAAAACACTCTCAACCAGCAAATGGCGGGCGATGCGACTGCGGCTTGCACCAAGGGCGGCGCGCACAGCCATCTCTCGCCCGCGACCAACAGCACGCGACAGTTGAAGGTTCGCAATATTGGCGCAGGCTATTAAGAGGACTAGGCCGGCCGCGACCAACAGCACTAACAGCGGACGGCGGACGCTGCCAACAATGCCTTCCTGGAGCGGCTCAACAACAGACTTGAGACCCTCAGCCTCTTTGGGATGGTCGCGGACAATTCGTTGCGAGATTGTCTGGATTTCTGCGTCGGCCTGAGCTCGCGTCACCCCTGGCTTGAGACGGGCGACCACCGTGTAGTTGTGATTGTCATGATTGGCAAGCTGCTGAGGAGTAAACGCGACCGGAAGGTAGAGGTCTACAGTGTTCACCATAAATTGAAAGCCTGATGGCATTACGCCAATGACCGTGTATTTGGCTTCGTCGATGAAAATGTCTTTGCCGACAATGCTCTCCTGGCTTCCGTAGCGACGCTGCCATAAGTCGTGACTTATGATTGCTGCCTTGTTGGCGCCCGGTTGGTCTTCCTCAGCCAAAAAATTCCGGCCGAGCATTGGTTGAACCCCAAGTGTGGGAAGAAAGCTGGCGGTAACGGCGTGAGCAAGAACCCGCTCGGGCTCGCCGTCTCCGGTAAGACTGAAACTGCGAGTGGTCACGGCCGCCATATCTTCAAACACCGTCTGCTGTTTCTTCCAATCGACGTAATTGCCAACCGACACATCACCACGAGGGAACCCTATCGCGGACGCATCTTCATAGACCTGCATCAACTGATCAGACTCGGCGAATGCCAAAGGCTTGATCAGGACTGCGTTTACCACACTGAAGATGGCAGTGTTGGCACCGATACCAAGCGCCAGCGTGATCACAGCAATCAAAGTAAAGGCGGGATGCTTCAATAACATTCGCGTGCTGTAGCGCACGTCTTGCCAAAGGCTGTGCATCGCTCCTCCAAACTGCCGAGTGCCAAATCTGGTCTTTGGTCTTGGGTCTTTGGTCTTTGGTCTCAGAACAAATCGGTTTGAGATAACCGAGGAGAAAGAGCTAAGACCCCAAGACCAAAGACCGAAGACCAAAACTAATCAGCAATCTCCAATGTCGTTCATTCGTATCGCAGCGCTACCAACGGATCGACTTTCGTTGCTCTCCGTGCCGGGATGTAACAGGCCAACAAGGCAACCGTGATCAGAAGCAACGAAATGCCTACGAAGGTCAGCGGATCCGTGGCGCTTACCTGGAAAAGTAAGCGAGACATCACGCGTGTCAGCATCCACGCAGCAGCGAGTCCTAAACCAACTCCAGTTAAAACCAGAACCATTCCCTGCTTCAGAACCAGCCCCATGATGTCGCGCATCTGTGCACCAAGGGCCATGCGAATGCCAATCTCTTGCGTTCGCTGGTTGACGAGATAACTAATGACTCCGTAAAGGCCGATGATCGTCAGAACCAGCGCCAGCGTCGCGAATATTCCCATCAAAGCCATCAGAAATTTCCGATCAGCGGTAGCGCGATTCACAAGGAATTCCACCGTTCGGATTTTCCACATCGGTTGATCCGGATCGACTCTCCAGATCGCTTGACGTACTGGCTCTGTCAGACTCAGCGGCTCCACCGTCGTCCGCAGTACAGCAGTAGCGAAAATGCCAGGGTCCTGGCTAAAGGCGCCATAGACCTGCGGCCTCTGATCCTCTTCCAACCAATAGTGCTTTGCATTGCCGACGACGCCGACGATCGTCGCGGTGGAGTTGTCTTCCGTAAACTTGATCTGTTTACCGAGGGGATCCTGATTGGGCCAAAATCTTTCCGCCATGAGTTGGTTAATAACCACGACCGGCGGAGAATCGGCGTAGTCCTCATTCCCGAACACACGGCCTTTTATCAGCGGAATACCCAGAGTCTCGAAGTAGCTGGGCATCGCCGTATTGACCATGACTTCCGGCTCCATACCAGTCGGAGGAACTTCACGGTCGGGAAGCACAATCGTTGTCGTTCCACCGTTGCCACTAAACGGCAGACCCCGCACAAGCGATGCAGACTGCACACCAGGAATTTCCTGCAGTCGTTCGACGACTTGCCGGTGAAAGTTAAGTTGCGCTGCTGGCTCTTTGTACTTGTTTCTCGGGAGGCGATACTCGAGGCTAAGTAGGCGTTCCGTTTTGAAGCCCACGTTTACTCGCAGAAGCTTGTCGAAACTTCTAATCAGCAGCCCTGCACTCACCAGCAGGAGGAGCGAAAGAGCGACCTGTGTGACGACGAATGCACCGCGTACTCGGTTCCATCTCGAACCTTCTCCACTTCCGCGTGCGCCTTCCTTGAGAAAAGATTGCAATTCGGGTCGTGCGAGCTGTAAAGCCGGAAGCAACCCGAAGAGCCAACCAGTCAACACCGACACACCCAGTGCGAAGAGAAGAACGCGAGCGTCAACTCCCGCCTCCTCAGTATTGACGAAGTTCTGCGGCAGCTTGAGCAGCGCATGCAATCCCCAGTAGGCCAACAGCAGACCCCCTACGCCACCAAGCACGCCGATTAACGTTGTCTCAGTTAACAGTTGCCGGATGAGCCGCCAACGGCTCGCACCAAGGGCGGCGCGTACAGCGATCTCCTTTTGCCGTGCAAGTCCCCGCGCCAGCAACAGATTCGCTAAATTTGCGCAAGCGATAAGCAGGATCACGCCGACGGCAGCGAACAGTAACCACAGCGCCGGACGCGCGCTGCCTACCATCAGCTCACGCAGTGACTCGACTCTGGCGCCACGTCCTCCGTTCTCCTTGGGATAGAACTCCGCCAACTGGCCGGCAATCGTGTTCGCTTCCGTCTGCGCCTGAGCGAGACTGACACCAGGCTTTAGGTGGCCCATGCCAAACAAGAACCTCGCTTCCCGTTGTCCCTGGTTCCCTGGAAAGTTTCCTACCGGCATCCACACTTCCACATCGGGATCAAACGGCTGTTTGAAACTGTCTGTCACTACACCGATAACGCTGTAAGGCTCGCCGTTAAGGATTAGTTTGGTTGCTTCAAGGTTCTTATCTCCGTTCAGACGTTCGCGCCACAGCTTCTCGTTGACAACTGCAAGCTTGGCGGCACCCTGTCGATCTTCACCTGCAACAAAGGTGCGGCCGATGACAGGGTTGAGGTTGAAAACTTTGAAGTAGTTGGCGGTTACAAAAGAACCGCGCACGCGGTCGGGTCGATCGCCTCCAGTGACGTTCACGCTTTGTGATTGAAACGCAGTCAGATCTTCGAGGGACTGCATGCGATCCTGAAAATCCTGAGCTTCGGGTATCGACAGGCCATCACGTTCCCCGGACGACGTGCTTGAGGCAAGTGCCACCAGTTGGTTGCCGTTGTGATACGGCAGTGAGCGCAGCAACACCGCATTAACTACGCTGAAGATGGCGGTGTTCGCGCCTATGCCCAGCGCCAAAGTAATAACCGCAATGGCGGAGAACATGGGTTTCTTCGTCAGCATGCGCATCCCATAGCGCACGTCTTGTTGAAGTGTTTGCATCATCTTATTTCCAATTGCCGATTGCCGATTGCCGATTGCCAATCTGGTCTTTGGACTTTGGCCTTTGGTTTTTGCTCTTTGATCGCTTGTCACGTTGAGTAAGAAAAGTGAACGTGACTAATCCAAAGACCCAAGACCAAAGACCTAAAGCCCAGGACCATTTATTCGTAACGTAATGCCACCAACGGATCGACTTTTGTTGCTCTGCGTCCAGGGAGATAACAAGCAACTAACGCCACGGCGATCACCAACCCTGCGATTCCCGCAAAGGTCAACGGATCGTTGGGTTCAACGCCGAACAGCATCGTCGTCATCAACCGCGTCAGAGCAAGCGCCCCTACTAAACCGAAAGCAACGCCAATCAACGCGAGGAACATTCCGTGTCCCATCACCATCCGGAACACATCGCTCGACTGCGCGCCAACAGCCACGCGAATGCCAATCTCGTGAGTTCGTTGCGTGACTGAGTACGACATGACTCCGTAAATTCCGACCAGCGCCAGCACAAGCGCCACTACCGCGAACACCGTCAGCAACAGCATGTTGAAACGTGGACCTGAAACTGAATCAGCAAGTAGCTGTTGCATGGTGTTGGGATCTTCAATCGGCAGATCCTTATCTATCTCTCGAATCTGACCCGTTACCGCAGCAACCTGACTCAGCGGACTGGTCGTTGTGCGAACCACCAGACTCATGGAAGGCGATGAGGCTTGCAGAAACGGAAAGTAGACTTCGGGTTTCGCATTCGAACCGAGGCTCAGCTGCTTTACGTCTCCGATTACTCCGACCACAGACATCCACGACTCGCCATCAGTAAAGCTGATCCGCTTACCAATCGGGTCTTCGTTAGGAAAGTAAGTGCGAACCAGATCCTGATTAACGATGGCAACGCCAGGTGCGCCGCCCTCGTCCCTGTCTGAGAAATCACGGCCTTTCAGCAAACTGATTCCGAGCGTGCTGAAATATCCCGGGCTCACACTGCGCGTATTGATGATCATTTCTTTGCCGGCCTCAGGCTCAGGCTGTCCTTCAACGCGGAAGTCGGAACCCGACAGACTCAATGTCAGTGGAAGTCCGGTTGTGACAGCCGCCGACTGAATTCCCGGCAGCGCTCTCACGTGTTCGAGTGTCTTTTGAAAAAATGCGGCTTGCTGCTGATCCTCCGGATATCTCGATTCCGAAAGCGTCAGTCCCATTGTGAGCAGGTTCTCCGTGTTGAATCCCAGATGGGTCTGCTGTAGTCGGATGAAACTCTTGATCATCAGCCCGGCGCCGATTAGAAGGACGAGCGAGAGCGCAACCTCAACAGCAACCAGAACGCTCCGAGTGCGCTTCCCTGACCCGCTCCCCATAGAGCCTCTCGAACCTTCCTTCAATGCTTCATTCAGGTCGGGTTTTGACGCCTGGATGGCAGGAACTAATCCAAAGACAATTCCGGTCAACAGTGAAATCGCGAGCGTGAAACCAAACACTCGCCCGTCCACTCCTACCTCGTTAAGTCGCGGGATATTGTCGGGCGCAAGTGAGATGAGAGCTGCGCTACCCCAGACGGCAAATAACAATCCCAGCGCCCCGCCAACCAGAGAGAGCAGCACGCTTTCAGTGAGTAGTAGACGCAAGACACGCAGCCGGCTCGCTCCGAGGGCGGCACGAATCGCAAACTCTTTTTGTCTCGCAGCTGAACGCGCAAGCAGGAGGTTGGCGATATTTGCGCAAGCGATCAGGAGTAGGAACGCCACGGCTCCTAGCAAGACCAACAATGCCGGGCGGATCTCTTTCACAGTCTGCTCCTGCGTTGAGACCAGTCTCACCCCGATGCCGGTGTTGGTATCTGGGTATTGCTGCTCGAGGCGACGCTCAATGCCGGTCATCTCGGCTTGCGCTTGGGTAAGGGTGACGCCGGGTTTCAGTCGGCCGATGGCGAAGAAAGCGTAATGACCGCGGGCCGTTTCTTCGCTGGAGGCGGCGATGGGAACGTACAGATCGATGGGATCATTTAGTACCTTTCCCATGTAACCGAACCCGACTGGAAATTGGAAGTCAGCCGGCATGACGCCGACAACGGTGTGAGTTTGATTACTTAACGTAACTGGCTGACCAATGATCTTAGGATCGGAAGCGAAACGGTTCTTCCAGGTAGCATGACTTAAGACAACAACGCGATCTGCTCCGGCCTTGTCGTCATCTGGCAGAAAAGTCCGTCCCAACATGGGCGGGGCGCCCACCAGCGGAAAGAGGTTCGCCGAGACTCTCACTGCGGCAAGCTGCGCCGGCTCGCCCATTCCGGTGAGGTTCAGATTGGAAAATGTGTAGGCGGAAATTTTATCGAACGTCTGACTCTGTTCGGCCCAATCGCGCAGGTTCGCAATCGATACGGGCATTTGAAACATGTCGCGCTCCGGACTCTCTTCCCAGATTGTCACGAGTCGCTCGGGCTCTTGATATGGAAGCGGACGAAGGAGGACGCCATTGATCACGCTGAACATTGCCGTGTTTGCGCCAATGCCTAATGCGAGTGTGATTACGGCCACAGCTGTGAAGCCCGGATGCTTCAGCAGGCTTCTGATTCCGTATTGAAGGTCGTTGAGTAGAGTTTCCATAACAGCTCTTTCGATTGAGTCATTCACCTTCATTGGTCTTGGGTCTTTGGCCTTGGTCTCGCGATCAGCGCGAGGCTTGTTAACCGGAGCGGTGAACTCCAACGCAAAGACCAAAAGCCAAAGACCCAAGACCAAAGAACCAATTCCGTTTGTCTCCCAATGACCCAACGAATCGATGAATCATGACTCAATCTGCTTCATTCGTATCGCAACGCCACCAGTGGATCGACTTTCGTTGCGCGGCGTGCCGGTAAGTAACAAGCGACGAATGCCACGGCGGTGAGCAATGCTCCGACGGTCACAAACGTGAACGGATCCTTCGCTGTCACGCCAAACAGCAAAGTCGACATCACTCTCGTCAAAGCAATCGCGCCGACGATGCCGATCGCTACGCCAACCACAACTAACGTCATGCCCTGCCTCACAACTAACTTCATTACGTCAGAGCGCCTCGCGCCGAGCGCCATGCGCACCCCAATTTCATGCGTGCGTTGCGAAACTGAGTACGACATCACGCCATAGATTCCGGTGGAAGCCAGGACCAGGGCGACGAAAGCGAATAGCGCCAACAAGACCGTGCGATAACGCGGTCCTGACACAGAGGTATCCATCCACTCGTTCATGGTTCTCACCGCAGCCACCGGTTGGTCGGGGTCAATTGCATGCACTTCCTTTCTGACAGCGCCCGCAAGACTCGCGGGGTCGCCATTGGTTCGGACAACAACATTTGTCCAGCCAGTTTGATTGGAAGGCAGATACATTGCGGGAAGAGGATTTATTTCAAGCGAACGATCGCGGATGTCGCCAACAATCCCGATGATTTCGTATGGCTGCTTGGCTAACACCAAGATCAGCCGTTTACCGATCGGTTCCTCGTCGGGGAAAACCCTGCGGGCGAGCAGATCACTGATAATTACGACCTTGGCGCTCTCGCTTACTTCTTGTTCCGTGAAATTGCGCCCACGCAAAAGCGGAATCCGCATCACGCTGAAGTAGTGCTGATCGACACGCCGAAAATCGTCATCAAACATTTGATCGGATGCGACTGGTGGGCGCCCTTCGACGACGTAAGGGATATCATTGCGTTGGCCGCTCAATGGCAGTTCACTGATCAAGGCGACGTTTTCCACGCCCGGCAGATTGCCGATACGCCTTTCCATGTCTGTGAAAAAGCTCCCGGTTTTCTCGGGTGTCGAATATTTCCCGCGCGGCAGATCTACTCGCATCGTGAGTACGTTTTGTGGGTCAAAGCCAGGGCTTACGTTCTGCAACTGAATCAGACTTCTCACCAACAGCCCTGCGCCGATCAGCAGTACCACGGCGACGGCACTTTCGAGGACGACGAGTAGGCTGCGTGTGCGATTGCTTTGTCTGCCATCGGCCCCGCTTCTGCCACCTTCCTTGAGCGACTCAATCAAGTTCAAGTTCAGCGTGCGCAATGCCGGGACCAATCCAAAAAGCACGCCGGTGAACACGGAAGTCAAAAGGGTGAAAGCGAGCACGGTGGTGTCGATTCGTACTTGTGCGGTAGGTGGAATATTGCCCTCGCTTAGCTTAACGAGCAGTTCAATACCCCAAACGGCAAGGAATATTCCCAGGGCTCCACCGACCAACGCCAGCAACACACTTTCAGTAATCATTTGGCGCACGATGCGAAGCCGTCCCGCCCCCAAAGCCGTACGCAGTGCGACTTCCTTTTGTCGTCCCGCGGCACGCACCAACAGCAGGTTGGCTACGTTTGCGCAAGCGATCAGCAATACGAATCCGACCGCTCCGAAAAGGATGAACAGGGTGGGTCGGGTGTTACCCACAAGCCGCTCCCGCAAGGACACCAAACGCAAATTCCAACTCAGGTTTGTATCCGGATACTGTTCTTCGAGCCGGCGCGCGATTGCGTCGGTATCGGCTTGAGCTTGCGCAAGCGTCACTCCTTGCTTCAACTTGCCGATCGGTCGCATGAAGTGCGCTCCGCGTTGTTTCATTCCCTCCGCAATTTCGAAGTTGATCGGAACCCACAACTCGGTAGACTGAGGAAAGTTAAAGTCTTTCGGCATGACACCGGTGACAAGGAACGTTCGGCCATCGAGGACGATGGTCTTGTTAACTATTGACTGGTCGCCGCCAAAGCGTTTTTGCCAGAGTCCATAACTCAAGACGGCAACCTGATCGCTTCCTGGCTTCTCGTTCTCAAGCAAGAACGTGCGACCCAGATACGGCTGCACTCCCAGCGCCTGAAAGTAATTTCCGGTTACGCCGGCGGCCGTGAGTCGCTCTGGCTCGCCGCTGCCAGTGAGGTTCAAAGCAACCCCCATGGAGGCGGCAAACTCCTCAAAGGTTGTGTTCTGCTGGCGGTAGTCGAGATAGTCGGGAGGAGAAACACTGGCCCGGTTTGAGCCGTTGCGGATGTTTCCCCACATCCAGACGAGGCGATCTGGTTCCGCAAAAGGTAATGGTCGGAGCAGCACGGCGTTCACTAAACTAAAAATCGCTGTGTTAGCACCGATGCCAAGTGCGAGCGCGATCAATGCGATCATCGTGAAGCCCGGGCGCTTCATGAGGCTTCGGGCACCGTAGCGAATGTCTCTGAATAGAGTTTCCATGTTTTCTCCTGCGGTTGGCCTTTGGTTTTTGGTCTTGGGTCTTTGGTCTTTGTTTGACTCAGCGAACGGTAAGCCGGCTCTTCAAAGCTCAAAGCTCAAAGACCAAGTCCTAAGACCCAAGGCCAAAAACCAAAGGCCAAAAACCAAAGACCACACTGTCACTCGTAACGTAGCGCCACCAACGGATCGACCTTAGTTGCCCGGCGCGCCGGAATGTAGCTCGCCAGCAGGGCCACACCGACAAGAAGTACTGCCACACTCAACAGAGTTGCTGGATCACTCGGGCTGATTCCATAGAGCTGGTTTGAAACGAGACGGGAAAGCCAATAGCAAGCCAGCAGACCGATTGCCGAACCGAAGGCAACGAGAATCAAACCCTTGCGAAGGACCAGCCTGAACACGTCCCTGCGCTGAGCCCCCAGAGCCATCCGAATGCCTATCTCGCGGGTGCGCTGAGTCACTGCATATGCGACAACGCCATAGAGACCAATCGCCGTTAGCACGAGAGCCAACAACCCCAGGAATCCGAGGACGACGCTTTCCATGCGTTCCACATAAAGTGATCGTCCTACGTGTTCGAGCAGTGTTCTGACGTTGTAAATAGTGATCGCCGGCTCAATCGAGCGCAGGCGGTTTTGCACCAACGCGACAGAAGTTGACGGCCCCTCCGGAGTGCGGATCAGTAAATTCATCGTAGGCACGTATGCCTGCGCCAAAGGTTGATACATGGTCATCTGCGGTGTTTCGCGCAGGTTGCGATACTTCGTATCTCGAGCGACGCCGACCACCTCATAGGTGTCCCCGCCGTCGCTGAAGATCTGTCCGACAGGGTTTGCCTGCGGCCAAAACTTTCGTGCCATCGTCTCGTTGACAATCACTACATTCGCTGACTTTTCGTTATCGATGCGTCGGAAGTCGCGCCCTTGCAGCAGCGGCAATCCAGTAGTTTCAAAGAAGCGCGGCGCCACAACGACGATGTCGATGGAAACGGTTTCATTCACGGCCGGCTTGGTCTCATTTGCTCCCATCTGCATGTTTCTGCCGCCCGCAGTTGCCGGCAAGCTATTGGCAAGCGTTACTGACTCAATGCCGGGCACCGAGGAAAGATTCTCCAGCGCGGCGGCGTAGAAATTTGCGCCTCGAGCTTTGTCGTAACCCTGAAAGTCCATGTTCAGCGAAAACGCCATGACGTTGCCGCCGCTGAATCCCTTGTCAATTCCCTGCAACTTCCAAAGGCTGCGCACGAAGAGTCCGGCGCCAGCGAGCAACACGAGAGACAGCGCCACTTGGGTCACTACAAGGAGGCTCTGAAGTGAAGGACCGCGACGGAAGATTGGTGATGTCGCATTCGAATCTTTGAGGGTGGGCACCAGATCAACGCGCGATGCTTTGAGAGCGGGCGCGACTCCAAACAACAAAACAGTCACGACGGAGGCAATGAGGGTAAAGACGAGGACTCGGAGGTTTGGCGTTATCTCTAGTGAAAGTCGATCCTCGTTCGTAGTCAGCAGACCTGTAACAAGTCCGGAGGTCCAAAAAGTTAGTAGCAGGCCCAGGGCTCCGCCGACTACTGACAACAGCAAACTCTCGGTCATTAGCTGACGCACGATGCGAAAGCGAGTGGCACCCAGCGCCAACCGGACTCCAATCTCCTTTCCCCTCATACGGGCACGAGCGAGCAGCAGGCTTGCAACATTGGCACACGCAATCGCCAGAATTAACGCTACCGCTAAAAATAATAGTGTGATGGGACGTGATAGATCGGAGACGTAAGCAGCATTACCGCCTGCGGCCTCTTTCAGTACGACGGTTTCACTTCCAATTTCACGCCCGGCCACACCCGGCAATAGAGAAGTCAATTGACTCTGGGCCTGTGGAATCGAGACGCCTGGTTTCAATCTACCTGCAAGATTTAACCAACTCATGGTGTCGCTGCTCATGAGTTTGGTGTTCGCCTCGAAGTCCATGTTGTGGGGCAAGGTAACCCAGACGTCCGTTTGCATACCTCGCAACATTCCGGAAAATCCCTTCGGCGCGACCCCAACCACTGAAAAAGTCCGTCCGTTGAGACTGACTGTGCGGTTGAGCACTGAATGATCGCGACTGAAGAGCCTGGTCCAAAGAGCGTCACTGATCAGCGCAGCGCGAGGCGCGCCGGGCGTTTCATCGGATGGGGCAAATGCGGATCCGATCGCGGGTTGAACTCCGAGCACGGAAAAATAGTTTGCACTAACCATTTCCCCGCGGATGAGTTCGGTTCGATCTCCCGCTGCCACTCCGAAATTGGCTGTGGAGTAGGCAATCAATCCCGACAGCGATTGGTTGTTGTCCCGCAGACCGGCATAGAGCGGATAAGAGAAATCGTAATGAGGAGAATGACCAGGAATTACTTTCGCGACTTGAACAATCTGCTCCGGATGCTGCACCGGCAACGAACGCAGCATTACCGCGTCCATCAAACTGAAGACTGTTGTGTTGGCTCCAATGCCCAGTGCAAGTGAGAGAACGGCAACAATCGTAAAGGCTGGAGTCTTAACCAACATACGGAGTCCGTAGGATAGGTCTTTTAGGAGTGTGCTCATCTCTATCTCCGAAACCGATTTAGATTGATTCATTGAGTCATCGGGTCATCGGCTCATGGGGTCATCGGCTCATCGGGTCATCGGGTCATCGGGTCATTGAGTCATTGCTTCTTTTGAAAATCGCCCAATCACCAATTCACCCAATCACCCAATCACTCATATCTCAGCGCCACCAACGGATCGACTTTCGTTGCGCGGCGCGCCGGTATGTAGCAAGCGAGTAACGCCACCAACATAAGCAGTATCGAGATCACAACGAACGTGAGCGGGTCAGTTACGCTTACGCCAAAGAGCAAAGTTCGCAGTAAGCGTGTCAGGGCAAACGCTGCCAGCAAGCCAATCCCGATACCTACGAGGATCAGGAGCAATCCCTGCTTGATAATCATTCGTAAGACATCGCCGACTTGTGCTCCGAGGGCCATACGAATCCCAAACTCATGCGTGCGTTGCGTGACACTGTAGGCAGTGACCCCGTAAATGCCGGCGGCTGACAACACCAAAGCAATGCCACTGAAGAGACCAAGCAGGACAAGATTGAAACGCGGCTGCGTCACGGTTTCGCTTACGATGCGGTCCATGGTTCTGACGTCAGACACAGCCGCCGCCTTGTCGACGTCCGCTGTGGCGCGACGCACGGCGGTCGCGATACTCGTGGGCTCAACTGATGTTCGGACTACCAGAAACATGTTGCGGAAAGTGTCTTGTAGTCCGGAGAGGAAAAACTCAGGCGTCGGTTCCTCACGTAGCTCAGTGGTGCGAACATCGGAAACAACTCCGACTATCTCCCACCACACAGGCTGTCCCTGCGCATCGTTGTTGCCCAGGTTAATTCTCTTTCCAATCGGGTTTTCACCGGGAAAATCGCGTCTGGCGAGCGCTTGATTGATGATTATCACCAAAGGCGCGGTGTCGATGTCGCCATCGGTAAACGCACGACCCTGAGCGATCGGAATATTCATGGTGCGAAAATAATCTGGAGTCACAGTGCGATAGTTCGCACCAGGCCACTTGTCCACGGTGAGCAGCGGGCGTCCTTCAATGCGATAGCCAGCCGTAGGTCCCTTGTCGAAAGGCAACGTGTTAATCGCACCTACCGAAACCACGCCCGGTATCGTGCTGACGCGTTCCATCGCTTGCTTGTAGAAAGAGATGTAGTCGGCATCCTGACGGTAGTTGCTGCCTGCTGGTGAGAGTTGCAGAGTTAACAGCTGCTCCGACGTGAATCCGGTATGAACGGCTTGCAGTTGCAGGAAGCTGCGAAACAAAAGACCGGCGCCAACAAGCAAGACAACGGATAGCGCAACTTCGCCAACGATGAGGAGATTACGTAGACGATATTGTCGCCGGCCGCCGATGACACTCCGTCCTGTTTCTTTCAGCGACTCTTGAACATCGGTCCGGGAGATTTGTAACGCCGGTGCAAGGCCAAAAAGAATTCCAGTGAACACCGATGCGACAAGCGTAAAGATAAGAACGCGCCAATCCAGACTAATCTCACCCAGCCGCGGAAAATTCTGCGGCAAGAGCTTCGTCAGAAAAACTACACCCCAAAGGGCCAGCAGCAATCCTATGGTGCCGCCCGCAAACGCCAGCAGCAGACTCTCCGTTAGTAACTGCCGGATCACACGCAGTCGCGAAGCTCCGAGTGCTGCCCGGATCGCCATCTCCTTCTGTCTGGTAGCGGCGCTCGCCAGCAACAAATTTGCGACGTTCGCGCAGGCAATCAGCAAGACGAAACTCACCGCTCCAAACAACAGCAGCAACATTGGCCCAGTCTCACCGACGAGGTGATTCTGCAATGAGAGGACACGATTGAAACGACGATTGTTACTTTCGGGATATTGTTGCCGCAGGCGCGCGGTGATGGTTTCCATTTCGCTAGCCGCCTGCGCCACCGACACGTTGGGTTTCAATAAAGCGACCGTAGTAAGCATGCCAAAGCCGCGCACCTGAGTCGGATCCATCCGTTCACTCAGCGTCGGCGCCAGTCTGTATGGAGGCACCCAGACATCTGTCTTGCCAGGGTATTGAAAACCCTCCGGTGCAATCCCGATGACCGTGTAGCCGTTACCGTCGAGGGTGATCGATTTGCCTACCAACGACGCATCGCCGGCAAAGCGACCTTGCCAAAGCTTGTGGCTAACAACGACGACCGGAGCATGCCCCGCCTGTTCGTCGGCATCGATGAACACACGACCTTGCACAGGTGCGACTGCGAACACGGAAAAGAAATTTGCCGACGTCATGGCGAGATCGATTCGCTCAGCCTGATCGGCAAGGGCGAGATTCGCAGGGCGGGTCAGAATCGCCGCCAGTTGTTCGAAGACGGTGTTCTGGGCGCGCCAATCCAGAAAGTTGGCGGGAGTCGCCTGCACTAGCCTGCCATCGGCGCTGAGCTCCTGGATCGTGACGAGACGTTCAGACTGAGGGTACGGAAGCGGGCGCAGCAAGACTGTGTTGACGACACTAAATATTGCTGAGCTCGCACCGATACCCAATGCCAGCGTCACAATAACGATCGCGGCAAAGCCTGGATGCTTGAGCAAATTCCGCGCGCCGTAGCGGAGATCTTTTATGAAAGTATTCATTCGTAATATTTCCGCGACTGGTCTTGGGCTTTGGTCTTTGGATTTTGTTCTTTGAACTTCTCTCGGAAGTTGAATCAACCTGCGAGAGCAAACAAAGACCTAAGTACAAAGACCAAAGACCAGTTTCTTCACTCGTCCCTAAGCGCCACCAACGGATCCACCTTCGTCGCGCGTCTCGCCGGGATGTAACACGCAAGCAGCGCAACAACAGTCAGCGCGCTCGCTACAGCGATAAAGGTAACTTTGTCGGTGGGCGCCACTTGAAACAGCAAATTCTCGAGCAAGCGAGTCAACGCGAATGCACCGGCCAGTCCAATACCAACTCCGATTAGAGCCAGAGCCATTCCGTTTTTTAGTATTAATTTCAGGACGTCCACCGCGCGTGCTCCGAGTGCCATGCGGATGCCAATCTCCTGGGTACGTTGCGTTACGGCGTAAGACATCACCCCGTAAATTCCGATCGATGCCAGCAACAAAGCGCTTAAGGCAAAGACTCCGAGGATGTAGGTCATCAAGCGCTTTGGCGACATTCTTTCGTCAATCATCTGGCGCACTGTTTTCGCATTGGAGACTGGCAGAGTTGGATCGAGCGCCCGCACTTCGCTACGCACCGCAGACACCAGTTGTGTGGGGTCATGCGTGCCGCGAATGACCAGGTTCATCGTTCGCCGCGCGTTCTGGGAATAAGGCAGGTACGACGTGGGGTCGACCGCTTCGTCGAAATCATCGTTCTTCACGTCCGCCACAACACCGATGATTTCGTGGGTTTCTTTGCGATCTCCGAGTTGAAGCCGCTGACCGATGGGCTGTTGGCCGGGGAGGAATTTCTTAACAAACGTCTCATTAACCAGAATGACGCCGCCCGCCTTCACGTCGTCCTGCGAGCCGAACATTCGTCCCTGTCGCAAGGCTGTACCAATCGCGTCAAAATAACCCGGCGTACTGACACGCACTCCGACAAAGGGTTCTTCGCCTTTGCGGAAGGGAGCCTTGCCGACAATTTGAAAATTATTGCTATTGTCAGATGAGCTAAAAGGAACGATGTCAATCGCTCCGGTGTTCATCACTCCAGGCAGCTTCTCGACGCGACCGATGAGCTGCTGATAAAAATCCAGCCGCTTCGCATTTTCCTCATAACTATCCGGCGGCAGGGATATCTCCATCGCGAGGACGTGTTGAGGGTTGATCCCGAGGTCGGCGTGTACTAGTTCAAAGAAACTCCGGACCATCAATCCGGCGCCAATGAGCAGAACCAGCGACAGGGCTACCTCGGCAACAACCAGAACACTCCTTACTCGTCTGTGGCCGCCCTTGCCCGAGTCGCTCCGCCCGCCTGCCTTGAGTGCGTCATTCAGGTTGGTCCTCATCGAGTACCACATTGGCGCCAACCCAGCCACGCAGCCGGCCAACAGCGACACGATGAAGGTAAAACCAAGGACGTTTAAGTTGACTCCAAGACGACTCCACCCAGGGATGAACTTAGAAAAACCTTCGGGTATGCCATTCGCGAGCGCCTGGATCGCCCAGACTGAAACAATGAGTCCGAGTACGCCCCCCATTAAACCGAGCAGCGCACTCTCAGTGAGCGCCTGGCGAAGTAGGCGAGCACGGCTCGCGCCCAGAGCCAACCGTACGGCTATCTCTCGCTGACGCGAGGCGGCACGCACGAGCAACAGATTGGCGACGTTCGCGCAAGCGATCAGCAACACGAAGACGACCGCGCCCATCAGCACGGGCACGCCTGTGCGTGCTCCCCTGACCGCGTCATCCGTAAGTGTGACGGCGGCGACGTCCCGACCGGCATTAGTTTCAGGAAATTGCTGTTGGCTGCCTTTAGCGATTTCGTGAAGTTCGGCTTGCGCCTGAGCCACCGTGGCACCCGGCTTCAACAAAGCTATGACTCTGAGGTAATGGTTCTCTCGATTGTGCTGCTCGTCTTTGTCAAAGACGAGAGGGGTCCACATCTCACCGCTGTTGTATGGATAGTTGAAATCGGCCGGCATGACGCCGACAACTGTGAAGGCCTTTCGGTTTAGAGTGATGGTCTTGCCAACGATGTTGGGGTCGCCGTTAAGGTGTCGCTGCCAGAAACTATGTTTGAGCACCACCACCTGCTCTCGACCAGGCTCGCTCTCTTCTGGAAGGAAGGTGCGGCCTTTCGCAGCCTTCACTGAAATCACATCGAAGAACCCTTTTGTCACTCCGTAACCAGGAAAGCGCTCCGGATCGGCGCCTCCGAGGTCGAATGACATTTGGGCGATGGCTACAATTTGTTCGCAGGCTCGCGTCTGCTCTCGCCAGTCGGTGAAGTTTCCCGGCGCGACTGATCCCCGCACAGTTCCCACGGCCAGATTTCTTTCCCACAAGACGAGGAGCCGCTCCTGGTTTGGAAAAGAGAACGGGTGCAGGATCAGGGCATCAAGAGTGCTGAAGATGGTGGTATTGGCGGCGATGCCCAGAGCGAGTGTCAGAACTGCAATCGCAGCAAAACCCGGACGCTTCAGAAAAGAGCGGGCAGAAAGTGCCAGGTCGCGTAGTAATGACTGCATCGAGCTTCTCCTCGCGTGATTGACTGTGTGCTGGTCGAAACTCCTTTACTCAACCTTCAGCACCAACAAGGTGACATCGTCGTAAAAGCTGCCGTTCCCAAATTCAGTGACCGCAGTGATGATCTTTTCCCGCAACTCGGCTGCGGATAAATGCGCACTGGCTAGCAAAAATTCCTCCAAACGTTCTTCCCCAAACTGCTCTCCGTTCTCATCCTGGGCCTCAGTCACGCCATCAGTGAAGAGCACCAGGCAGTCGCCGGAGCGTAATGGGATCGTTTGCGTCGTATAAATCTGCTCCGGGAAAACTCCGAGTACCGGACCACCGTCGCAAAGGCGGAGGCAGAGTCCGCCTCGAATCAACATCGGCGGGTAATGGCCGGCGTTGGTGTACGCAAGGATTTGAGTTTGAGAATCGAATTGCGCGTAGAAGCAACTGATAAATCGATTAGGAACGATGTTCTCGCACACGACACTGTTAACGCGGGCGCACAACTCATGAGGAGCAACCGCTGCGGCAGCCACTGATTTCAATAGCGCCTGAGCGTTCGACATCAAGAGCGCCGCCGGCATTCCTTTGCCAGCCACGTCTGCAATGCAAAGTCCGGCAGTGTGGTCATCAAACTTCAGCACGTCGAAGAAATCGCCGCCGACTGCTTCGGCCGGACGCCAGGCCACCGCCATATCAAGGCCTGCAATTGTCGGCAGCTCTTTCGGCAGCAGTGCTCGTTGAATCTCTTCAGCGTCCGCGAGTTCCATATCCAGGTGCTCGCTTACGCGGCGACTTTTGGCATCAATGTCGATCTGTTTGCGACGCGTGCGCCCCAGTTCAATTTGTCTTTGCAGTGTCTTGAGCAGGTTGCGATTGTCCCAGGGCTTCTGCACGAAGTCGTGAACACCTCGCTGCATCGCTTCGACGGCGAGTTCAACCGTTCCCCAGCCAGTCAGTACGACTACGGGCAACGTGCTATCCAGCTTTCGAATTTCTGTTATGAGATCGAGCCCTTCCTTACCGGAAGTGGTGTCGCGGGCGTAGTTGAGATCCATCAACACGAGATCAAAGTCGCGTTGTTGGATTGCCTCCAGAACGGCATCTGGTGAGGTAACGGCTTCGGTCTGGTGACCGGCATCTCGCAGCAGTAACCGCAGTGCCATCGCTACATCTGGTTGATCATCGGCGATTAGAGTGAGCGGGATGGGATTCGCCGGACTGTATGTGTTCGTCATAACCATTTGCATTACTGCTCTGCGTAAGTGGCGCTTGGGAGACGTACACTTCGAACTAATTTGCTGGACCTATGTGACCAGCAGAACCTCGTTTTTCAAGTTGCCCACGGCAAAACGAGATCCTTACTCCTTCGTGATCCAACCATCCTCAAGTCGCACGATACGGTTGCCGTATTCAGCATTTGTTTCGGAGTGCGTGACTTGAACGATGGTTGTGCCTTCGTCGTTGAGCCGCTTAAACATCTCCATGATCTCTTTGCCCTGGCTGGAATGGAGATTTCCCGTAGGCTCGTCCGCGAGAATCATTCGCGGATTGGCGACGACTGCTCGCGCAACGCCAACGAGTTGCTGCTGGCCTCCGGAAAGCTGACTGGGAAAGAGATCCTTCTTGCCGACGATCTGAAATCGGTCGAGTGTGTCGCAGACAATTGACTGACGATCCTTCTTCCCTACGTCGCGATAAGAGAGCGGTAGTTCTAGGTTTTCGAAAACGGTTTGATCGTCGAGCAGGTGATAACTCTGGAAGACGAAGCCAATGTTGCGATTGCGCAATGCGGCCCGCTTTTTGGTGTCGAGCTTGTGCACCTCTACGTCGTCAAAGTAGTACTCCCCAGACCACGATTGGTCGTGCATCCCCAAAATGTGGAGTAGCGTTGACTTGCCGGCGCCGGAGGGTCCCATGATCGATACGAACTCGCCATCCTGGATATCCAGATCGATGCGGCGGAGAACAAATGTCTTCGCCGGCCCATGCGCGAACGACTTCTCAATGTTGCGTAAACGGATCATCCAATCGCTCCCCGCCCGTTCTCCTTAGCGTCGCGCCTCGCATCCTCAACTTCCCGCCGGTTGGCGCCCGCTTCTTCTTCAACAATCAGCCCGTCAAAGAGGTGCACGATGCGATCGGCGTGCTGTGCGTAACGGGCATCGTGCGTAACCATGCAGATGGTGGCGCCGCCCCGATGCAGCTCTCGTAAAAGATCCATCACTGCCTCACCGTTGGTTGAGTCAAGGTTGCCGGTGGGCTCGTCAGCAAGCAGGATGCTCGGCTGTCCGCCAACCGCACGAGCCACCGCAACGCGTTGCTGCTGACCGCCCGAGAGTTGACTGGGCAAATGTTTTGCTCGATGCCCCATGCCAACACTTTCCAGCGCGTCGGTTACACGCTTTTTGCGGTCTGCCGAACTCATGCCGCGATACGTCAATGGCAACTCAACGTTTTCATACACGGTAAGGTCGCCGATCAAATTGAAGCTTTGGAAAATGAACCCGACTTCGCGGTTTCGAATTCGCGCGCGCTCTGACAATGAAAGGTTCTCAACGGGTTTTTCATTGAGCACGTACTGGCCATCGCTGGGCGTGTCGAGCAAACCGAGAATCGACAATAGCGTCGACTTGCCGCATCCCGAGGGACCGGCGATGGAAACGTACTCACCTTTCTGAATGTCAAGATGAATTCCAGACAGCGCGTGGGTTTCTACCTCGTCGGTATAGAAAACCTTTTTCACATCTGCCAGATGAATAAGGGGATCAGCTGAGCTCATCGATTGTCTCCTCGGTCTTAAGTTTCGGGTTCCGCGTTTCGGGTTTCGGGTTTCAAGTTTCAGGCTTCAGGCTTCAGGCTTCAGGCTTCAGGGTTCGAGTTTCAGGTTTCTGTGACTTGAGACCTGAGACTTAGGACTTGAGACTTGGAACCTGAAACCTGCTTTACCGGATACGGATGTGGTCATAGCTATCCATCTGTGTCGTGTCAGACAGGATGATTTGGTCACCTTCTTTGAGACCACTAACGATTTCGATGGTGCTTACGGAGCTGCGGCCTAGTGTCACTTGAACGCGAACGGCTTCCTGTCCGTCAGGGGTCAGGCGAAACAGCCCAACAGTCTGTTGGCCCTGACCAAATGCAGGTCGGCCAACGTGCAGCACATCGGTCAAGCGCTCGAGTTCTATGGTTCCGTCAACGCTTAGATCGGGTCTGGCACTGGACGGAAGCGGACCCGTAAGAGTCACGTCGACTGTGAAAGTGCCTTCGCGGGCCGCCGGATCAATACGCTGGACCTCGCCCTGAATAATTCCATTGCGCGTGTCCACAGCAACCGGCTGCCCCAGTTTCACGTCTTTAATTTGAGTCTCGGTGATCTTCAGCTCGGCCTTGAGCGATGCCGGATCTGCAACCCTCGCGATATTGAATCCGGGCGTTACCTGTTGGCCTACCTGCACCGATACCTCCTGCAAGACGCCACTGGTTCCCGCGCGCACCTTGAGGCCCGTTGCCTGGTCTCGTTTCAATCTTGCCAACGCTCGAAGCTGCTGGATGCGCGACTCCTGAGCGTTAATCTGAGCTTTTGTCGACTTACTTCCGACCGCGAGTCGATCACGTTCCACCTTCAAACGACTGGCAAGAGTCTGAACCTGCATGCGCGAGATTTTGAGCATCAAGTCCGGAACCAATCCCTGCTTGCCTAGTACTTCGTCCGTTTCCAGTTGCAGTTTCGCCTGACTGTATTGAGCGTTGATCCCGGCAATCGCAGACTCCTGGGTCATGGATTCGCTTTCGAGCCTTGTTCGCAAACTCTCCTTGTCCGCTTCCGCAGCCTTCACCTGGTATTCCGCGTCCATCGCTTCCTGCTCCATTTGCGGATTTGACAGCTAGACGATTACGGTGTCGAAGCCAACAACAACACCAGCCTGGACCGGAATTTTTTCGACGCGACCATCTGAAGGTGCGGGAACCCAACGAACTAACTGAGGAACCAGGGTTCCGTTGCCTCGCACTTCGCGGACGAAGGGACCGCGTTTGACGGTATCGATGACAGCTGAAGAACGGTCGAG
>Ga0134127_10000766_pt1 | contig 26719 bp, 28 predicted proteins | sample KB31753_FD_96459 | JGI IMG/M metagenome (GOLD analysis project Ga0134127, IMG submission 96459) | Terrestrial soil microbial communities with excess Nitrogen fertilizer from Kellogg Biological Station, Michigan, USA - KB3-175-3 | ecosystem: Environmental > Terrestrial > Soil > Unclassified ... | reverse complement strand
CGCGTGGACTGGACAGTCGTGCGGTTCGGCGGTCAGACGAATAGATGCGAACCAACGAGCTGGTAGGTAACCGCTACGTGGCCCACAGGCATCACCAATCCGGCAAACTATCGAGAGGACGCGACTCCGCGGCTATCCACTTGGGTCTTTGTGCAAATGTACCCTATGACCCCCTACCCGATTTGAGGTAGTGTCCTAATTCGAATTCCATCGCTAATCTGTTCAAGCCATTTTTGTGTGACAATTATCATTGCCTAGCCAAAGGAGTAAGATATGGGACAGAGCCAGCCCAACGATGAGCATGCCAACGGCGAGAAAGAGCAACCACCGGGGTCGGGTAGGTCTTTGTCCTGGACTGGAGCCCTGATCCTCTTGGCTCTTGTTGTCGCCGCGCTTATTATTGCAAGCCGATTCCTCGACACCGCGACTACTGATCCCGTCCAATTCGTGACCGGGAATTTGCTGAACGCGCTCATATTCCTGGCTATTTTGGGGCAAGTCTATATCTACAAGAAACAGCGCGACATCATGGAAAGACAATGGAACGTGATGGAGGGTCAATTTGAGATAGTGAAACAGCAACAAAGAACGATTGACTATCAGTTTATTACTTCTGGTGTTCAGGCTGAGGCCATGCTCAATCAGTGGGGTATTATGCGCGAACAGACAACAACGTTTGAGGACCAGCTCGCTGCAATGCGAGGCCAACTTCAGGCTATGAACGGGCAAGCGGCATTGATCGCAAGACAGCTTGACGCTTTGATCGCGAGCGAACGCGCCTATGTTGCGATCGACGAGTTTGGGCTGAGGAACCTTGAGATCGGTCAAGCTCCAATCGCCAAAGTAATTCTCGTCAATGGCGGAAGGACCCCAGCTTGGCAGTTGAATGTTCAAGCCGCATTTAACGCTGGCGAACATCCCGGGGAGTTCAGCTGGGATGAGGATTTTGAGCGTCCGGGTGGAACATTCTTTCTTGCTGCTGGGCAAACAATCCCAATAGAACTTCCAGTAACTCTCAACCTGTTTGCGGAGATATTCTCTCTCCTTGAGGCTGGAAAGATTTCTCTGTTCCTCGCCGGTGAGATTCGATACCTCGATTGGATGGGGAGCCTCCATATTCAAGAGTTTGGCGCAGCATACGATTTCAGCGCACGCGACTTTACTCAGAGATACAATCGTCACCGGACAGAGCAAAATGCAAATTAGGACATCTACCAGATTTGAGAGATCGTTGCGGCAATCAGGAACTTAAAAGATAGGCAGCTCAAATCGGCGCAGACCGTGTAATCCGTCTGCAGCTACAGACAGTCAAAAAAGACACAGCTCGGTGGGCTTGTGTGCTAGACGTCTCAGGCGGCCACAGCTTTCAAAGTGAGATCAGTTGCTACATCGGCCATATCGTGAAATCTCGTAGCGCCATTCGCACAAGTGTACCCTTCATCCTATGAAGCGCCTCGTTTAGTTCAAGCAGCTCTCCACGACCTAACTCCAGGGCGTGTTCATCCGGTTGATATACAGTGCCAATTCGATAATCCAGGTAAGGCGTGCGCGTGTTTTCGATGTGATTGCCGAGTATGTGTGCCACCTGCCTATTCTGAGTAAAATCAACTAAGCGTTGGATACTATGGATGAATTGCACCGGATCTCTGATATAAAGCCTGCCAGGGTACAACGTATCACCGGTAAACAAAACGCCGGTCTGCCGATCGTATAAAGCAATGCTGGTTGGATGATGACCCGGAATCGCTATGACATCGAGAATGCGACCACCCAGGTCGTATTGAGCGATTTCTTCGGGCCAACTTTTCAGCCCAAAGAACGATTGCACCGCGTTCAAATTCGGCGCAACCAGGATCGTACCGACCAAGGCCTTAAACTGCTCATCGCCGCCCGTATGATCTCCATGAGCATGGGTGTGAGCGACAACCAACTGGATTGATTGGCGTTTGTTTCGGGCGAGCCACTGCTTGATTACATGATTCACTACCCGTGCAACTTCGGTCTTGCCTGCACCAGTGTCGAGCAAAAGAGCTCTGTCTCTGCCAAAGAGAAGATACAGAAATGGCTTTTCATAATTGGAGCAACCGGACTGGCGAAGGATGTAGAAGTCCTCGTTATATTCGTGGACCTGGAATTCTGGAATCTCTATGCACTTTGGCCCGCCCAGCAACCAGGCTTTCGGCAGCACCCCGGCTCTGACTCCAGGCCCATCCCGCCCCGAACCTTGTTGTTTGGCCTCGCCGGTCAAACAAAAGAAGAAAGTTGCAGCAATCAGAAAGCGGATGATGGTTTTCAAACTTTGCATACTGATCTCCTTTGAGGGAGTAAGAACGTCCCAGAGAGTAACAGCACCCAATCTGACCTGCTAGTTCTGAGCTTGTAGGCCACGATGCTCAATCCCTTGCTCTCGCGTCAACTCTATCCAGTTGTTGCCAGGATCCGCGCCTGAATTGAACACTTGTTCGGATCTCACGTTGCTTCTAAATATCGGGTAGCAGGTGTGTGTAGCACGGCGCTCTACCTGGGTTCGCTGCAGCTGTATGGTTAGTAGGTCAGGCATACATTCGGTAATTCGTGATCAACGAATTGCGAATTGCACGCCTGTCCCCGCGACCCTTAAGCGGCCATGCAGTGTAGCTGCCACATTTCATGGCGCACGCCTAACTGGACTCTCGCGAGCTGCTGTTCGTCGTGATCCGAAGTCTTCATCGCGACGCGGCAATTGATTCGACAGCACTTCTTAGAATAATCACCTTTGGCTTGCCATTTGCCCTGCCTAGTGTCGAGGGGCTGTCGAGTGTCGGGAATCCGGACAAGTCTTGCCCTGGACAAGTGAGTTGGGCGTTGGTCTCCGGGCTGGTTCGACTCGCGCTACCTGTCTTAAAGACATGGCGCGCGATGCCAAATCAGGTTCCGTCCTGCCTGGGAGACCAAGCTGGGGATCGCAGATCAACGAAGAAAGAATCCATGCCAAATCGAGGAATCTCATGAAAATGCGAATAGCAACGATAGTTATGTCCTCCGTGATGTTTGGGGTGATGCCGCCGCTTGCCTTTAGCGGTCAGTCAAACACAAACAAGTCGGCCAAAAGTGAAATGAAGCAGAGCGGGAGAGAAGCGAAAAACGCCGGAAAGAGTCTCGGATCAAATGTTAAGGAGGGTAATGTGGCCAAGGGCGGCAAGGAGTTCGGCAAACACACTGCGAGCTCCGCCAAACATGCCGCCAAAGGTACAGCCAAAGGAGCAAAGACAACTGCAAAGGCAACCGAAAAGGCTGCCAAGGCTACAGGCAAGGCTGCAAAGAAGACCGGCAAGACTGTGAAGAAGGCAGTAACGCCTTAAGCACCACGACTGGCTGGAAGCGTTCGTGTCATCTGCTACCGACACTCCCGCACTAATAGTGCTACGATTGGTGCGTTGATCGTAAAAGCTCATATCTGTGTTTGCAATCGCTGCGGGCATCGCTGGCTGCCGCGAGTGATGCCGCCGCTCAGATGCGCGAAGTGCAAGACTGCGGCCTGGAATCAAAAGGCTCGATCTAGCCAGGTAATGATTTAATTCCCCGCGCCCCAACCCAGGGAAAAGGTCACATACCAACGCTGTCATATTAGGTGTACATCACTTAGGCGCCTATCTGCGGCCTGCTGCTTATCGCCACTCGCCCTGCAAGGTGAACGCCGCCCAGTAGTAAGGCGACTGCCATTGCTTCTGACGCCACATCTCTACCTGCGCCGCCCGCAATGCAGCAACCGGCCGCTCCCTCCGCTTCAGCATCTTTTCGTAGAACTTCGTCATCAACTCCGAGGTCGCTTTGTCGTTCACGCTCCACAGACTGACCACCACACGGGCTGCTCCCGCATACATATTTCAGCCGCGGCGGCTCCTGATCTTCTAGCCGCCGTCGGCTGCAAACCGTGTTAGGCAGCGTGTAAACGCGCCGCGAATCTCACCGACCAGGTCGTCGATCTCGGGCTCACCCGTTGTATCAACGTCCACACGTGGCTCGATTTCGAGCGCACCGCGGCGGGCATGCGATCTGAGACCGCCCAGGACATTTGCGAATGTGGCCGAACCATCCAGGTGCCCGACGTGGCGCTTCCTCTGCATGAACCGGGTGGCTGCAATCTCAGGTGAGCAGACACAGTGCACATTCACAACCAGATTCGACAACTCCAGGAGCCAGCGCGTGGGCGTACCTGAGTCGGCGGCCATCCCGGACACATGCCACATCGACGTCAACACCGCGCCCGGAGATGCCACCGCTTCGCTTTGAAGGATCACGTCGCTCTCTCGGCTGAGGGCTCGGCGCCACGCGGCATCGCCGATTCCCTTCGATTCAAATAACCGCTCGAGAATGTCATCCTTATCGATCAATGGCAGACCGAGCGCCGGGGCCAGTTGCCGCGCCAATGTCGTCTTTCCACTCCCGGGCAGACCCGAGACCACCACGAACCGTCTGTCCATCGTTTCTCGCCGTTCGTGATTCAGCTGCCTAACGCCGCCCATCACGCGCGTGCGTCTTCGCACGTAGCGTGCACGCGCTTGTTAGACGTTCCAACATTCAAAACATACTTCGCCAAATCGCTAATTCTCAGCAAAGTTTCCGGACGGGTTCGTTGAGATGGATTGTCTGGCGATGCTGTGGCACCTCGTGGAACAAAGTGCGCCGCTATCGAACGCCGTGGTGCAGATGACTTGTTTGCACTGTAACCATGCCACACAGATGCATTGAAGATGATAATTGATCCCGCCGGGCCGCACGCTAGAACCTGCTCGGGATGATCATCCTTCAGGTTATTCATAACCTCACCAGGTTCCCGGGTCTGTAAATGGGATCGCGGCACAAATCGCGTAGCGCCGTTCTCTGCGGTAAAGGCATCAACCATTAAGATACAGCCAACCAATGGCCATCCGTCAGCTTGATGTTTGACATCCACATGCAGCCCTTCGGCGCGTGCGCCGGCATGGAGAGTCCGTGCACGCATGCCGCTTACCTTGAACGGTCCGCCGATGATCTGGCAGCAAGCCGACAACACCTGCGGATAAATGTAGATGCTGTCGAATTCCGGTCCTCGATTGACGAAGTTGTTAACACGTGTCGAAGCCCCTGTCCTGCCGGTGTGCACATCAGAAGGAACGGCCGTGGCCACTGCACGATCATACGCACGTGAGAGCTGTTCGCAGCCGCCAGGGATGATGGGACCGGGCAAGACGACGAAGCCCACGTCGCGCAGTTGTCGAGCGGCATCAGACGACAGATGCGACTTCGACGCAATGATGCTGTGCCAGTCATTCGTCGTCACGATGCTTTTCGTCTAACATGAAATCGCAAGAAAACTTTATAACACTTTTATGCGGCAGATTCCTTCCGCATAATCCGTCGGCTGTTTACGACGTTCACCCTATCATATCATCCACTCGCTCAACAGATTCCTCGTCAAGCCTCAGGTAACGCGTTACAGGATATGGCGAGAAGCTTCCTTTCTGCATATCCTGTTTGTCCTTATCCAACCGGGTCGATTAGAGCCCATCAGCGGGGCTACGAACGCCGCGCCCGCTTTGTTCTCTGAAGTGCGCCGTATCAAAGCAGAGTACCTTGACTCCGATATAGAACCCTTTGATGCCTTGTCGTCCACGAACCTCTTGAGTCGATCCAACATTCGCTGAAGAGAGCGTTTGCTTCGTCCGTATGGTTCATCGCCCAACCGAACTTCCGTGCCACTCGTCGCGGTCTGGCCAAAACCAGTAGGGAGGCTCGGTGCTATAGGTTACCTTATCGAACGCCTCGCCCAACGCCTCGGCGGTGGTATCCTGGTCATACAACTCTGACCAGTGCGCTCCGTAACGGTCGGCTTCGAGCTTGTACCATGTTTCTTCGACTTTCAGCAGGCGCTTTCTCAAGCTCATTTCTTCTTCTCACTCGCTTGGAGAGCTGATTCGAGGTTGATCAACCGTTGTTCGACGCTGGCAAACTCGCTCAGCCTCACCAGACATTCACAGCGTTGCCACCTTGCTCGGCCACAAAGATATTCGGATGACTGCACGATACAGTCACTTGAATCCTGCTTTCTTAGGTGAGACAATAGCCAAGCTCGACGGAGCTTTTGACAATCTACGTTGCCAGGACGTTGCCAGCAAAAAGCAGCTAACTGACGGCGAGAACGCAACCGTTGAGAGCAAACATTTGCCGCTATGGTGTAAGTGGTTAACACGCCGCCCTCTCAAGGCGGAGAGTACGGGTTCGAGTCCCGTTAGCGGTACTTTTATTTTGAGGTAGTTACAGCAAGCGCCTGAGAGGCCGCAATTTCGGCGGGGACGCTGTGGGGACGAAGCTCTCGAAAGCGCCATCCAACCTGCCCAGCGCATCACCCAAGAACGCCGGACTGAGATGACTGTAGCGCATAGTCATTCTCAAGTCTTTGTGGCCGAGCGCGAGCGCGACAGTGTGAATATCTGCGCCGCTCGCATCCAGCTTGCAGCTGTGTGTCGCAAATCGTGAAACGTGAAGTCTGCTATCCCGAGATCGTCGCACGCTTGGCGGAAGGTTTGCGTCACATAGTCAGCGCACATAGGCGACACAGATGAAGTCTTGCCTTTAGATAATGAGAAGTAGCGCAGTAATAAGGAGGCTATTGACAATTAGCTTCTGATGCGTGACTCCTTCTCGACGCTCTTTATTATCGACAGGGAGCTCGTGCAGATTCACCAGAATCCTCATTGCCGACATCAAACGAACCTTGCTGGCGAGGCTACCGCACCCTAGGCCGGCGGAAATTCCTTGTGGGATTCTGTAATGAAGGAGGAAAGCCTGGTTGCTCTAGGATGGCGATGCCGGTGAACCCGGGAAGCCAAATTCTTCCCTGACTGTCCTCCATGATGCCATTCAAATCGTTGTGGGTTTCCTCGGCGTCGAGCCCAAGCTTCTTAGTCGCAACAAAGCTCCATCGGTTCTCGGTCTCGTTGAGAGTAACGAGTCCTTCCAAATAGACGAAGATCATGCGTCCTCGCCTGTCCTGATAGATGCCGTTTATCAACGAGGTCTCGTCCGGCACATTAGGCTGCCCATCAATGTGAGGCAGCGGGTTAAAGCGGATCAGTGCTCTGCTGGACGTGTCGTACATAACGGCCCCGAAGTCGTCGTTCACCCAGATTCGACCATGACGGTCTTCGTAGATAGAGCTTGCCCGCGCGTCCTTGAGTTCTGGATGCTCACGCAACTTGCCGTCCTGCGGATGGTAAGTAATGATCCCGCTATAGGTCGAAAACCACAGGTAGCCCTGGCTATCCTGCATTCCTGCAAGTATTTCATAGCGATTCCGACCGCGCCTCTGGATCTGCTCTTCCGATGGCGTTGTAGGCGTAAAGCGACGCTCCGATTTCTTCGATACGTCGGATACCCGAATTGACTCTGACCAACGGCCTCGATCCCAGTACTTGAACTCGTCAATTGCCCAGAACCACACGCGACCGTCCTTACCTTGAAACAGACCGATCCGGCCATCTTGGGTTGCGTCTATGGGGAACGATCGCCATTGCTTGCCATCGAACGAAGTGAGAAGTTTATCGTTGCGTGCTGACAGGGTAGTCGGCGAGGTGTGATCGGCCGAAAACCACATCACTCCGTCTTTACCTTGGCATATATATGAGATATCTCCCGGAAGCAGCGCGTCGCGGTGGTGATGTATGCGCTGCTCACGGCTTTTGAGCGTGTCTGCGCCCCTGTCAAAGAAGAGCTCCCATTGTCCAGTGGGCTCATCATACAACTGAACGTGGCCTCCCCTGTGAAAAGCTATCCAGAATCGCCTTTGATTATCCTCGATAACCAGCTTGGGAAACGGCGACCGGCCGCCCCCGAGCGGCGCGTATGGGGCACGAAGCCTTTTTAGGATTCGATACCCGCCCAAGTCGGCCCCCTCATTAGCCGTTTGGGCTGATGCAAGAGCAGTTCTCTGATTCGCCAGGTGTTCCTCATACCACCCGCCAGCGTATGCTAATGTCAATATTGTAACCGCGAACCACGCTCTGGGGCTAAGTTTGTTGGTTCCCATGATATAGAGTCCGATTCTCGGCTACCTTGGAATCCAATCTTTCAAGATCTGTCCGATGATCAGTTCCATATTGTCAAAGAATGCGAGGTTCCACGGTTCAGCGTTCTTATATTATACGCGTAATAAAACGCCCTCATGAACTCAACCTCTTTACTACCAAGTCTCTTAATATCTCTCTTAGCTTCTGGCATCAAGTGCGAAAAACACCGGGGACGCCGTGGTGACGATCCAGCGTACAAATGCTTACGAAGCAGCACAAGCAAGCGCAATGCCCGCACAATGCTAAAGCACTGTAAACCGAGAGATAAACCAAACCCGTGTGCGCCGATACCAAACAGCGCAAAGCGGCTAATTAGCACTCTCAAGGCGGAGAGTACGGGTTCGAGTCCCGTTAGCGGTACTAGAGTTTTCAATGCTTGAGAGACGGGCCGGGGGCGATGCTCTCGGCCCGGCAACGTCTTGGTAACGAATATCAGTCAAAACCCCATCAACTCGTCCCACTGCTGGTTTCTGTGTTTTGCAGACGGGTCGGAAGTAGTCCCTCCGGCCCCGTATCGTCCTGGTCACGAATATCAGTCAAACCCCGCCTCAAGTCGTCGCACTATGGCGGCAAGAATGCCGGACTCAGGTTTTGGTAACGAGCCGCCCGAACCAAGCCTTTAGGCCAAATTGATTCGGAAATATCGGCCTACTTCGAATCAAGCCTGCGTTGCGCAGGCGGAGTTTTGAGCTGGTCAATTTGCTTCTGCACTCGTTCTTGAAGGCCTTGATAATCCTGCCGCAGTTTCTCCAGAGCCTGTTTGTTAGAGGTTTCCTCTTGTCGCAGGGTCTCTATCTGCTGATGAAGCTGTGCGACCAGTTTCTCTGACTCACCTTCCTTCGCCGGACCACTAAAAAACAGCGACGCGAAAAAGAACAACAAACCAAGAAAGCATAGATATGTTTGTAGTTTGAATTTGGGAACCGCAAGCTCATTCTTCCATTCCCCACCATATCCTGATTGCGCTAAATCTCCTATACCTTTAACCGCGAATCCTATGCTAAGGATGAACCATACTAACGTAAGAACACTGAAGACGGTGAAAATCGTAGTAGGTTGACGTTTGTCGAAAAAGAATGTAACAAATGCCCCCTCGACAGCCATCATTGCCAGAGTCGCGGTAATCAGTTGCGTACTAACGGTTGTCCACAATTGAATTGCCGCCTTTTTATCTTCCTTGTCGCTATTTGACATAGTCTACTTCATCCAGGTAAAGGCATCTGTGAGTTTCAATCGGTCCCATGCGCTGTTGATTGAACGAATAATACTATGGCTGCTCAATCCCTCAGAGTCCTGACCACCGCTATGTACGGCTTCACTCAAAACCAGGTGGATGTCACTGTCTGCGTCCTCGAGAAGTTGATTTGTGTTCGTGGGTTCCCCAGCTGCGATAATCGGAAACAAGATCAGTTCGAAGAAGTTCAGCATTAAGAGGTACTTTGCATCAGGCCGAATGGGTGAACCGGAATCCGTCTCGTATTCGTCAATAGCCTTCTTAATTCTGTCTAAGGCCCTACGCAGTTTACTTTGGTTCACAGGTGGAATCTGCGGAATACTTGGAGCAATTCGCCGTTGATGTTCAGGCCCAATTTCATAGGCCTCATACATGCTTTTGTAGATGTCGTGGTAAACCTGATCCATTTGAACGCTCCTTTATCTAGTAAGTCGCAGGATCGTAGAGTCTCAATCAAGCACCGGTAAGCTGGAAAAAACACGCAAGCACTAAACGAGCGGGCCTATAGTACGCAAATACCCCTTGGTGAGCAAGACAACAAATGCGAAGTGGAGACCTGCCTTGATAGACGAGTCCCGTTCAAAGCTTAATTCCTGGTCGAGTAGCCTCTGATTCTGGTGAATCCTCTGTTTCCTGATTCATCATTCTGCGACCACGTGGCGGGGTCAGGGTCGAGCACGGTGTATGTTCCTGCTGGTATTATGACTCCAGGAGCGCAGTCCCAGTTTACATTCGCTGCCGAACCTTGCCCCGAACTCGTAGTTACATTCCACGGACCGAACTCGGTCCCATCGTTATGGCGCAGCCGAATGCCGCGTCCGCCTGGTTCCGCACCTGCACCATTGTTCCAGTGATAATCCCAGATGGACGTGATGTAGTGAGGGTCCGAAATTGTAAACTGGGTGGGCTGAGTTGGACCGCTCTTAATAAGGTAAATATTACTATTATCGAATATGTAAACCTCTGGCGGACTCTGTCTTAAAGCTTCAGTACTCTCCAATTGTCTTCGTTTCACCGCCAGCGCTACCTCTGCATCGTTTAGTTGTTTCTTCATGTCTTCATAACGAGCGGCGGTTTCCGATAATTGCGCGGACAGACGCCTGGTATCGAGATCTGCTTGCTGCCGCTTTATTTCCGCTAACTGATATTCGCGATGAGACTTAGAGTATTGAATGAGCACCCCGAACACAGCTACGAGAATAGTCAATACAGTAACCAGCGCGTTAGGATTTCGAAGAAACGGGCGCTTCAAATTCTTTGTTTCTTGTTTCAGCCGCTCCACCTCCCAATACAATTTGTCCGCTTCAGAGTAGTTGGTTTGCACCCTCTGTATTTCTTTCCTTTCATCAGGCATATCAGTCTCCTCAAGAGAAGCTTGGCCACAATTTCATACAAGGACAGAGTGACGCTATCCTGCGAGCTACTGTGCCGGCGAAAACCCCGCTTCAACCATCACCACGGAAATGAAACTAATGGTGCGAAACAAAGAAGCTGGCCGCTCTATACTTATCACCGCGAGCATAAGTATGGAAACCCACAACCGCTTGGAGCCTGGAAGGCAACCTATTCTTGCCGAAGCCGTTCATTCATGATCGAATGTTTTGAGGTCGCGTTGCGACTAACCTGGTTCATTCAGCAAATCATTTCCTATGGCGCTACGCCGCGCAATATGATTTAACAATCACTTCATACTTTATTGAGACTTGCTTGATACGACGGCAGTATCATTACCAATCCCACCGTTAGTCCGGAAAGTGCTAGTCCAGTATCGAAGTTAGGAGGTCACCCATGCGACGTATTCTGATCATTGCAGCTGCAATTCTCGTGACGGCAATCCTCGCGCTCGGTGGCGGGTTGCGAAAACTGGCGATCTGGAGCGGAGTGATCAAACCAGGCCCCGATGTGAACGGCGTCTCCGTAGTCCTGCCCAATGGCTGGCGCATCACGCCCGCTGGTCGTCACATTCAACTTCCCGGTGACATGGTTATGAAGATTATTGCCAGCCCCGACGGCAAAACCGTTTTGGCGAGTACAGCTGGTTGGCACGACCACAGTGTAAACGCGATTGACTTGCAGTCCGAAAAACTCACTGAGAGCGTCAACGTCGGGAAGATCTGGACAGGAATGACGCTCAATCCTGCGACAGGCGCGATATTCGTTTCGGCTGGCGGAACTCCAACCCAACAGTTTCTGGATGCGAGCAAGAACAGAGGGGTTTCATCCGAAGTGATCGACGCGCTGCGACTGCCGGTGCTGCGGTTGCAGCGAAGCGAGGGTAGATTCACGGTGCACCCCTCGCTGGAGATCAAGGGCTTGCAAGACAAAGAGCGTTTTATCGCCGGGGTGACGTCAGCTGCCGACAACTCGCTTTATGTGGTCAACATTCAAAACGATACCGTCTACCGATTAAGCGGCGCCGATTTCAAGACCCAAGTCTCATCCAAAGTTGGTTATCGCCCTTACGCAGCTGTGCTGTCTCCAAACGGCAAACAAGTCGCCGTGTCCAACTGGGGCGACGAGTCGGTCAGCGTGCTTGACTCAAAATCCTTGCAAGAGGCCGCCCGCATCAAGGTCGGCAGTCATCCAAACGATCTGGCGTTTGCCAGGGATGGTCGCTTGTTTGTTGCGAACGCCGGGGCGAACAGCGTCAGCGTTATTCGCGACAACAGGGTTGTAGAGACCATCAAGACTTCGTTCGACCCGCAAGCGCCGGTTGGCTCTACCCCGGCCGCCCTGGCGATTACCGCTGACGGCAAGCGGCTTTATGTTGCAAACGCCGACAACAACAACGTCGCGGTGGTTGACATCGCCAGCCCGGGCAAGTCCAGCGTTCTTGGCTTTATTCCGACCGCGTGGTATCCGAGCGCCCTCGCCGTCTCGCTCGATGGCAAGAAGCTTTTCGTTGGTACAGGCAAAGGCGGGTTGAATTTGAACGGTAATTTTCCAGCGGAGACTGAATACAAGAACACCTCACCCGACCCGAAAAAACCATACGATCCCGTTGGCGCAACGCTCGATGGTACGCTTTCGATCGTTGACGTACCCGACAAAAAGCAGCTCGCGGCGTACACCGCACAGGTCAAATCGAACTTTCCTAGACCGGACGCCAACATAGACAAGGCGCACGCCGAGAGGATCGCCAGGGAAGTCTTTCCCAAGATCAAACACGTGCTATACATCATCAAGGAGAATCGCACCTACGATCAGGTTTTGGGAGACCTCGGAAAAGGCAACGGCGATCCGAATTTGACGCTATTCGGAGAAGACGTCACCCCGAACGCGCACAAACTCGCGCGCGAGACCGTAATCCTCGACAATCTCTATTGCAATGGCGAGGTCTCGCAGGACGGGCACCAGTGGTCCAATGCGGCTTACGCAACAGACTTCACGCAGAAGGCCTGGCCCAACAGCTATAGCCGACGTGGGCAGCCCGACGCCGACGATCGGCTGACAGCCTCCCCAGCCGGTTACCTGTGGGACAATTGCCGCAAACACGGGAAGAGTTACCGCAGTTACGGCGAATTCGCTTCGTTCCGCACATCGCCAAATGGGGAGCTCGTATTCTCGGGCAACCGCGATTTGAAAGAGCACGTCAGTGCCGATTGGCTGAAACTCAAGATGGGTCCGGGACGGCAGCGCGATACAAAACTGGCCGAGGTCTTCATTAACGAATTGAAGCAAGCCGAGGAAAAGGGCGAGTGGTGGAATTATATGGTGATGTCGCTCGGCGAGAATCACACCGATGGACTGACCGCAGGCCGCTTCACTCCGATGGCGTGCGTGGCATCGAACGATTTAGCTCTCGGTATGATCATCGAGGCCGTTACCAATTCGAAGTTCTGGCCGGAGACTGCAATATTCGTGATTGAAGATGACGCGCAGAACGGACCTGATCACGTTGATGCTCGCCGCACGGTGGGCCTTGTCTATTCGCCTTACGTGAAACGGGGAGGCTTAGTCGACACCACAATGTACACAACAGTTTCATACGTGCGGACGATGGAGTTGATTCTTGGGCTCCCGCCCATGACCCAATACGACGCGCTGGCGACGCCTATGTTCAGTGTCTTCGGTACTACGCCAACGCTGGCAAAGTACACCCACGCGCCCGCCAGAGTGGATCTCATGGCCAGAAATCCTGCGACCGGTTCCGGCGCCGAAAGGTCGGCGCGACTCGATTGGTCTGAATATGACCTAGCGGATTTTGACGAGTTGAACGAGATACTGTGGGCTGCGCTGAAGGGCACTCCGATGCCGGCTCCAGTACGAAGCGCAGTACTGCAGCCTTGAGTTGACAGGGACCCTCGGTCTCAGACAAAGCTGTCTACTCTCGTTCGACGTCGGTCGGCACGCGGTCCAGTATCTTGGTGGTCTGCTCGGTAACTGTCGCCGGGTTTGGTGGCAGGAGGCCCTCAGCACTTGTCGTCAGATCTTCAGCAGGTTCCGTTCGTCCAGACGCGCCGCCATCCCCCCGCTTTCGAGTGAGCCTGCGATGCAATCTGTACGCAACGAACAAACTAAACAGCTGGAGAATTAATATCGAGGGGAAGGCAGGGTTCGCGGATAGCTTACTCGCTGGGTATACCTCGCCGATCAGACAGACAACTACGGTAAGCGCACTAAAGACCGCTAACCAGGCGGCGATGGTTGGCGGAGCATCTGACGGAAAGAAGGAATGTTTATACAGATACTTTCCGCATCCTTTGCAGTAGGCGTTTGGCCGTTGATCGCTTTTGCCACAGTTCGGGCAGAACACCATTGACCTCCTGTTTTCGCAGCGTGCTGGATTTGAGTCTGTTTGCAGTCGCTTCTAACGTCAACCCAACTTTGAGTCAAGTTCTATACAGAGCTTCTAAGATGCGCCAGACAGTTGAACAAATGAACGCGCTAAACGTAAGGTTTTTAGAAGCCTAAGAAAAGAGAAAGTATGTTTTGTCCTAAGTGCGCTGTCGAAAACCACGACCAAACAAGATTTTGCCGCGGCTGTGGCACGGACCTCGAAGTTGTTGCCCTCGCACTGAATACCGAACTGACTCCAGCGGAACTCGGTCCGAATAAAGAGAGTAATCTGACAGTGCTGATCGAACAGCGCCTAAAACTGCAGATTGACGGGATTCGCCAAGTTTTCCAAGGTGGGCTTATCTTTGCAACCGGGATATTGCTTGGCATCCCCCTGGCATTGTTCGGTAAAGACAGCGACTGGCACTCAAACTGGATCCTCGTCTGGTTGGTCACGTGCGGCTGGCTTCCTGTCTGGGGTGCGTACATCATGGGGACGGGTTTGAGCAACTTGATCAATTCAAGAATGATCCAACGCCGAACAGATAGCCTGGGGGCCACCGCAAGTAATAGGGTGTCAGTGCATTGGTCTGGTCAGACTCAGAGAATTGCTGAGGCCGAGTCTACCAATGAAGTAGCTGCCTCTTTGAAAGCCGGTGAGCAGTCAACGCATCATTGACGAGCTGCGGAATGCAACAGATGAAAGGGGCGACAGATCTGTACCCCTTTGCCGAATGTAACTTCTCTGCGTGTTCCAGGGAGTGAAATAAGATCGGCACAATTCCGCGACAGACTCAATTGACCTTGCTGGGCGCGTACGGACCAGACTTATGCACTTCTAAACTGACGGCTGACTTTCCCAGGAACTCACCGTAGCGCTCGGCTGCTTGTCTCAGCGCTCTCTGCTCGGCATTACCGAGTCCCATTAGGGGATTCGCGGTGATTGTCACCTTGTCTTTCTCGATCGTCCGTCGCCAGCCGCCGATTACCTGACCGTTCAATACGATTATATGAGCGTTGAAGACTCCGTCGCTGGTGCCTGAATGTTTTTGGAGCGAAGGATCGATTGAATTACTGCGGTCCTTATAAGCAATCAGGTACTCGTCGTAGTTTGGCAGCAAATGGATTAGCGGCGCCCTGGTTTTTGCAGTTGCGCCGAGCTCGCCAAACCAGTAGGTCTTACCGTCAACAGTCCATTGATCTAAGTGAGGTCTAGCCATCTCGATGCCCGCCTTCGCGTCGGCCGCGGTTAGCCCTGACCACCATGTGTAGTCCCGCAGGAGCGCCGGTCCATGACTTGTAAAATAGCGTCTTGTGAGCTCCGCCAGCGCTTCTTCTCGTTCCAGTGTCGTGCATTTGGGAACACGCTCGTCGAGAAACGCATACGTGAATTGCTTCCCGCGCAGACCACCGCTGCAGACAACCGCGTCCAACTCTGCTCGCAAGATCAGATACGCTAACCGTACACCAGCCGCGTCGATCCCGGCACGTTTCAGGATCTTTGCAAGCTCAGTGCGTGTCAGCTGCGTGCCGCCGCGCAGCGCTTTGGTGATCGCTGCGTTGCTGCGCCGAAACAACGCCTCGTCCAGTTCGAGCTTGCGGTAATAGTAGGCGCTTACAGCATTCACGCGAGGCCCGGTTAATTTGAGCACCCACCGGATATCGGCGGGCATGACAAAATGCCAGGTGGGACGCATAACGTGGGTGCGTAGTATTCTTCCAGCGTTGAATAGCTTATCGATTTCGTCATCGGCAACCTGTTTGACTCGCTGAGCGATCGCCCATTTAGCACCAGCGTAGTCCTGAGACTGCACCGCCGTTAACCACCGAACCACTTGTTCGGGTTTTTCAAATGGAGGACCAGTAAGTCGCTGGTTGCGCAAACGGTGATGGGCGATGGGTAAGTCGGTCACGATTGGCCAGTATCTGCCCCGAATCTCAGATTCTTTAGCTCCACCTGTCAATTCACCACGGAAAATGAGAATAATGGTGCGCAACGAAGAAGCCGGTCGCTCCCATAATTATCAGCGCGCACGTCAGTATTGATAGCCATACCCGCTTGCCGCTCCGAAGCGCGCTCGCGGCGATCACGCTCACGACAAAACCCCACCCGTAACAAAGCGGGCTCGCGCCGATCCGATCAATCCACCACGCGTTGCCAACGTTGTAACAAACGCAATGCGGCACAAGCGGTACAAATGACATCACACAAATCAGGGTCAGCAAGTATGCTTTACCGTTGATAAAGTAGATCGCGCAGACTCCCGCAATCAGGGGTATCCAGATCTGTTTTACGAACGTGCAAAAAGGAGAACAGCCATGCAGGCTGAACCCGCTGCAGTCCAGCGCCGTCGCCATAAAACTGAGCGGTATAGCTGCGAGCAACAGCGCCCGCGTCTTATCGTGAGAACCGGCCGTCACTTCACTTGATCGGCTCCATACGTTCGCGATTCCAACTCCAAGTGCGATTAGCACCAACAGGCAGAACGGCACGGCTAACCACCAGCTCATCTCTTTAGAGAAATCAATAGCGAAGCGGATCAGCAACACTGCCCCTATAACCACCCCTGCTTGCAACAACCATTGTTGAACTCTATCAGCCGCCACTATAATCTCCGGGCTTCAAAAGATAGTTTCTGGTTTGTAGTTTCTGGTTTCTGGTCCTGCTTACTCCAAATTTTTCCGTCATGCGAAATTCCCTATTTCAAGCAGAAACCACAAACCATAAACCTAAAACAGCCGCCTGTGGGAGGAGTTGATGAAGAGAACTGCTGTCTACGTCGTGGCCTTCTTTCTTGCAGCGATCTTTGTTGCTCAATTTAGTATCCCTGGTCTAAACGCCCAGGTCGAGGCGTACGACATAATAATCATGAACGGTCGTATCGTCGACGGGACCGGCAACCCGTGGTTCTACGGCGATGTCGCGATTCGCGGCGACCGGATCGTAAAAATCGGACGTCTGGGACCCGCGCGCGCAGCACGCAGAATCGACGCCGCCGGGTCGATTGTTGCTCCGGGCTTTATCGATATGCTCGGCCAATCTGAGCTGAATCTCTTGATCGATCCGCGGGCGGAGTCGAAGGTCTTCCAGGGGATCACTACGGAAATCACCGGCGAAGGCGGCTCGGCGGCGCCCGTGAATGATTACATCCTCAAAGAGAGCGAGCCGTTTTTCAAACACTTCAAAATTACCGCGGACTGGCGGACTCTTGGCGAGTATTTCGCGCGACTGGAGCGCAGTCACACGGCGATCAACCTCGCGACCTATGTCGGCGCCACGCAAGTCCGCCAATATGTCCTTCGTGATGAGAATCGCGCTCCGACGACCGCTGAGCTTGACCAAATGCGCGGCCTCGTCGCCCAAGCGATGGAAGACGGAGCTGTCGGCATCAGCACCTCCTTAGTGTACGCACCGGCCTTCTACGCGAAGACTGAAGAGTTGATCGAATTGGCAAGAGTCGCGGCGCGCTATGGCGGCATATATGCCAGCCACATGCGAAACGAGAGCAACTCGATTATGGCTGCGCTCGACGAAGCAATCCGCATCGGAACCGAGGCCAACATCCCCGTCGAGATTTTTCATTTGAAGATGGCGGGAAAACCGAACTGGGGAAAGATGCGTGAGGTGATCGCCAAAATCGAAAGCGCACGTGCACGCGGCCTGGATATCACCGCCGATCAGTATCCATATGTCGCGGGCGCGACTTCGCTTGGCGCAAGCGTGCCTCCCTGGGCTCACGAAGGCGGCACCGCAAAGTTTGTCGAGCGACTGAAGGACCCGGCAACCCGAGAGAAGCTGAAGCAAGAGATGCGCGCGCCCTCCAGCAGCTGGGAGAACTTCTATCTCGGCGCGGGCGGCGGCGAAGGCATTCTGATCTCCAGCGTATTGAATCGTGAGCTGGCAAAATATGAGGGCAAGCGGCTGAATGACGCCGCAAAACTTATGGGCAAGAATGATGAAATTGACGCCCTCTTTGACTTGTTGATCGCGGATAATGCTCAGACCGGTATGGTTGTGTTCCTCATGAACGAAGACGATGTAAAGCTGGCGCTGAAGCAGCCGTGGGTGAGTATAGGGGTGGATCACGGGGCAGTGTCGCTCACCGGGCCGCTGGCGGAAGGCAAAGCTCATCCGCGAGGCTACGGATCCTTCCCGAGAATATTGGGCCGATATGTTCGAGATGAACGCCTGCTCTCGCTGGAAGAGGCGATTCGAAAAATGACATCGCTGGCGGCGAACCGGGTGCACCTTGCTGATCGCGGGCTGCTGAAGCCAGGCTATTTTGCCGACATCGTTGTGTTCGATCCGCAGCAGGTGCGCGATGTGGCGACCTTTGACGATCCGAACCGACTCTCAACGGGGATGCGCTTTGTACTGGTCAACGGAGGAATTGTGGTGTTCGCGGGAAAGCAAACGAACGCGTTGCCCGGCCGGCCCCTGAGAGGACCGGGATACAAGAAGTGATGCGTGATGCGTGATGCGTGATGCGTGATGCGTGATGCGTGATGCGTGATGCGCGTTGGTTGTAAAATTGCACGGATATGTCCGCATCACGCATCACGCATCACGTTTCACGCATCACGTTTCCCGCTTCACGTTTTATTTATGAGTGCAATAAATTGCGATGACTGCGGGCGCCCGAACAGCGCCAGCGCGAGAACCTGCATCTGGTGTGGGTTGCCGATGTTAAGTGGCAGCTCGGCAGGCGACGTAACCACGACCCGTGTGGAGATCGGGTATCTTGGCGGCATCGAGAGGTTCCAGGACGCGGAGCCGGTTCAGTTGATCATTAGCCCCGAGGGGGTCGAGGTCACCGAACTGATTCCGGGAACCCGAGCGGTCAAGATCCCCGCGTCGTCGATAATCGAGGCTACGTGTACAGATGCGAGCATCATGATCGAACCGGACCCCGTGCGCGGCGTCTCGTGGTGGCGGTCGCTCTGGCCGGGCGCTTCATCGAGAAGAGAGTTGCAGGAGCTCAAGGCTTACGATTACATCCTGACTATCCAGTACAAGGAAGGCGATGAGATCCAGAATGCGATGTTTCACCGTGAAGACCGCGCCGGAAAGGATATCGTCGAGGGGCTCGCGCGTGTGGTGAACTCGGTTGCCAGGCGAGGGCGACAATTGAGTTAGTTGAGATTTTCTATTTGTGATTTTCTATTGAGGGATTTTCCATTTTCCATTCGTCAATTGTCATTTGTCATTCAGGAGAGCGGTAATGCATTTCCGGTCAAAAAATGGCCGATGAGACTAATGACTATCACGGACCACGGACTACGGATTAATGACAAATGAAAAATGATCAATGACAAATGGAAAATCCCGCAATAGGGAATCGAAATATCAAATCTCAAATCTCAAGCCCCAGCATCATATTAGGAATCCCGTATCTCCTCCCTAAACCGCTTCCTTCATCGTCGTTCGTTCGCCCAATTGCCGGTTGCGCGGTTCAATCTCTTTTTCGTAGTAAGCCTTGAACGCTTCTATAACGTCCGGCGCAAAGTAGGTGCCCGAACGCAAGATCAGTTCGTTCAACGCTGCTTCAAGCGACATGGGCTCGTTATAGCAGCGCTCTTCAGTGATCGCATCGAAGGCATCGGCTACCGCCACAATTCGGCTCCCCAGCGGAATCTGCTCGCCGCTGAGCCCGCGCGGATATCCGGTGCCATCCCACCGCTCGTGATGCGACGCTGCCACCAACGGAACATCGGAGAGGTCCTCAGGAAAGCGCATCTTGGAGAGCAATCTGAATGTATGCTGAGGGTGTTGTTTGACGTGCTCGTATTCTTCCGGGGTCAAACTTGCCGGCTTTAACAATACGTCATCGCGAACTCCTATCTTGCCGTAGTCGTGCAGCAAGCCCGCATAATAGACTGCACGGGATTCCGACTCGTCAAGCCCCATTTCGCGAGCGATACCCATCGCAGTTGCGGCGACTCTCGCAGAGTGACCGGCCGTGGTGTCATCGCGGGCGTCGAGCGACGCGGCAAGCGTGCGAATAAAACTCTCGAGTGAACGGCGCTGTTCGTCCAGCAGGTAAAGATTCTCCATCGCGGTGCCTGCCTGCCTGGCGACTGCCGTGAGGAAGTCAAGCGTCTCATCATCAAACACCCGATCGCCGCTGGCGTTGTCGATGTAGCAGACACCCCACAACCGGCTCTTTGAACCCATCGGCGCGCAGATTACCGATCGAATAGACCCGAACCTGATGGACTCGCCATCCAGGAAACGAGAATCGACGCTGGCGTCCAGGCTGAGCACCGCAACATTGTCGGTATAGACGAGATCTGAAATGCTGCGGCTTGGCGTACCCAGCGCATTTGACCCGCTAGTCGCTGAGACCTCCAGCACCCGCCTATGCGTATTCCACAGCAGCACCGCGCAGCGGTCCGCCTTGATCGTGCGCTGGAGAAACCCCACCAGTTTGTCGCTCAGTTCCTCAGAGGAGTGCGCTGTCAGCAGCTCACTGGTGATCTGGTAGAGGGCGCGAAGCCGATCGATGGTTTCATTGCCAAGATCGCCAGTAGGCGGCAGCTTGGCTGAATTGAGAAACAGCGTTTCCTCGGGCGCAATCATGCGTACGGGTTTCAAGGCACCGCTGTTGCGCGAGTCAGCTTCCATATCGCTCCCTGAGAAATGAAACTCGATACCTCGACCTCGTCCAAGTCTTATGCAGTCGCCGTTTTTCAGACGCCGCTGGGTTATCCGCTCGCCGTTGGCAAAAGTGCCAGAGGTGCTACCAAGATCTCTGATCAAATACCGCGAGCCGTCTGAAAAAATCTCCGCGTGGTAGCGGGAGATATACGGATTCTCAAATACAATGTCGTTGTCCTCGTGACGGCCAATACGAACTGTGCCGCCGTTAAGCGAGAGCACGCGCTCCCCATCCCCTTCCTTGAAGGTCAAATTCGATTGCTCGGCCATGATTCTCACCAATGCCGGGACCTGTCAACCAACGCAAGGTAAGCCGGCTAAAAGCCGCGCATTTCGCAAGCGCCCGAATTGACGCAAGCGCGGCCGGGTTCTATGAAACAGGTCTTAGGGACAGAGGGACGCGAATCCGCTTCAATTGTAAAGCGTTCGAGGCCGGGATGTGAGTGTTTTTTTTCGTTGGGGTCGCAGCCGCAGGATTCCGGCTCTGCCGCGGCCGTGAAATTGGCAGTGCCGGCAGGCTCGTTAGCCTTCATTTGAGTGTCGGATCCGCGGGCAAGAATCACGACTAGCGGAGCTTCGGATGGAGAGGAGAAAGAAGCAGATCGATCGATAATCAGCGATACCCCGTCACCGCCTGCCCTCTCTTGCGCCCCTTGATCGCTCAGGTTTTTTAGAGCAATCTCCAGCAACCGCCTGACTCCGTCTAACTCTTGTTTATCCATTACTTGCCTCGACTTCGCGCGGTTTCATCCACTCTCTTCGACCGTATCGACGACGCCGATGATTGCCGAGTCGATTGCGGCGCCGGGGCTCCCGGTCGAGGCCGTAGAGGCCGAGAAGCCTTCGCGAACGACGACAACCACATCCCCCACGCCGGAGTCGACAGCGTCCAGAGCAAGCAGTTCATCGCCGGCATCCGAGCCGTCCGGGTTGATGGGACGGACGACCATAATCCGGCCACCCTCATACCGGTGGTCTTTTTGCGTGGATACGACATTGCCGACTACGCGCGCAAGAATCATAGATTAGAGTTCCGAGGTTTATTGTGATGCGTTGAACCTGGGATCCAGGAACACCGAATCAACTATTCCGACTATGGTGCAATCGCTGGGCACTTCAGAAGGCAAAAACGGAAACGAGGCTTCGCGGCCGCGGCACCAGAAGACAATCTCTCCCTTGCCGGCGCCGACGGAGTCTATCGCCACCATCGGCTGTCCTTTCGGATTCAGCGAACCATCGAGCGGCTGAATAACCAGCAGCTTGCGGCCTTCGAGCGACTCGCTCTTGACCGTGGCTACTACAGTCCCCAGCACGCGTGCAATTTGCATTGGGTGAACCTTCCCTAAATGACAAATGATAAATCACAAATGGAAAATGGAAAATCGCAGGGATCCGAATTGTTCATATTCCATTTGTCATTTACGCGGTGGTCTCTTCAAGCACGTCCACAAAAACCAGGAGATCTACGGCACTTGGCTCCACGCCAAGCTGCCGAAGCATCGTCGCAACCTGTCCGCGATGATACGACGAGTGATTCGCTACGTGCTGCATCATCTGACCTAAACTATAAGTCCACTTCTCACCCTTGGTGTTTGTGTAAGTGACCGCGTGCGTGAGCGCCTCATCCGTCAATCCGCTAATGAATTCCCCGGTGTCGTCCGCAACTTCGCTTAATCTCGTTGTCACCGACTCGACGTTGGGAAAGTCAGCCGGATCGAGCAAGGCCTTCGGCGACACCCCTTTCCAGCGTTCGAGCCAGATCCACTCAGCAGCAAGAATGTGAACAATCGTATCCCTCACCGAGCGATGGCTACTGTGCAAGTCTTTTGTGAACTGCTCAGGCGTCAGCCTCGAAACAACCTCGAGAATGGTCTTATTGGCCCAACGGTTGTAATCGAAAATGTATTTGATGTCGATTGTGTTCATATCGATCCTCTCACTTCAGCTCAGCTCGCTTTACAACATAGGCGCGATTGACGACTACCGGATCGCGGGGCCTGTCGGTCTTGCCCTCCATCGGCGCGCGTGCAATCGAGTCCACTACATTCATCCCGTCAATCACGCGCCCAAAGATAGAGTACTGCCCGTCAAAGCCGGGCTGACGAGTTAAACAAATAAAGAACTGGCTGGTGGCGCTGTTGACGTCATCCGGTCTTCGCGCCGCCGATACTATACCCCGGTCGTGCATTATGGTTGAGAGTTCCGCCGGCACGTTGCGCTGAGCTCTTTGACCCTGCCCCCAGATGGCCGGATCGCCGTTGATGGTATTGGGATCGCCCCCCTGGATAGCAGTGGGTTGGGTCTTGTCACGCACCACTCGGTGGAATCGCGTGCCGTCATAAAAACCAGTGCTGGCCAGGTCTATAAAGTTTCGCACGTGTTTTGGAGCCACCCGCGGAAGAAACTCGATCACGATCCGTCCGTAGCTCGTTTCCAGTACCGCGACCTCATTCTCAATCTCCACACTGCTCCCGCATCCGCTTGTGCACACAAGAAGTGCGATCAACGCTAATCCAACCGACCCAAACGTAATTCTCATGAATCCCGGTAGCCTCAGTTTTCAAGTGCTTTTCTTAGCACTTCGTTCACAACTTGCGGATTCGCACGGCCTCCGCTCAGTTTCATGACCTGGCCGACAAAGAATCCCATCAGACTGGTCTTGCCCGCGCGATACTGGTCCAGCTGCTTTGGGTTGTCGGCAATTGCCCGGTTTACAAACTCCTGGATCGCGGCTTCGTCAGAAACCTGCGATCCGCCCATTTCTGCCACGATTTCCTCAGCCGTTTTGCCCGACTCGTACATCCGAACCAGCACATCTTTGGCCATCTTCCCGCTGATGGCGCCGGCGTCGATCATCTTGATCATCGCGGCCAGCGACTCGGCGGAAACCGGCGTCGCCGTGATGTCCGAGGACGAACTTTTCATCTCGCGCACAAGCTCGTTAAGAATCCAATTAGCCGATGCTTTGGCATTGCCGCTGGATCGCGCGGCCTTCTCGAAATAATCAGCCATCTCGCGAGAATCGGTCAGTTGCGCCGCATCGTCCAGCGACAATCCGTACTCATTGATAAACCGGCGGCGGCGTGCTTCCGGAAGCTCGGGCATTTCCGCGCGCAGCTTTTCGATCAACGATTCGTCGACAGCCAGCGGGGGCAAATCCGGCTCCGGAAAATACCGATAGTCGTGGGCTTCTTCCTTCGAGCGCATCGAATAGGTTTTGGACTCGTGCTCGTTCCAGAGCCGGGTCTCCTGAACGATCGTCCCGCCCCCTTCGATCGCGGCTATTTGCCGATCAATCTCATACTCGAGTGCCTTCTGAAGAAACCGAAACGAGTTGAGATTCTTTAGCTCGACTTTTGTCCCGAGCTTCTCGACGCCCCGGAGACGGACCGAAACGTTGGCGTCACATCGCAAGCTGCCCTCTTCCATGTTTCCGTCGCAGACACCGATGTATAAGAGCGTGCGCCGGAGATATTGCATGTAGTCGTAGGCTTCCCAGGGCGAGCGAAAATCGGGCTCGGAGACTATCTCAGCCAGGGGCACGCCGCTTCTATTCAAATCCACGTAAGACTTTGTCGGGTCGGGCATGCCTTCGTGGAGCGACTTGCCCGCGTCTTCTTCAAGGTGGAGGCGGGTGATGCGAAACCTCTTTGTCTGCCATTTAGTTGCGTGTCCGGACTCGTTCCGTTCCGACGTGGGTATCTCGACCCATCCGTGCTCGCAGAACGGTCGATCGTATTGAGAAATCTGATAGCCTTTTGGCAAGTCCGGATAAAAGTAGTTCTTGCGGGAGAAAATCGATTCGTGATTGATGTTCAGATTGAGAGCCAGAGCGGCTCGCGAGGCCATTTCGACCACACGCCGGTTTAGGACCGGCAATGCGCCCGGTAAACCGAGACACACTGGACAGGTGTTGGAGTTGGCTTCATCTCCGAACCTTGTTGAGCATCCGCAAAAGAGCTTCGATTCAGTTCGGAGCTGAGCATGAATCTCAAGCCCGATAACAACTTCGTACTTATCGCGCATAGGGTTCTGTCGTCGATTTCACCGTCGCCCGAGTATAGCATTCAAGAATGGCGAACCGCCAAGCAGCGCCCTCGGATTGCAATATCATTCGATACAGGTCCTCTATATTTGTCGTTTATAGCTTATTTGTCGTATGTCGCTCCGAAAAGTCGCAGAACCTGATTTGTCCGAAGGTCGTAACGTTAGACTAGAGGTGGAAAATGTTTTGCTCAAGCTGCGGAGCCCAGTTGGGAGAGGCATTGAGTTACTGCAATCGCTGCGGAGCCAGCGTGCGCTCTTTGACGAGTGCCCAGGACGAGAAGTCCGCCGATACGACGATTGATTCGCTTGTCTGGGTTATCGTCGGCACGACCATCACAATTCTGGGAATGTGTCTTGGCGCCCTTGTCTTAATGCAGGATAAGAGGATTGATTTTGCATTGGGCACCATCTTCGTGATCTTGAGTTTCACCGCGTTCCTGCTTGTGGAGGGCGCGCTGGTTTGGCGGCTTATGAAGCTGACTAAGCGCAGCAAAGAAAAACGCGGATTCGCTCGACCAAGGGACACGGAACCGGCGGAACTGGGCGCGGCACCGACCAATGCGCTGCCTGAGTCGGTGATGCCGAGCGTAACCGAACAAACCACACGCACTCTTGAGCCTTCATATAGAAAAGACGACCAATAAGAATCCCGGCTTGGTTAACCCTTTGGGCTTCAACTCAACTCAGTGACCATCCACCAGCGCGAAGCTATTGAGGCGTCTCTTAGCAAGTTTGTTCATCCGCAGCGAAGCCTGTGGCGCATTCGATCTAAGTTGGCGAAACAGCTTGCTGATCTCGGTTGCTCGGCTCAAAGCGCGGTGCATTTTGGCGATGCTCATGGAGTGAGTTATTTCGAGGTCCACGTTTGAGATCGCAATTTCCGAGAATGCTCCTTTTGCTTTGAGGCTCATTCCGCCGAACAAATCGGCCGCCAGCTCGATTTCTCTGACTCCCGCCCACGGAATGAAACGGTGTTCCCTTCCATTGCGAGTCTCCCTGATTCCTTCCTCGGTGAACTCGATCGTCGATCTGGCTTCGCGTTTGAATGCCCACAGGACACCGGCATAAACGGTCCACATCATCAGGACCGGGATGAAGGCAAGAATGGGAAAGATTATCTCGGCCAGGACGTCATCAAGATCCGACTCGGTGATGATGGCCAACACTGCCCCGAGGCCACCGTAGATAAGCGTCAACAATATCACCACTACTCGGAATGATCTCGCATAGAGGTAGCTTCCCTGCCGCTTGATCGAGATGTGCTCCAAGAGGAAACTCCTTCGTTGAACCTCGCTGTTGGACAAAGTATATCAGCAACAGCATTAAAAGAAATCCTAAGCTTTGCGTCTTTGCGGTCCTTTGCGTCTTTGCGCGGAAAGGCTTTGATGAAAGCCCATTCGCAGGCCCACTCTTCCGCGCAAAGACGCAAAGGCCTGACAGTCCCGTACTCGCTCTGCTATGATGCTCGTTTCTCGAAAAGCCTGTGAGGACATCATGCAGTTACGCGAAGACATTCGAAACATAGCAATCATCGCTCACGTCGATCACGGCAAAACCACCCTGGTTGACGCGATGCTAAAACAGTCCGGGCTGTTCCGTGCCAATGAAGCCGTCGTCGAACGGATGATGGATTCAATGGACCTCGAAAGAGAACGCGGCATCACCATCATGGCAAAGAACGCCTCGGTACATTACGGCGGCGTCAAAATTAACATCGTCGACACTCCGGGCCACTCCGATTTCGGCGGAGAAGTGGAACGTGTCCTCATGATGGTTGACGGCGTCATGCTTCTGGTAGACGCCAGCGAGGGCCCGCTCCCACAAACCCGTTACGTGCTGTCTAAGGCGCTTGCTCAAAAGCTACCCTCGATCGTGGTGATTAATAAGATCGATCGCCAGGACGCTCGAGCGGCG
>Ga0134127_10000763_pt1 | contig 26834 bp, 27 predicted proteins | sample KB31753_FD_96459 | JGI IMG/M metagenome (GOLD analysis project Ga0134127, IMG submission 96459) | Terrestrial soil microbial communities with excess Nitrogen fertilizer from Kellogg Biological Station, Michigan, USA - KB3-175-3 | ecosystem: Environmental > Terrestrial > Soil > Unclassified ... | reverse complement strand
GCCCGCGCCCGTGTTGCCGCCGCAGAATGCGCTGACAGCCGACGGCGTGAGCAATGGGTTATCGCAATTCACGGCATAGCGGCCGAAGAACGGCGGCTGGCCGGGACCGCTGCCGAGGAATGCGCCGCTCGGCGCGATCTGCGCCGTGGTGCGATCGTCCATGAACATGAACTCCGTGTAGACGCTCGCCTTGTCGCTGAAGTCATAGTGCGCGAACAGGCCCGCGGTCTTGCGCTCGTCCGGACGCTGGTAGTAGTTCGACGGTGCAAAGTTGAACAGGTCGGTCGACGCGTCGAAGTCGCGGATCTGGCCGTTGGCGCCGACCGTGAATGCGCCGGTCGGCTCGAAGTCGAATGGATCGGCCGGGTTGTAGGTCTGGAACAGCGCGGGCGACGTCGTACCCGAGCCGCCGCAGGCGAACTGAGTGGACGCCGGATCGCCGGCGTCGGAAGAGGCGAGCGCGCAGGCGCTGAAGTCGCGCCGGTTCTGCGTGATCGCATCGAGAGTGCGATAGCCGATGTAGACAGTCGCATTGCCGCGGCCGTCCGGTGTGTTGATGCCGGCGATGAACGTGATGTCCTTGGTGTAGCCGTCGCGCACGTTGCTGTCCGGCGTGGCAAATCCGGCGTCGCGCACCAGGTTGGCGATCTTGTCGTCGTTGTTGTCGTGCTGGTACATGCTGTACTGAGCATCGACGCGCACGCCCTCGAACTTGTCGTTCATGATGAAGTTCACGACGCCGGCGACGGCGTCGGCGCCGTACACGGCCGACGCGCCGCCCGTCAGCACTTCGACACGCTCGATCAGCGCCGAAGGAATCTGGTTCAGATCGGGTGACGCTGCGCCGTTCTGCGTCGGATCGCCCGGCATCAAGCGACGGCTGTTGACGAGCACCAGTGTGCGTTGCGAGCCGAGGTTACGCAGGTTGACCGTCGCCGCGCCGGTGGAGCCGTTGGAGAGGTTGCCGCCGAAGTCTGCGAAGGCCTGCGGCAGGTTGTTGATCAGGTCTTCGACGCGCGTGACGCCTTCGATCTTGACCTGATCGGAGCCGATTGCAGTCACCGGGCTGGTGCTGGTCAACCCTGGCTGCGCGATGCGCGAGCCCGTCACGACCACCTCCTGGATCGTCGAGGACTCCTGTTGTTGCGCTTGAGCCGGCAACGCACCGGCAAGTGCGGCAACCGACGTAGTGAACAGCGCGCAGCGTACTGCGCGCCGGAGAAAGAGATTCGTGGTCATCGAGAGCCCTCCTGCGAAAAAACAAAAGGGACAGCCCTCGATGCGGGTCAGGTCTCCTGACTCCGCCTCGGGGGATGTCCCCATTTATTTGTGCGCTTAGCGCACTGAGGAGATGCTAGTTGCGGGATTCACACCGGATGCGGCGGACGTTGGCATTCTGTGTGGCAGCCCTTGCGATGATGAATGGATTTGTCCGTCGTGCGCGAGCATCCGTAGTGCGCGCGCGCCGAGCCCGCGGCTGCGACGCAAGCGGCGCACCAGCGTACTGCGTTCGTGAAAACCGGTGCGCTCTGCGATTTCCGCGACAGACAATTCCGTCGAGCACAGCAGGCGCGCGGCCGTTTGTGTCCGACGACGCTGCAGATATTCGTAGGGGCTGATTCCATGAACCGCTTTGAACTCGCGCATCATGTGAAAGCGCGACCAGTGCGCAGCTTCGGCCAGCTCGTCGATCGTCAGCGCGCGGTCGTAGCACGAATGGATCAGATCAGTGACGCGCGCGAGACGCGTGAAGGTTTCGCGGCGCTTCCATGACTTCATGTGCGTCATGTTGGCCACGGTGCGCGCCAGCGCGATCTCGTGCGTCAACAGTCGCCGTAAGAGAAAGCTCACTTGCTCCTCGTACCACTGCGGATCGTCGACTCCCGCACAGATGTGATGAGCGATGTAATGCATCACGGAGATCAGCGGGCGATCGCAGTCGCGCAGGTGCTCGAACAGGCGCACCGAGCCGTTCTGCGTACCCGCAATGAGCAATTCGCGGTCGCCGGGTGCGAGTGTTGCGAACGCGTCCGCGAGCATCTGCGGCGCGAAGTAGATGCTCAGCAGGCTGCTGCCCGGATCGCGTCGCCCGCGCGTCGTGAGCACATGGCCGGCATTGAGTGCGAGAAACACATCCTCTTCCAGCTTGAGGGCGTGGCCGTCGACGCAGAGCGGATAACTGCCATTCCATGCTGCATGAACGGATGGTACGCCTGCGATCACTTCGGGCGCTGCGCGCCCGGCAGGCATCCAGTGAATCTCGGTTGCTTGTGCCGTGTGCGCGCCACTCGTCGTGCCGTTCGTCGCCGAGGCGAACCTGCGAATGATCGATCCCATCGAGCCCCCGTCTGCAACGCGCATCTGGAGCTTGCACGTTGCCAAAGTCACACGGGGAATACGCTAATGCGGCAGTGATTTGTTCCGCACGTATTTGCGTTGAGTAGTCATCCTGGGGCGATGAACGGCGGACGCGAGCAACGCATGCCTCCGTCACGCGCCTTGCTTACGAAATCGTAATGTCTGCGAGATGCGCGCGACGTATCGCCGACTGACGGGAACTTCCCGACCGCCGCAGAGCACGGCGAACGTGCGGCCCGAATCGTGACGACGAATCGCCGCGATCAGATCGTGGCGCACGATTTCGGAGCGATGGATTCGCACGAATTGCGCCGGATCGAGCCGTTCGGCGAGATCGCCGAGACGCGCGCGCAGCAGCCGCGCGCGCTGGCCGATATGGAGTCGAACGTAATCGCCATCCGCCTCGAGCCGCTCGATCATCTCGACCGGCACGCGCACGCGTGCGTCGCCTTCGCGAATCCACAGCTCGGTCTCGTATTTCTTCTGCGTGCCGCCGCCGCGGCGCTCCGCGCGCAGGCTGTCGATGATGTTGCGCAGCTCCTGGACGCGCGCTTGCGCGTCCCGCAACTCGCGACGAACGCGTGCACGTTCCAGCGCTTCGTGCAGGCGGCTGCGCTCGACGGGCTTGAGCAAGTAGTCGACCGCGCTGATCCCGAACGCCTTGACTGCGAAATGATCGAACGCCGTCACGAACACGATCTCCGGCAGCGCGGCGTCGCTGAAACTGCCGAGCGACTCGATCAGCTCGAAACCGTTGAGCTCGGGCATCTCCACGTCGAGCAGCACGACGTCGGGACCGAGTGTGCGGATCATCTCCAGGCCCTGCTGCGGGTCGCCGGTCTTGCCGACCAGGGCAATGCCGGGCAGGTCCTGCAGACACCACTCCAGGCGGCGCAATGCCAGGGGCTCGTCGTCGATCGCGATCACTCGCAATGCTGTCATAGAGTCAATTCGATCGGCAGGCGCAGCTCGACTGTGAACCGTCCCTCGCGTTGCACGACCGACAGGCTCGCCGCCGGCCCGTAGAAGTTCACCAGCCGCCGCGCGACATTCGCGAGTCCCACTCCCTCGCCCTGTCCATCGGGTTGCAGATCGGGCTTCAACCCGACTCTTCGCGCCGCGTTGCTCAATCTGACGATCAACTGTCCATCCTTGCGCTCGGCGCTCAACTGCAACTCGACTGGCGACGCATTGCGCGCCACGCCATGCTTGATGGCGTTCTCGAACAGCGGTTGCAGGATCAAGTGCGGCACGAGTGCTTTGTCCAGGCCCGGTGCGAGCTGCGTCGACCAGCTGAGCCGGTCGGGAAAGCGTGTGAGCTCGATGTTCAGGTATTCAAGCTGAACGCGCAGCTCTTCCGCCAGCGTGACTTTCACGGTCGACTCGCGGCTCAGCGCGTTGCGGAAGAAGCGGGCCAGCTTGTTGATCATCGCGTCGGCCGCTTGTGCCTGGCCGGTGACGATCAGTGCCGAGACCGCATTGAGCGTATTGAAGAGGAAGTGCGGATTGATCTGGTAACGCAGCATCTTCAGCTCCGCTTCGCGGGCCAGGACCTGCGCCTGCAGCAGGCTGCGCTCGCGCTCCTGCAGCTGCGCGGCAAACAGGATCACGGAGCAGAACGCCGACCACAGCAGGAACAGGATGAAGTTGTATTGCGACTGGATGATCAGGCTGGCCAGCGTGGAGTAGGGCATCGGCGGATTCTCCAGCACGTACGTCCACACGTAATGACCGACCAGCGCATAGGCGAACGCGATCGGCAGGCCGGCGCTGCCGATGGCGAGCACGCGCTTCGAGATGCGCCATTCCGCCGTCGCGGCGATCACCTTGCCGAGCGGGATGCACAGCGCGAAGGCGAGGACGTTCATCGCCGCGCGCCAGCGGATCGACGGCCAGTCTTCGTGGCCGTTCATCAGGATCATTTGCGTGGTGTGCATCGTGAACATCGCTGCCCAGAACAGTGCGCTGAACACGTGGATCTGCGTCATCGTGCGCCGCGCCGCCGAGTCGACGCCCGGCGCAGCTGAAAGATTCGATGCAGCGGGCGCAGAAACCGTTGCACCGATTGCCGACTCGTGTGCTGCCATGAAGGTGCTGCCAGGAAAGGTGAATCGCCGGATTATGCGCTGGGCGCGCGCGCCGCGCCTCAGCCCGCGCTGCGCTGGCGACGAATCAACACGAAAACGCGCCGGATGAACAGGGAGGAGACCGGAAATGCTCTCGGAAAGACGAAGATATTGGACAGGATGAACAGGATGTACAGGATGGGGCGGAGCGGAGAGACGAGGCTCGACCCGGTACTCTCATCTCACATCCTGTTCATCCTGTTCATCCTGTCCATTCTTGATTCTCTGTATCAACGATCCGTCAAATTACCCCAGAAGCTGTCCGCGCCCCGCTCGATCACAGCCCGTCCCAACCGCTCGCTCCAGTACCGATCATTCCCGTACTCCGACCGCCAAGACCACAAGCGCTGCGTCGCTTGCCGCAGCGCGTATTCCCGCGTGAATCCTATCGCGCCGTGAACTTGGTGCGCCGTCGCGGTCGCGACGCCGATCGCCTGGTTGGCGCGCAGCTTCGCGGCGGCAATTTCGAATGAAGCATCGCCCGCGCTTGCGGCGATGGCGGCGGAGCGACTGGCGCAAGTCGCGGCGGCGGTTTCTGCGCCGAACAGCGCGAGTTGCTGCTGGACCGCTTGAAACTGACCGATTGCTCGACCGAACTGCTTGCGCTCCAGTGCGTAGCCAATCGAGCGTTCGAGTGCCGACTGCAGTGCGCCTGCGATCTGCGCGGTGCGGGCGAGCGCTGCGTAGTCAAGGAGTCGCTGCGCTTCGCGGCTGCTCGCCGGCGCCGCCAGCGCGGGCGTCGAGTCGAACCGCAGATCGTCGCGGGGCTCGTCCGCGAGATTCGTCCTTTTGTGCACGCTCGCATCCGCAACGGCCAGCACCACGACATGCGGTCCGCCTTCGGATGTAACCGTCGTCACCACGTGAGCGGCGTCGCGTCCCCACGGCACGCTCGTCACTACACCTGAGAACTTCCACCCACGCGCATCGCGTGCGAGCTTGCCGACCGGATTCGCCGCGATGCTCAGCAGCGATCGCGGCGCTTCCAGAGCAGTTTCGGCCAGGAGCTTCCGCGCCAGCATCGCTTCGGCCAGCGGCAATGGAGTCTGCGCGTGTCCGGCGGCCTGCAGCACGGCGCACGCGTCGTCCCAGTCTGCGCCGCTGCCGCCACGATCTTCGGGGACGAGCAGGTCGGCGATCCCGAGAGCATCGATCTCGTCCCAGCCGGCGTTCGCCTGGAACAGGCGCGCGGCGCTGTCGCTGAGCAGTTGTCGTTGCTCGCTCATGTCAGCGCAACCCGAGACCGCGGGCGACGATGCCGCGGAGAATCTCGCGGGTCCCGCCGCGCAAGCTGAAGGAGGGGGAAGTCTGTAACAGCAGCGCGAGCGTACGGGCGAGATCAGTGTCGTCCTCGAGTCGGACATCCTCGCCGACGAGCGCTTGCACGAGCGTCGGCAGCGACTGCTCGAACGAATTGCCAAGATCCTTGACGATGGCGGCTGCGAGCATCGGATCCTCGCCAGCGGCGAGTTGTCCCGCGACCGACAACGACATCTGGCGCAACGTCCACAACTCGGCCGTGAGACGACCGACCGCGTGGCGCAACGCTTCCGAATCCACCCGCTGTGCGAGCCGCACGAGCTCGATGAAGAGCGCGAAGCTCGACAGGTAACGCTCCGGTCCGCTGCGCTCCAACGACAATTCGCTCGTGACCTGTCGCCAGCCTTCGCCCGCGGCGCCGAGCAGACATTCCGGCCCGACCACGACGTCATCGAAGAACACTTCGTTGAAGCCCGGATGGCCGACCAGGTCGACGATCGGCTGGATGCGAATGCCGGGCGTGCTCAATTCGAGCAGAAACTGACTCAGGCCCGCGTGGCGGTTTTTCTCGTCGAGCGGGCCGGTGCGCACCAGCGCGATCATCAACTGACTCTGCCTGGCGTTGCTGGTCCAGATCTTCTGGCCGTTGATGCGCCAGCGGCCGTCCGGCAGTTGCTCGGCGCGCGTGCGCACCGCGGCGAGGTCCGAGCCCGCGCCGGGCTCCGACATGCCGATGCAACAGAGAATTTCGCCGCGCGCCATGCCCGGCAGAAATTTCTGCCGCTGCAGCTCCGAGCCGTAGCGGAGCAGGTTCGGCCCGGACTGGCGATCCGCGATCCAATGCGCGCCGACCGGCGCACCCGCCGCGAGCAATTCTTCGAGCAGCACGTAACGTTCGAGCGCGCTGCGCTCGTGGCCGCCGTAGCGCTTCGGCCACACCATGCCGATCCAGCCGCGCGCGCCGAGCTTGCGAGTGAAGTCGGCATCGAACACGGCCCAGCAGTTGGCGCGACGTTCGGCCGGCACAGCAGTGAGCTCGCGCGCCAGGAACTCGCGAATCTCTTTGCGGAATGCGGGCGCGTCGGCCGGGAGCGCGACGGGATCGAACTTGAAGGCGTGCACAGCCGGCTCCTCGCGCCTACTGTCCCGTGAACCGCGGCTCGCGCTTCTCGAGGAACGCCGCGACGGCTTCTTCGTGGTCCTTCGTCTCGTGCGCGAGAGCCTGGAATGCAGCGGAAAGCTCCAGGACATCGCTCAAGCGCTGTTGCTGTCCCTCGCGCAGCAGCCGCTTGGCGAGCCGCAACGCCTTCGCTGGATTGGTGACGATACGTCGCGCGACAGCCCGGGCTTCGTTCAACAGCTGATCGGCGGGCACGATGCGCGAGACCAGGCCGAATGACTCTGCCGTGCGTGCGTCGATCGTGTCGCCGGTCAGGATCATTTCCGACGCGCGTGCCAGGCCGATCGCCCGGGCCAGGATCCACGCGCCGCCGTCGCCCGGCACGATGCCGACCTTGATGAAGCTGGATGCGAACTTGGCCGTGTCGGCCGCGAGGCGGACGTCGCAAACGCAGGCCAGGTCGAGGCCGAGGCCGATCGCATGGCCATTGACCGCAGCGACCATCGGCACTTCGCAATCCCACAGCGCGCGGATCATCCGCTGTACCCCGCGCCGATAGTTGGCGCGGGTCGCCTCCGGCGTGCCGAGCCGGCCGATGCCGCTGCGGGACTGCATCCCTTTGAGATTGCCGCCGGCGCAGAAGCTGGCCCCGGCGCCGGTCAGCAGGATGCAGCTGATGCCCGGGTCTTCCTCGGCCCGGCGCACTGCGTCGATGACGTCCTGGCAGTCCTGCTGGGCGCCGATGGCGTTGCGGCTTTCCGGCCGGTTCAAGGTCAGGGTGACGATGCGATCGGCGGCAGCGTAGTCCACGAAACTGTCGGTCACGGGGGGCTCCTTGAGTTAACCCATGATAGCCGCGCTCCATGAAATTGCCGCCCTGCGGGAACCGCCGCGACCCGGCCGCGTTTCAAGTCCCCAAAGAACCCGAGTAAAACAGGGAGGGTGGAGTGCGCACCCGACTCCGGGACTCGCTGATCGGCCCGCGTCTGCAAACCGAGCCGGCCTGGCTACGTTATGGCCTGGCCGTCGGCCTGCTCGTATGCATCGCATTCACGCGGCTGGAGCTGACCCCGTTGATCGGCCGGCACAGCCCGCTGCTGGCGTTCGTCCTTCCGGTCCTGGCGACCTGCTATCTGTGCGGCCGGGGCCCGGCCTGGCTGATTACGCTGGCCAGCCCGGTGTTCGGTACGCTGTTTTTTCAGGATGACTTCAGCTGGAGCGACCCGCTCGGCTGGATCGCGCACGTCACCTTCTTCGTCCTGGTCTGCGCCGCGCTGGTCGAGCTGCTGCACCACCTGCAGGTCACGCATCGCAAGCTCCTCGACAGCGAGGCGCGCTTGCTGGAGGCGGACCGGCGCAAGAACGAGTTCCTGGCCATGCTCGCGCACGAGCTGCGCAATCCGCTCGCTTCGATCCTCAACATCGCGCCGATTCTGGGCAGCAGGGCCTACGAGCCGTCGACCGTGCGGCAGATGAGCGGTGTGCTGCAGCGGCAGGCCTCGCATCTCGCGCGGCTGGTCGACGATCTGCTGGACGTCGCACGCATCACCAGCGGCAAGATCGAGTTGCGGACGCAGAGCGTCATCGTGCAGGAAGTCATCGAGCACGCAATCGAAGGCGCGCAACCGTTGATAGCCGCGCATCGGCAGAGCGTGACGTTCGATCCGCCGCCGCAGCCGCTGCGGGTCGACGCCGACCCGGTCAGGCTTTCGCAAGTGATCGGCAACCTGCTGGCGAATGCTGCCAAGTTCTCGCCGGACGGCGCGCGCATTCAGGTCAGCGCTGCGCAGCTCGCCGGCAGCGTGCAGATCGGCGTCCGCGACGAAGGCGTAGGCATCGATGCGCAGACCTTGCCGCACGTGTTCGATCTGTTCGTGCAAGGCGATCAATCGCTCGACCGTGCCCAGGGCGGCCTCGGCGTCGGGCTCACTATCGCGAAACGGCTGGTCGAGTTGCACGGCGGACGCATCGAAGTCCGCAGCGCCGGACCGGGGCGCGGCAGCGAATTCACCATAACGGTGCCGGTCGGCGTGCTCACGGCGCCCATGCAGAGCGCTGCCGACGCCGCGCCGATGAATTCGCGGCGCATCCTCGTCGTCGACGACAACGCCGACTCTGCGATGTCGCTGTCGGTGCTGCTGGAAATGGAAGGGCACGAAGTGCGGTCGGTTCGCAGCGGCCCCGCAGCGCTGCAAGAGCTGGAGCAGTTCGCCGCGCAAGTCGTGCTGATGGACGTCGGCCTGCCGGGTCTCGACGGTTACGCGACTGCAGATCTCATCAGGCAACGCTGCGGCACGGCCGCGCCGTATCTGGTGGCGCTGTCAGGATACGGGCCGCCTGCAAGCAGTAGCGGCTTCGACGCGCATCTGGCGAAGCCGCTCGAGCTCGTGCGTCTCGGCGAGATTCTGCAGCGGCTGCCGGCGCCTCAGCCGTCGGTTCTGTCGCACTGATCGAGCGATTGCGGCTTGGCGCCGCTCTGCAGCTGGCTGCGCAGGAAATCCTCGAGCACGGAGCGCGCAACGGACAGCTCGTCGCAGCCGGCGTAGATCGTCTTGCACAGGAAGCCCGCTCCCATGATTTCCAGCTCGAGGGGCGCCACATGGCGATACCAGGCGCCATAGGTCTGTCCGTTCACCCGATGGGTGAAGAACGTCATCTCGTCGTTATGCACTTCGACTCTCGGCTCGTCAGCGACTAGCGACCGATCCCCGAGCGCGCAGACGCATGAATCGAGTGGAGTGTTCCCAAGTGATTACGCCTCGTAAAACGTGCCTCGGGCGTTTGCCGACGCGCGCAGTTTTGCTGTAGGTGGAACACAGCTCGCGCGTCGGCTGTTGTAAGGCGACGATGGAGTCGTCAAGAGGCCCCAGAGGTAAGGATGGCGCAGGACACTTTCTACGACGCGATCGTCGTCGGTACCGGAATCACCGGCGGCTGGGCCGCCAAAGAGCTGACCGAGAAGGGTCTCAAGACGCTGGTGCTGGACCGCGGCCGCGACGTCAAGCACGGCGACTATCCCACAGCGACCAAGGATCTCTGGGAATTGCCGTACGGCGGCCGTGCCACGGATGAAGACCTGCAGCGACAGGCCGTCACCGCACGCAGCGGGCACTTGACGCAGGCGTCGAAGCACTGGTTCGTCGACGACACCGAGCATCCGTACACTGAGATCCAGCGCTTCGATTGGATCCGCGGTTACCACGTCGGCGGCCGCTCCATCATGTGGGGCCGGCATTGCTATCGCTGGAGCGACATCGACTTCGGGGCGAACGCACAGGACGGAATCGGAGTCGACTGGCCGGTGCGCTATGCCGAGATCGCGCCGTGGTACGACTACGTCGAGAGCTTCATCGGCGTCAGCGGCCGCGCGGAGGGATTGCCACAGCTCCCCGATGGCAAATTCCTGCCGCCCATGGAGCTCAATTGCGTCGAGACTCATCTGCAGCAGACGATGGCGGACAAGTTCCAGCGCAAGCTGACGATCGGCCGCGTCGCACACCTGACCGCGCCGCTCGCGCACAGCCCGCAGCGAGGCACGTGTCAGTACCGCAACCTCTGCATCCGCGGTTGCCCGTACGGCGCCTACTTCAGCAGCAACTCGAGCACGCTGCCTGCCGCGGAAGCGACGGGCAACATGACACTGCGGCCGAACTCGATCGTCTACGAGCTGATCTACGACGACAAGCAACGGCGCGCGACCGGCGTGCGCGTGATCGACACAAAAACGAACGAGCATCTCGAGTTCAACGCCAAGGTGATCTTCCTGTGCGCGTCCACCTTCGCGTCGACGCACATCATGCTGAACTCGGTGTCGCCGCGCTTTCCGAACGGCTTCGGCAACGACAGCGGCGAGCTCGGCTGCAACATCATGGACAACCACCTCCACGTCGGCGCCACTGCGGTGGAGGAGGGATTCCAGGACCGCTACTACTTCGGCAACCGGCCCAATGACGCCTACGTCCCCCGTTATCGCAACCTCGGCGGCGAGAAGCGCGACTACGTGCGTGGCTTCGGCTACCAGGGCAACGCCAGCCGGCTCGGCTGGCCGCGATTGCTGCTCGACTCGCCGTTCGGTGCCGCGGTGAAGACCGAGGCCGCGAAGCCAGGCCCGTGGTACGTCAAGCTGGACGGCTTCGGCGAGATCCTGCCGAATCACGCCAATCGCGTGACGCTCGACCAGACCCGCAAGGACAAGTGGGGCTTGCCGCTGCTCGCGTTCGATGCGCAGCTGCGCGAGAACGAGCTGAAGATGCGCAAGGACATGGCGGACGATGCCGCGGAGATGCTCGAGGCCGCGGGGTTCAGCGACGTGCGCACCTTCGATCGTGAGATCGGCGTCGGTCTCGGCATTCACGAGATGGGTACCGCGCGCATGGGCAAGGACCCGAAGACCTCGGTGCTCAACAAGTGGAACCAGGTGCACGCCTGCCCGAACGTGTACGTCACCGACGGCTCGTTCATGGCCTCGAGCGCGTGCCAGAACCCGTCGCTCACGTACATGGCGTTCACCGCACGCGCCGTCGATCACGCCGTCGCCGCGCTGAAGAAGATGAGTGTCGAATGATGGAGGATCCGCGCATGAACCGTCGCGAGCTTCTGCAACGGGTCGCCTGGCTGATGGGCGGCACAGTTGCCACCCCGGCAGTGCTCGCCGTGCTCAACGGTTGTTCGCGCACGCCGGGTACGGGCGCTCCGCTCGTGCTGGACGAGGCGCAGCGCGCGCTCATCGCAGAGGTCGCCGAGATCATCATCCCGCGCACGGACACGCCCGGCGCGCAGGACGTCGGGGTTCCGCGCTTCATCGCCGCGATGCTGCAGGACGCCTTTTCGAGCGAGGAGCAGCAGTCATTCATCAGCGGCCTGCAGGATTTCGAAATGGCAGCGCAGCGCGCGCACGGCAAGCTGTTCCTGCAGCTGTCACAATCGCAGCGTGTCGCATTTGCCCGGAAACTTCACGACGACATCGTGGCCGAAGCGAAGGCGCGTCTGAAGCTGCAGCGGGGGTGGCGGAAACTCGAAGGGCAAAGCGCGGTGCCGGTCGGCGAATTGCGCGCGGTCAAGAAGCGGCTGCGAGCGATGCTCGGCTCGCAGGCGCAGCGGCCCGCGCGGCCGTTCATCCTCACGATGAAGGAGCTCACCTTGTTGGGCTACTTCACTTCGGAAGTCGGCGCAACGCAGATCCTGCAGTACCTGCCGGTGCCGGGCCGCCAGCAGGGTTGCATTCCGTTGCGCGAGGCGGGCAACGGCAAGACCTGGGCGCTGGAGACGAGCTACCGGTTCTAACCAAGATGCCTCAATCGTCGGTGACCGACTCGACGATCGGCGTCAGCAGCGGCTCGAGAACCGCGTAGTCGCTGTTGCGCTCGGTGCGCAACTGCGGCAGCGTCGGATCGTCCGGATCGTTGCCGGTGCGTGCGATCACCAGGTCGAGGCTGGGGATCACGACGATCAGGTTGTCGCCGAGCCCCCAGGCCCAATACGCGTCGCGGGGCACGCCGGGCATCTCGCCCGAGGTGTTGGTCCACCACAGCACGCCGTAATTCTGGGTCGCCGTCGGGTCATCCTGCGGGTTGCCGTTGGTCGCGCTCTTGGTCTCGGGGCGCGGCGTGCGCACGAGATCGACGAAGGATTCCGATAGCACGCGCTCGCCGTTCCAGACGCCGCGGCGCAGAAACAGATAGCCGATGCGTGCCATCGCATCGACGCTGATATCGATGCCGGAGGAGATCTCGCGCCGCTTGATGCCGTTGAGCTTGTCGCTGCGCGAGGCATTGTCACGCCAGCTCAGCATGTCGTGCGTGATGCCGATAGGCGAGAACACGCGCGAGAACAGCACGGAGTCCAGATCCTCCGCGTACGTCTGCGTGAGCACGTCCGCGAGCCAGTTTGCGCCGCCGTCCGAGTAGAACCAGGTCGTGCCGGGCTCGAACTCCAGCGGAATGAAGCCACCCTCCTTTTCGAAGCCCGCGGTGTGAGTGGCAAGTTGCAGAATGGTGATCTCGTCGAGCCATCCGGTTGCCGCATTGCTTTGCGGCGGTACCCCGAAGGTCGACAGATGCGACTTCGCAGTGTCCGAAAGTTGCACCCGGCCCTCATCCAGCGCCACCCCCAATGCGATGCCGCCGATCGACTTGGCTGCAGACTTGACTACGTAGCGTGCGGCAGTATCGCCCCACGTATAGACGACCCGGCCGCGGCGCGTGACGAAGCCCGAGCCGCCGCCGATCAGCGAGTAGTTGCGCGCCTGATCGAGCTTGGCGGCCGTCATGTTCATGTCGGCCGGCGACGCAGAAGTCCACGCAGTGGTGGGAAACACCGGCGGATCGGCAGGCGGCTGGACCGGCGCTGGCGCCGTGGCCGCTGGCGGTGGGGCACTGTCGCCGCCGCCGCCTCCGCCGCCGCACGCGGACAGCAGCAGACAGCCCGCCAGGAGCCAAGCGGAGTTTCGCCGTACGTTGTCCATCGATCCCTTCCACCCGAAGTTCAGGCTACGAGATCGGCAAAACGCGTCGAGAAATAGAAAGGTCCGTTGTCAGCCGTCGGCGACAGGTCCGGCTGATTCCTACAGCGCAATTCCAACCGTCAACGCAGCGTCGTAACCGCCGGTCGCCGCGTTCGCGCTCATCGTGCAGAGTTGATACTGCTCGCCATCCGAGAAGACGTTGTCCGCGCTGAAGCTGCTCACCGAGGTGTTCTGTCCGCGGGCTGCGTACAGAGAGCTGCTGTACACCGCGCGCGTGATCTCCTGAGGAAACGCCAGCTGCGAGGTCGCTTGCAGCGAGTTGCCCAGATACACGCGGAAGTGCACGTGCGTGATCCGACCGGAATACCAGCCCGGATAAATCGTCGTGAAGCGCGTCAGCCCGGTGCTGTCGGTCATCTGCACGCCGCGGCAGAACGTCTGCCCCACAGTGTTGTTGCCAGGCTGGTTGTAGCCGGAGTACACGCCGTCCTTATCGCAATGCCAGGTGTAGACGAGCGCATCCGTAATCGGAGCGCAGCTGCCATTCACGTTGACGAACGTGAGCATCAGCCGCAGCGGGGCGCCAGTCTTGCCCTCCGTGATGTCTTCACGCATGTACGTCGACGCACTCGCGATGTCGCTGAAGAGCGGGTAGGGGCCCGCAGTTTCCTCGGGAGTCAGCACGCAGCTCACGCTGCCGCTACTGGTCGACGCCGACGCCGCAGCGGTCGTGCCAGATGAGCCGGAGCCGCCGCCGCCGCAGCCGAGCAGCGTGGCGGTGGCGCCGAACAGCGCGAGGGCGCGGCGACGGGAGACGATCTCGGTGCAGGGTGCAAGCTTCTTCACGATGACTCCACTGCGTCAGGAAAGATGAAGGCACGCTACGTGACCGATTTTGCGACTGGCGTAGCAATCTGTATCCGAGTGTTTCCGGTGTGGACGCTGCAACAGTTCGTTACAACCTGGCCGGCAAGGCCTGCGGCAGCGCGCGGAAGCGGCGTGTACAGTAGACGGACATGAGCGAAGCGCCGCACATCCTGGTCGTCGACGATGACCGCGACATCCGCACGCTGCTGAGCGACTACCTGCAGAAGAACGGTTATCGCGTGACTGCGGTCGCGGAAGGCAAGGCGATGCGGCGCGCGCTCGAGCAGACGCACGTCGACCTGATCGTGCTGGACCTGATGCTGCCGGGCGATGACGGCCTCAAGTTGTGCCGCGACCTGCGCAGCCAGTCGCAGATCCCGGTGCTGATGCTCACCGCGCTCGGCGAGGAGATCGACCGGGTGCTCGGCCTGGAAGTCGGCGCCGACGACTACTTGCCGAAACCGTTCAGTCCGCGCGAGCTGGTTGGACGCATCAAGGCGATCCTGCGCCGCACGGCGCACATGCCGCGCGATCCCGACCTGCGTCAGGCCAGCGGTTACAAGTTCGGAGACTGGCAGCTCGACAACACAACACGCACGCTCTCTCACGCCGACGGCAGCCAGATTGCGCTGAGCGGCGCGGAATTTCGTCTGCTGTCAGTGCTCCTGTCGCATGCGACACGCGTGCTGTCACGCGCGCAGCTCATGGAGCTGGTGCGCGGTCGCGAGCTGGATCCGTTCGATCGCAGCATCGACGTGCGGATCAGTCGTCTGCGCCAGACATTGCGTGACGACGCACGTGCGCCTCGCATCATCAAGACGATCTATGGCGAGGGCTACGTGATCGGCGTGCCGGTGGAGCAGTCCTGATGCGCCTGCCGCTGCCGGAAACCTTGTTCGGTCGATTGTTCGCCGCGACTGTCGCTGTCGTCGTTGCAGCGCTGCTCGTTCTCATGTCGCTGGTGCTGCGCGAGCGGCGCGAGCTGGCGTTCACGGAGAGCGGTTCCGGTGCCGCGGCGGCAAGCATCGTCGAGCTCAGTCAGCAGCTCGCGCGTCTGCCGCACGATCAGCGCGATGCGATGCTGGCGCAATTGCGAGCGGAGCATCAGCCGCGCCGTTCACACGATCACCCGCACGAAGACTTCATGGTCGCACAGCGCTCGTTCGCCAACGAGGTCCAGGGTCAGCTCGGCGGAAACTTCGCCGTCGCGGCCCGGCCGCCGCGAATGGGGCATCACCGCGTCATCATGCTCGGCGCTGCCGACTCGGGTCCGTCCCCCGATCGCGGAGCCGGTCCGGGCGGCGGCGATCCGCCGCCTCCGCCCGATCGCATGTTCGATCTCGTCGTCACGCTTCCCGACGGCGACCGCGTTGCGTTCCGTACGTTCTCCCCGCGCGGCACGCCGCCATTCCCGCGTCATTTCATTTTCGAGCTCGGTCTGCTGACTGTGATGCTCAGCATCGTGCTGTACGCCATGACGCGAACGATCACGCGGCCGCTCGCTGATCTTGCCAAGGCGGCGGATGCGGTCGGCCGCGGCACAGCCGTCCAGCCGCTCCAGGAACGCGGCGCCCGCGAGCTGAAGCGCGCAACGCGAGCCTTCAATGCGATGCAGGAGCGGTTGAATCGCTATCTCGACAGTCGGACGCGTGTGCTCGCTGCGATGTCGCACGATCTGCGCACGCCGATCACCCGGCTGCGGCTGCGAGTGGAGTCGATCGAAGACGAGGCCTTGCGCACGCGCTGCGTCGAGGATCTCGACGAGATGACGCGCATGGTGCGCGGCGCATTGAGCGTGTTCCGCGGGCTCAACGATGAAGAACCGAAAGTGCCGGTGGATATCGACGCGCTGCTGCAGGAACTGCAACGACGGTACGGCGAAGTCAACGCGAATGTCGCGATCGAAGGCACGACGACTGCGCCGTTTCCTGGCAAGCCGCTCGCGCTCAAGCGTTGCCTCGGCAATCTCGTGGACAACGCGCTCCAGTACGGTGAGCACGCGACGATCGCAGTGACCGACAGCAACGACGAGCTCACGATCCGCGTGCTCGACGACGGACCCGGCATCCCGGAAGCCGAGATCGAGCGAGTGTTCGAGCCTTTCTACCGGCTGGAGAGCTCGCGCAATCGCGCAACCGGCGGCACGGGTCTCGGCCTGAGCATTGCACGCGACGTCGCGCAGGCACACGGCGGCTCGCTCACGTTGGCGAATCGCAGCAGCGGCGGCCTCGAAGCCAGGCTGGTCTTGCCGCGGTTACAGTCGGTAACGATTGCTTACGGTAAGGCAGACGAGCGCGCCGTAGATTGATACTCGCGTCCCCCATCGACGCATTTTTGAGTATCACGGAGACTGCAATGAAATCACGCGTAGCACTGATTGCGGCGGCCCTGCTCGCCAGCACGGTCGCGCTTGCCGCCCAGCACGAAGGCCATCCGGGCCCCGACATGGACCGTATGGCCGTGCTGCTCGACTTGAACGATTCGCAAAAGGCCGAAGTGCAGAAGATCTTCAACGAGCAACACGAGAAGCTCGATGCCAAGCACGAGGAGCTCAAGGCGGCGGGCACGAAGCCGACGCGCGAAGAGCGCCAGAAGTTTCACGAGGAGATGAAGCAGGACATGACGACCAAGCTGCAGGGCGTGCTGACGCCCGAGCAGATGAAGAAGTTCGACGCGCTGATGGACCACCCGCGCGGACCGCGCGGCCAGGGTTGGCAGCACGGCGACGAGCACAAGCCTACGGGCTGAGCCCGGGCTTACGAGCCGAATCTCGCGGCTGCGCGGGCCTTGGCGCGCGCGGCCTCGACTTCGCGGTCACGCGGCGGCGCCGTCGTGACCAGCGACTCCATCAGCGTGCGTGCCACCGCTGCAACGTCAGCGGTCGCCTTCTCGAACGCCGCGCGATTGGCCTGCGACGGCGCATTGAAGCCGCTCAGCTTGCGGACGAACTGCAACGAGGCGGCGCGGATTTCCTCTTCCGTTGCCGGCGGTGCGAAGTTGAATAGCGTCTTGATGTTTCTGCACATGCGCAAAGCCTATCAGGTCGCCGCCATCGCTTCGACCTCGAGTTTCCAGCGCGGGTCCAGCAGCTGACAGCAAATCACCGTCCGCGAAGGCGCATGCGGCCCGAGATGCTTGACCAGCGTGCGAACGTTGGCCTCGTCGTACTTCGGGTCGGCGAGATAGAACCGCAACGACACCAGATTGCCGACAGTCATGTCGGCGGACCGCAGCAGTGTGTGGATGTGCCCCCAGATGAGCTCCGCCTGGTCCTCGAACGATTCCGGCATCGTCCGGCCGTCCTGCAGATAACCGTTGAGGCCGCTCATGATCAGCAGGCGCGAGTCGCCGCGGACCTCGGTCGCGTGCGTATAGCACCGATAGCGCGGAAACAGCTCCGGCGGGTTGTGCTGGACGATGGGCATGTCGAATTCCTCAATGAGACGCGTTGAACCAATCCGCGATCGAGCTGCGCACTTCGGCGGAGTGCGGGGAGTCCACCCAGCCGTGTGCCAGGCCATCGACGAGTGCCAGCCGCAAACGAGGCTGGTCGCGAGGACTCTTATAGAAGGGTCTGAGCGCGTCCCGTAGCGCCGTCGCGTTCTTCGCCCCCAGCATGGCATCGTCACTGCCTTGCACGATCAGCAGAGCAGGGTGGTTACGCGCAATGTCGCCTGAGCGCTGCACGGCATCCGTGCGGCGGGCCAGGTCGCGGGTGTAATCGTTCCACTTGTACTGCAGCTTCGTTGCGCGTTCGTAAGCTTGCACCGATGCCGTCAAGCCGGTGGACGCGTTGATGACCACCGCAGTTTCGATCGGCGCATTCCCTTCGGCGAGCGCGAACAGCACCGCGGCTGCGCCAGCAGAGAACCCAAACAGACCGACTTTTTCGCCGGCGCGGAGGCAACTCAGTTGCTCCAACGCCGCGATGACGGCGGGGAGCTCCTTCGCAGCACCGACGACGACGGGCTCGAACACCAGACGGCCGAGATCCTCCGCCTGACGACGCATCATGTCTTCACGACCGTCAGCTGCCTCGCGCGCGCCGAACTGCGGCAACCCGAGGTAGACCTTGACGGCCGGCACGTCATCGAGCGGCAACGCGTCCATCAGTGCACGCTCGCTCGCCGGCGGACCGAAGCCGTGCCACAGGAGAATCGGTGGCTTCGACACCTTCGGTGGGGCGCGCAACAGCGCGGGCACCTGGGCCAGTCGCGTTTCGAGAGTGGCGACCTGCGTGCGAGAGCCATCGCGATCGAGGCAGAAGCTCTCGACCGGCGAATCGTGCTGCGTGGCCCCGTGTGAGATCCGGGCAGCGCACAAGAACAGGGCGAGCGCCAGCGCGCGGCCCGGAACAATCGAGCGATTGCGTAGGTTGTTCATGCAGGATTACGTTGCTTTGGACTCACGATGCGTCTGCATTCAATTCTCGTCGCGCTGCCGATGCTGATGCTCTATCAGTCCGGTTCGGCCCAACAGACGCCGTCACAGCAGAATCCGCCGCCACGTGGCACCGCGTCCTTCGAGCCGCCGCCGGCGCTCGCCGAGGATGCGCCGCTGACGGCACAAACATTCGTCATTCGTGCGGCGATCGTGAATATGGCGGAGACCGAGCTGGCGGATCTTGCGCTGAGCCGCTCGCACGATGCAACGCTGCAAGCCTATGCCCGCAAGATGCGCGACGAGCATTGGCGTGCGCAAGAGAAGCTGCGCACGGTCGCGGGCGACGCGCAGGTCGCATTGCCTGCCATGGTCGACAAGAAGCACCAGGACCTGAAAGACGAGCTCAAGCGCGCACCGGCGGACGAGTTCGATGCCGGCTACGTCAAGGCCATCGTTTCCGGCCACGACGAGGCGGTTGCGCTGTTCGATGCGGCCGCGAGCTCGAAGACCGAGACGTTGCCCGAATCGTTCCGGCGCTACGCGGCCGAGATGCTGCCGATCATCAGACATCATCGGGATGAGGCTTACGCGCTCCAGTCCCGACGCGGTACCTAGCGTCGGCGGTCGAGCAGACACCAGGCAAACAGCAGCGCGAGCAGGATGTCGCCGATCATCGCGAGTACGCCACTTGCCGGAACAGTGCCGCGCAGCCACAGGATGACGACGAGGACGAATGCCGCCGCCTTGCCGATCGCACCGAAGGCGACGAACGGCCGGTTGATGGCAGGTTGCATGGCCAGCCAGGCGTAAGCACCAGCGAACAGAAGTACGAATAGCGCCGTCATGGCGCGATAGACGACCGGCACGTCAGTCGGCAGGCCCGCGAACTGTCCCAGCGATGAGCCGGGGAAGGCGAACGGAACGGCGCCGGCAAGATTGAAGAATGCAGCGGTCCACAACGCAGGGCGTAATACGTGTTCGCGGCTCATATGCCTAGAATACACGCACAATGAATGTGCAACGCCTGTGGCGAGCGGTAGTGCTCGGGCCGCTCGAACGACGACTGTTCTGGATCGTCGTCGCGGGGCTCCTGCCGTTGGTCCTGCTCGCGTTCGCCACGCTGCTCTACAATGCCCAGACCCAGCGTCGGCAACAGATCCAGACCGCCGAGAACACCATGCATTCGGTGATGGCGGCCGTGGACGCCGAGCTGCGGACTTCGCTCGCCTCGCTGGATGCATTGGCGGCGAGCCCGCGGTTGCAGGCACGCGATTTCACCGGGTTCTACGCCGAGGCGCGCGCCTTGCTGGAGCGGCGTCCGGCGTGGGCCAACATCGTTCTGTCCGATCCGACTTCGCAGCACGTCGTCAACGTGCGTCTGCCGCTGGGCGCGCCGCTGCCGCGGTCGATCGATCCCGGCGCAGTCGAAGCGACCGTGCGCTCGGGCGTGGCGGGGGTCGGCAACTTGATCTGGAGCCCGGTGCTGAACATGTACGTGTTCGCTGTGCGGCTGCCGATTCGCGAAGGCGACAGGATCCCGTACGTGCTCACGGCCGTAGTGCGGCCCGAAGCAGTGCTGGAGATCGTCAAGCGTCACGTCCTGCCCGAAGGCGCAACGGTCGTCGTGCTCGACCAGCGCCGCGCAGTCGTTGCGCGCACCCGCAACCATGCTGCATGGGTAGGCAAGCCGCCATCCGCGACGCTGCTGGAAATGCTCGATCGAAACGAGAACAACGCGGTGACGACCACGCTCGAAGGCGTGCGCGTGTATACGGTCTATCACCGTTCGACCGAGACCGGCTGGGCGGCGGCCATCGGTATTCCGACCGCCACCGTCGATGCGCCAGTCATGCGGTCGTACACGGTGCTCGGCGGCTCGGTCCTCGCGTCGATCATGCTCGGTCTGGGTGCCGCGCTCTTCACCGGGCGTACGGTCACTGGACCGATGCGCAAGCTGGAGCGCGCCGCGGCTTCCGTCGCACGCGGCGAAGCGCCGATGTTGCAGGAGACCGACTTGCCGGAAATTCGCCAGGCGATGCTGGCGCTGCTCGCCGCGCACATCGAGCGCGAGAAGCTGCTACACAGCGAGCGACAGGCGCGGCTGCTCGAGCAGAACGCGCGGCTTGCCGCGGAGCTGGCCAACAAAACGAAGGACGAATTTCTCGCGATGCTCGGACACGAGCTGCGCAATCCGCTCGCGGCGATCGCCACCGCAGCGCAAGTGCTCGAGCAGTCGGAGCAGACGCAGCGCAAGGACGTGGAGCAGCACGCGAAAGCGATCATTCGCCGCCAGGTGCGTCACCTCGGCAAGCTGACGGACGACCTGCTCGACGCGGCGCGCGTCATGATGGGCAAGATCGTGCTGGACCGGCGTCCGGTGGATCTGGCGCAGGTGGTCGGCAATACCGTCGACACCTTGCGCAACACCGGCCAGCTGCAGCGCCACGAGTGCGGCACTGAGCTCGAATCGGTCTGGGTGAACGTCGATCCGACGCGCATCGATCAAGTGCTCGCAAATCTGCTGACCAATGCGGTCAAGTACACGCCGCCGCCCGGCCGCATCGAGGTGAGCGTGCGCCGCGAGTCGGGCCAGGCTGTGTTCAGCGTGCGCGATTCGGGGCTCGGCCTCGAGCCGGAGCTGCTGCCGCGGATCTTCGACCTGTTCGTGCAGGGCGAGCGCGGTCTCGATCGCTCGCAGGGCGGGTTGGGGATCGGCTTGACGCTGGTAAAGCGGATTGCGGAGTTGCACGGCGGCCGTGTCGAGGCGCGCAGCGAAGGCGCCGGGAAAGGCAGCGAGTTCGTCGTCCATCTACCCGCTATCGAGCCGCCTATCGAAGTCGGGGCGCGGGAGCAGTCGCCGCGCAACTCTGCGCGTCGGCGCATTGCGGTCGTCGAGGACAACGATGACGTGCGTGCCAGCTTGCGCGTACTGCTGGAGATGGCAGGGCACGACGTCGTGGAGGCGAGGGACGGCTTGCAAGGTGTCGATACGATTCTGCGCGAGAACGCCGACATCGCGCTGGTCGACATCGGGTTGCCGAGTCTGGATGGCTATGGCGTTGCGCGCGCGGTGCGCTCACGCGCACTACGTCCGGTGCTGCTCGTTGCGATTACCGGCTACGGTAGCCAGGGAGATGCGGAGCGCGGCGCGCAGGCGGGGTTCGATGCATACATGGTGAAGCCGGTGGATGCGTCGACTCTTGCGGAGCTGATCGCGCGAGTCAGATGACATCTCCCGGGCACCACATGCGTGGCGGCACTGTCTGCACCGTCTCCGCCGCGATGCCACGCAACGTTGCCTGCAGCGACACGGTGACTGGGTATTGCGCAAGTGGCGGCAGATCGAGCGGCGACTGGCCAGTGATCGTCGCGTACAACACGAGCGCTGCGAGGAACGCGCCCGCCGGCGCGGAGTGATTGCCGTCCGACGCATGCAGCGTCAGCGTCGGGGCACGTGCGAGTGCGAGATCGAACGCTTGTGGAATCGGCGCAACGCAGGCCGGTTCCGCCTGCGCGATCGAGACATGCAGGTCGAAGATCCGCTGCGTCTCGTCGATGCCCCGGCGCGGCCACTCCGGGAACATGATCGGCACGGCATGCTGCGTGCGGCTCCTGCGCACCAGCTCCTTCGCTTCTTCCGTCGAGTACGCGACCTGCCCGCTGCTGCTGTACTTCTGCGCTTGCAGGATCACGAAGTTCCAGTTCTGACTGCGCAGCAAGTCCATCGATGGAGCATCGGTGAGCCGCTCGTCGAGAAACAGCCAGCCCGGAGCTTCGACCGAGGCCACGCTCTTGCCGGGCCGGGCGGCGCGCACCATGTCCGCGACCATCTTGCTGAGATCGTTCACCGAGGTGTGGCTGTTGCCCATGAACAGCAGCGTGATGTCGGCCGACGCTGGCGGCGGCCCGGAGGTTGCACCGCCGCGCTGCGAATCGCCGCCGCCACCGCAGGCGGCGAGCAGCAACACGAGCGCAGCCAGAATGCTTCTGACGATCATCGCGCTTCCGGCAGAGGTGGGTTGCGCGGTGGCACGGGCGACGAAACGATCAGCGAGCTGGTCGTATTCCCGTGCATCAGGAAGCGGTCGAGCAAACCTTCGAGCCGCTGTACGTCGGCTGCGAGCACTTTCATCATCAAGCAGTCCTCGCCGGTGACCCGATGACACTCGACGACCTCAGGCGTGCTCTGTGCCAGCTTGATGATCTTCGCCAGTCCGCCCGGCATCGGCCGAACGCGTACGTAGGCAGTCACTCCCAGGCCGAGCGCTTGCGGATCGACTTCGAGCCACTCGCGCCTGATCACGCCGGCTTCCTTGAGTCGCAGCACACGCTCGTTCACCGCAGGCGCCGACATTTCGACGCGCCGCGCGAGCTCGCGTATCGCCAGGCCCGGCTGCGCCGTCAGGTGGCGCAGGATTTCCAGGTTGGTCGCATCCAGGGCCGCGCTTGTTGTTTGCAAGGCAGGAGGAGCGATTTTCTTTCTTTTGGCAGGAATCGGCGTCTCCCCGTCTGGCATTCGCTATTCAGCGATCCGCGAATTGCGAGCATCATGCTCGCCCCCGCTTTCCCCGGCAACAGGCACGCACCATGCAATCCGCTGCCCCGTCTTCGCGCGAGCTGTTCGCGATCACCGATGCAGTCACTTATCTCAATTCAGGGAGTCTCGGCCCGCGCCTGCATGCGGTCAACGCAGCCGGACATGCTGCCGTCGAAAGGATGGCAGCGCCTTGGAGCATCCGCTCGAGCGACTGGTTCGCCGACGCTCGCGCGTTAAGGGCACTGTTCGCGTCACTCATCGGCGCACCGGCCGATTGTGTCGCACTTGTGCCATCTGTGAGCTATGGCATCGCGACTGCTGCGCGCAACGTGCCGGTCGCGGCAGGCGACAACATCGTCGTGATCGATCAGGAGTACCCGTCGAACTTCTACAGCTGGCAGCGTCTCGCCCGCGAGCGCGGCGCGGAGATTCGGACGGCAGCCGCAGGCGGCGACGCGAGCCTGACGGACGCGATCTTGTCGCTCATCGATCGGCGCACTGCAGTCGTTGCCGTCGCCAATTGTCATTGGACGAACGGCGCGGCGGTCGACCTCGCTCGCGTCGGCGCGGCGGCCCGGCGTCACGACGCTGCACTGGTCGTGGATGCGAGCCAGTCGCTTGGCGTCCATCCGTTCGACGTCGCCGAAGTCCGCCCCGACTTTCTCGTCACGGTCGGCTACAAGTGGTTGCTCGGCCCGTACGGGCTCGGCTATCTGTACGTCGCAGAGCGTTGGCACGCGAACGGCGAGCCGCTCGAAGAGTCCTGGCTCAATCGCGAAGGCGGGGAGAATTTCGCGGGGCTCGTCGACTACACGGATGCCTATCAGCCGGGTGCGCAGCGCTTCACGCAGGGCGAGTCCGCACAGTTCTACCTATTGCCGATGGCGCTCGCTGCGCTGACGCAGATCGCACAATGGACACCGGCGCGCGTTCAGCAGCAGTTGAGCGAGTGGACCAGCGAGTTGTCGGCGCGAACGGCGCCGCTCGGGCTCGATTCGATGGCGCGGGGGCAGCGCGTAGGTCACATGGTCGGCCTCACCGCGCGGGGCGCGTTGCCGTCGGGTCTTATCGACGCGCTGCGTACGCGTCATGTATATGTAGGCGCTCGCGGCAACAATATTCGCGTCTCCCCGCACATGCACAGCACTGCGGCGGATCTCGACCGGTTGGTCGCGGCTTTGCAGGAGCTTCTCGCATGAATGACACGCTGACCGATCTCTATCCCTCCATCGAGCCCTACGAAACCGGCGCGCTCGAAGTCTCGGGCGGCCATCGCCTCGTCTATGAGCTGTGCGGCAATCCGTCCGGCCGCCCCGCGGTGTTCCTGCATGGCGGCCCCGGCGCCGGCTGCAACCCGACGCACCGCCGCTTCTTCGACCCCGCGGTCTACAAAATCGTGTTGTTCGATCAGCGCGGCGCCGGGCGCTCGACGCCGACGGCCAGCGTGCACGAGAACACCACCCAGAATCTCGTGAGCGACATCGAGACGCTGCGTCGCCACCTGAAGATCGATCGCTGGCTGGTGTTCGGCGGGTCGTGGGGCTCCACGCTCGGGCTCGCCTACGCGGCGACGCATCCCGAGGCGTGTCGTGCGCTCGTGCTTCGCGGAATCTGGTTATGCCGCGAGATCGACCTTGACTGGTGGTTCGGTCCGATCCGCCTCATCTATCCCGAATACTGGCAGGCCTTCGTCGATCCGATTCCGCAGGCCGAGCGCCACGATCTGCTCGGTGCGTATCTGCGCAGGTTGTTGGATCCCGATCCGGCCGTGCATCTGCCGGCCGCCATCGTGTGGGATAGATATGAGACGAGTTGCGCGACGCTGCTGCCGCCGCGTGCAGAGCCGGTGCGTGCGAACATCCTGTCGATGCCGCGGATCGAGGCGCACTACATGCACAATCGCTGCTTCTTGCGCGAGAACGAGCTGATCGATGCGGTACCGCGCTTCCGCCATGTACCGGGCGTCCTCGTGCACGGCCGCTACGACATGTTGTGTCCGGTGGAAGGCGCGCTCGTGCTCGCGGCGGCGTGGCCGGAAGCGACGCTTCGCATCGTGCCGGACGCCGGTCACGCGGCGACCGAGCCCGGCATCCGTCGTGAGCTCGTGGCAGCGACCGATCGGTTCCGCGATCTCAGGGACTGAAGCCGCGCTTCAGCACTCCCGCCGCGACGAGCGAATCGACCACGGGCCCGTCGTGCCCGGGCACGATATGGATGGCGGGCTGCGCTTCGTGCAGCCGTTTCAGAGCAACGAGCTCGCCGAACACGGCTTTCCGGTCTTCCTTGATGAAGAGCATCGTCATCAGCCGCGCGCGTTCGCGTTGCAGCTCGATATTGCGAAAGTGCCAGGCGACGTCACCTATCAACAGCAGCTCGGCGCCACTCGCAGTCTGCACGTAAACGATCTGGCTGCCCGGCGTGTGGCCCGGCGCTTTGATCAGCACGACACCAGGAGCGATCGCCTGGTACTGGTCGTACACGAGCGGCTGATAGCCGTCGAGCGCGTGCTCCGGGAACTTCGCAGGCAGGCTACGCTCCGGCTCCGAGAGTTGCTCACGCGTCAGTCGTGTTCCTGGCAGCACGGCTTTCAGATCACTGTGCGCCGTCAGTCCGCCGATGTGATCCATGTGCTCGTGAGTGATGACGATCTGCGCCGCCGTAGACATCGCGGCCTCGACGCGGCCGAATGCCGCGGCGTCGAAGCTCGTGAGCAGGCTGCCGCCCATCGATTGCGTCAAGCCGGTGTCGACGATGATCGTGCTGTCCGGATAGATCAGCCGATAGCAGAATACCGGCAGCGGCACGCCGTTCCAGCCATCTCCGGCGACCACGCCGGTGGCCGGGAACGTGAACACCCCGACCTGTTCGACTTCGATCGAGCCGGGCTTATCGCCTGGAACAGTAGCGAGCGCAGCGCGCACGCGCTCGATGTCGAGCGTATACGAGGCGTCGCCGGGGATGTGACTCTCGACCAGCAGCCAGTAGTAGGCCACGCCAGCGAGTACCAGCAGCACGCCGAGAGTGATGAGTATTCTGCGCAGCCACACGCGGAGGATTCTAATCCGCGATGCGACTCCAGATCGAGCGAATCAATTCCGGCAACCCGCCCGCATCGAACGGCAGCCGGATGACCTCCGCCGCTCCGGCCGCCTGCAGTCGCCGCAACTCGAGCGGCGCAAGACCCGCGGCCACGAACACGACCGGGGTGTGATGCCCCAGCTCCATCGCGCGCAGGCATTCGAGCGTCTGCACGCCGTCCATGCGCGGCATGGCCACGTCCATCAGGATGAGATCGGGGCGCAGCTGGCCGACGATGATCAGCGCCTCGAAGCCCGAAGCGCAGGTCACCACCGAGAAATCCGGCTGAGCCGCGAGCGCCGTGCGCACCAGCTCGCGCATGGAAGCATCGTCGTCGACGTACAGGATCCGGCTGAGAGGTTTCGCTAAAACCATACTTGGCTGTGAGGCGCAGCGTCCGCTGCCATGACCGAAGCTATCGGCGCAGGGCCCGGCGGGCTGGAGCCTGCGTAGGCGCGGTTCAGGTAAAAACTGCCGGCTGCCCCAGGGTCTGAGTGACTGGGACTTCGCCGTAGCGGTATTCACCAACGTGCATGAGTCACGGTTCTGCCTGCGTGCTGCACGGTTTTGTAGAATCCGTCGCAGCACCACCTATTGACGAACAAGAGGGCACCCCCGATGGCAGTCACACGCAGAACCTTC
>Ga0134127_10000760_pt1 | contig 26861 bp, 32 predicted proteins | sample KB31753_FD_96459 | JGI IMG/M metagenome (GOLD analysis project Ga0134127, IMG submission 96459) | Terrestrial soil microbial communities with excess Nitrogen fertilizer from Kellogg Biological Station, Michigan, USA - KB3-175-3 | ecosystem: Environmental > Terrestrial > Soil > Unclassified ... | reverse complement strand
TGATTTGCTGAATGCCGGATGGCAAGTGCTGATGAATGGAAACGCCGAGGAACAGCCTATTCATTCGGACGATCCCCGCGAATTCGGCTACATCCGGACCTCGACGGATGGCCAGCAACTGATCGTGAATCGCCGTGTCGACGTCCCGTTATTCCGAGGAATATGGGAGTCAACCAAGGAATACGTCAAGGGCGATATCGTGCGCCGAGGCGGAGATACGTGGATTTGCAATATCGCCGGCACGAAAGTCGGTCCCGGTGCTTCCAATATTCCAGACTGGACGCTTTTTACGAAGCAAGGTTCACAGGGCGCTGTAGGCAGCAAGGGCGATCCAGGTAAAGACGGAAAAGACGGCCGGCCGGGACGAGATCTCACGCAGGTTGATTACTCCACGGGAAGCAAGCATTGAGTGGACTGATTTCTTTAAAGGAAGCGAAGGCGCATCTTCGCGTCACACACTCCGATGCGGATGAAGATATCGTGGCCAAGATTGAAGTCGCATCTGCGCTAGTTCTGGATTTCTTCAAACTCTCAGCAATACCGGATGCGTGGTACATCAATAGCCCTCAAGAGGTCAATGCACCGGACTATTACAAGAACGTTACGAGTCTCGTGTTGGGCGAACTCTACTTCAACCGTGAAGCCAGTATTAGCAACATCCTCTCTCAGGGAATGCTCGACTTGATCCGACTGAAACGTGACCCCACGGTTGCATGACTAAACCGTTATTGAGTCTCGTTACCGGGAAAGTCGAACGCGATCCATCCTTCGCGCGATTGGTGCGCTCGATTGTGCTGCATACGAAGGTGAACTGGGAACTCGTCGTCAGCGATGCTTCTGAAATCCCTTACGTCTCCGAGTGGCGGAATGTGCGCGTGATTCATGAGAAGCCGCGACTCGGACACGTTCGCGGATACAACCGAGCGTTCGGTGAAGCGAAAGGAAAATGGATACTGTTCCTGAATGACGACGCGGAAGTCTTGCCGAATTACGATTTAGAAGCCATCGCCTTCATGGAAGCGCATCCCGATATCGGACTCGGCGCCCTGCACTATTCCGAAAATGGTGGGCCGTTTCATGTGAATTCCGCATGGGGTTGCGTGTACGCGAACTTCGGAATCTTCCCGCGCTTGCTCGGTGAGGACGTTGGGTTTTTCGATGAAGACATCCGAATGTATGGCGGTGATAACAGCTTCGCGTTTCGGATCTTATTAGCCGACTACGGTATTGCCGATATCCCCACGGCCCGCGTGTTGCATCACGTTCAGAAAGACGAGATCCGTTGTGCCAACGAACTGACGCAACGCAACGATAACGACATCCTGTGTAAAAAGTACATGCCGTTGCAATCCGAATGGACAGCGACCTATCAGAAATATCGCGTGGACACGAGCGGCGGTGAGACGTGGAGTCACGGTATGAGGCCGGAAGCGGTTCGGTAAGTGAAAATCCATATTGGGGCTGGCTCGGTATATCTGACGGATTACGTCAATATCGATGTGCGCGGCCCTAACATCTTTCTTGCGTCCGACAGGCCGGATCTTGTCGAGAAATTACAGACTTCCGAAAGTAACTATTACGGCAAGCATCAGGACAAAACCATCGACAGATTGCGTCAAGGACCGCTTGAGCAAGAGATGGTCGTGGATGCCTATGGTAGCTTCGACAACATCCCTGCGGCCTACTGGTCCGTCTCGGAAGTCCTCACAAGGCACGCATTCGAGCATCTGTCTATTGGCGAGGCGCACAAAGCACTCGACGCGATTGATGAGATCATGGAACCGAACGGCATTCTGCGTATCGACGTTCCGGACCATACCGAGACCGTTCGGCTATTACGTCAAACCGGCGATGCGTTCTATGAAAGGCATCTGCTCGGTCCTCGACGTAATGAGTTTGGCTATCACCTGTGCGGATATTCGAGAGAGCGATTGACTGCCTTAGTCGAAAGCCATGGTTTCGTTTTAGAAGCTGAGGAGCCAAACATTCACTGGTTTCCTGCTTTTTGTCTAAACTTTCGGAAACCCGGACCACGCGCACCTCGAGACTACGTGAAGCTTCCCGAGATTCCCGATAGCTGGAGCGTTCTTGATGTGGGGCCGGGAGCCTACCCGCATCCTCGTGCAAATACCTATCTGGATTGCAATTTGGACAATTTGCGACCACTTCAGGAGCAAGGCAAGCAAGTCATCATCGGCAATCTGATGGAAGGATTATCGGACATTCCGGATAAAGCGTTCGATTACGTGTGGTGCAGTCATGCGCTTGAACATGTTCCAAATCCTGAACGTGCGGCGGCGGCTCTCAGTCGTATTGCGAAACGTGGAACCGTCGTCTTACCGTCCACGTTCAAGGAAATGATGTTCTGCGGCGAGGAGGAAGATCATCGCTGGCAAACACTGCCGAATCCCGCGAATGGTGGACCGCCCATATTCATCCGCAATAACAGCGATTACATGAAGACGCTACGAGATTCCACGGTGCAAAAGATCACATCGCGGTTATATCGGACGGGACCGAACCGGCATGAAGAAGCGCGGTATCTGCGAAAATGGTTCTATGAAAACGAAGAGGCGCTCGACGTGGTGCATCATTGGACAGACGAATTGAAGTTGCAGGTGATTGGGTAATGCGGCTTGTCTGCGTCGATACCTACTATCCTGAAGCAGTAAAAGCGATGCCTGTTTGTAGCGAAGGTTATCAAGTAGGACTCGACAAGATTCTCGCTCGCCAATTCGGAACAGCCGACTTTGTGACGCGCAATTTGCGTCAATTAGGCTGGGAAGCCATCGACATCATCGCGAATATTTGGGAACTCCAGCAACACTGGGCGATGGAAAACAATGTCTCGTCGAGGGATCTGGAAGACATTGCTCTCGCCCAAATCGCAGCCTTCGCGCCCGATGTTGTCTTCGTGCAGGACCTCTCGTTCTTTAGCGTGTCCACGCTGCATCGGTTGCGCGAATCGTATCTGTTGGTCGCACAGCATTCGTGTCCATGGGCGGGAGATGAGCGCGTTCGTGAGTTTCATTTGATCTTCACGTCGTTTCCGCATTACGTCCCGCGCATCGAGGTGCTCGGCGTTCGTGCCGTGTACAATCCGCTGGCATTTGAGTTTGAGGCGATACACAAGCTAGTAAGCAAGCAGTGGGAACGGCGGTATACCGGCTATCCTGACGCATTAAAACGCATTCACGACTGCGTGTTTATCGGCGGTGTCGGCAATCCGAGTCACTGGACGTACGGAATGCAGGTGCTCGAAACTGTCGCGCGCGAAATACCGACATTCAAATGGTGGGGCTATGGCGTGGAGACACTGCCAGCGGATTCGCTTCTTCGGCAGAAGTATCAGGGGCAAGCGTGGGGCCTTGATATGTACGAGATTCTTCTACAGTCGAAGATATGTATCAATCGTCATGGCGAGGTCGCGGAAGGCTACACCAATTGCATGAGGGTATACGAAAGCACTGGCTGCGGCGCAATGCTACTTACGGAAGAGAGCAAGAATGTCTGGGAAATGTTTCAAGCGAATGAAGTCCAGACGTACCTGACACCTGCGCATGCAGTCCACAAGATTCAGCATTACCTCAAGCACTACGACGAACGGGTGACGATTGCGGCGAATGGGCAGAAACGAACGCTGACCGATCACACCTACGCCAAGCGAATGCAGAAAGTATCGGAAGTACTGACGGGGGTGCTGTGCCCCGCGTAAGCGACAGAATGCGTGGCGGAGATGTTGTGCGTAGCCTCTTAGCAAAACCTAGCGAAGTGCGTTATATCGATGGTCAGTGCGTAGTTACACGGTATGCAAAAACCGCTTGGGCGGAGCTTAAATACAGCAAATGGTCGTTGGTAGAAGTTCATATTTATTCGCCCGATGGATATATACGGCAGGTCGATATCCATGCACTAACAAAGTATTGGCTGTCTGACGAAGAAAATGCCGCATGGCAGGCGATAAGACCGCGCGAGGAATGGGAATCTCCGTGTCCAGCATAATGGACTACCGCAGGATCGATCCGTTAGAGGCGGTCATTGTTGCAGCAGAACATGCGAACGCCTGGAAGGATCCAGATATCCCAAAGCTGCAATACGAAATTGCAAGCCGCGAACTCGACAACTACCGTAAGGGGATATCGGTTCCGCCGTTCAATGCGCTGATTCGCTGCTTGCGTCAGATCTCGTTCGGGCCGAAGGTATCGCTACTCGATGTCGGGGCGAGCGCAGGCTATTACAGCGAAGTCTTAAAGATTGCAGGATACGATTTCGACTATACGGCGCTCGACTTCTCGCCGACGTTTAAGGAATTGGCAGAGGAACTCTATCCCGGTATTAGATTTGATCTTGGAGACGCCAGACAGTTGCCCTATGCGCATGATGCTTTCGATATCGTGTTGAGCGGCTGCTGCATGCTGCACATTCTCGATTACGGGCAGGTGATCCGCGAGACGGCGCGCGTCACTTCACGCTATGCGATCTTCAGCAAGACGCCCATCCGATTTGACGCGACGACGTATTTTGAAAAGACAGCTTATGGTAAGCCATGTCTGGAAATCCATTTCAGCGAAGCGGAGTTGCTGGAATTATTCGCGGACTCTGGCTTGCGGCTGATCTATTCGACGGATGTCTATTCCGCAGTGACTGAGTTAGGCGGGTATCGCACGTATCTGTTAGAGAAAAAACATCTCATGCACCATCCGGTCTGATGAGTGGACAGGATACGAATCGGAATCGTTGGTGCGGGGTTTGGAAGCTATGGACTGCTGCCAGCCTTTCGGCGCGATGATCGATGCGAAGTTACCGCGATTGCCACAACATCCCCAGAAACGGCCGTGCGGGCAGCTTCACGACTGGGCATCCCTCGTCCATTTGCGTGCTGGGAAAAGCTGGTTCGCTGTGACGAGGTGGATGCGGTTGCCATTGCGACACCGCCAATCTTTCAACCGGATATTGCTATGGGGGCACTCTCCATCGGAAAGCCCGTGTTTGCCGAAAAGCCATTGGCGGCGAATCTTGCCGAGGCCGAAACCCTCGTGACCGTGGCGGAGACATGCGGAGTGGCGAATGTCGTGGATTTTCTATTCCCGGAATTGACTGTTTTTGCGAAGGCAAAAGAACTGATGAGTCAAGGTTGTATCGGTACTCCGCTGCACATTGCGGCGGAATGGATATTCTGGAGTGCCGATCATCGCCATAACGCTACGACGTGGAGAACCGACGCGCGTTCTGGTGGCGGTGCGCTCTCGCATTACGGCAGCCACATGATTTACTACCTTCAATGGTTCTTTGGCCCGATCGCCTCTGTTACTGCTAGAGTCACCAAGCCTTTCGACTATCGGCATTCGGGAGACACGATCGCGACGCTGATGATTACGTTTGAGAACGGAACGGCGGGAACGCTCACGGTGAGTTCGGGGAGTCCCACGGCGGCGCGACATTCCGTTGAGATTCTAGGAACTGCTGGGACCCTGGTGTTATCCAATGCCACGGAGAATCCGGTATACGGCTTCACGCTACAGCATCACAAAGGCCACGAGGCCGCAGGCGATCCGATCAGCGAACCGGAAGAAACGGGTGTCGATTGTCGGGTGCGGCCGGCATCTCAGATTGTGCAACGATTCATTGATTGGATTCTGACAGGAAAGCAAGCACGGCCATCATTTCGCGACGGTCTTGATGTGCAGCGCGTTCTTGAATCGGCGCTTCAGTCGAGGTCCGCATGAAGAAACTCGGCATGATCCGTGATCCACGGTTAAGACTGCGTCGTGCGATCCCGGTGATGGAAAAACGTTTCGGCGATGAGATCTTCCTATGGTCTCGGCCGCTTTCTCTTTTCGGAACAGGCCGGTCTTTCGGTGAAGCCGCGGAGGATTTCGCTAGATCCGTAGTGGAGCTGTATTGGCTGTTGAAAGAATCCGAACTGGGACCGGGATTGATGCGTGAGTGGAAATTCGCGCAGCAGTATATCGAGGAACGTGAAGCCGCGTGAGAATCGCAAGATGCTACAGGCCTGACAGGAAAACCCAGCCGAGAAAAAGTGCCCATACCACATACAGTGCGGTACAAGTCAGAATCGCGCCGATCATGCGCAGCCAAGTCATCTCTTCCTGTTCCATAGGTCAATTATAATGCAGGCGATAGCGTGAGAATCTCCCTTCTCTCAACAGACGGACGCGATGATATCGTTGAAGGATTCATCAAGTTCGCCGAAAGATTCTGGCCCGACAGACCATGGCCTATCGACGTTATCGCGGGTCATCCCGAAGGCTCATACAGTAAAAGAATCACGTCGTATTTGAAATCGATACCGGACGAAGTTTTGATGATGGCGATTGATGATTTCTGGCCACTCGGCGTGGATCAAAAAGCGATTGATCGCGCCTATGAGCACATCTTGAATAACAAATCCGTCGGAGCGATTCATTTACTTCCCTGCGTTAGTACCGGCGCGGATTGTCCCGAGCTCCCAGGCTTTCGACATATCGACATTCGCGACTCCGACAGAAGTTCCGAAGGTGCGTTCCTGACACGTCGGCAGTATATGTTGGAGATCACCGAGAATATCGGTTCCCGGCTGACCGAAGAGCAGGATGCGGGAATTATCGGCATGACCTATTGGGAACTGAACGCCAATCAGATTGGATCGCATTGGGATGTGTTATGCCCATATGCGACGGTTCACGTCTTCTCACGCATCAATGCTGCCGCCGAAGCGCAATGGCGGGAAGAGACAGTGGCGTTGGTGGCCAAGATGGGAATCGATCTGGATATGACGCGGCGGCCGTTATGGGACGGCAAGTTCCCACACTGGGATGCGTGGAGCCGCCTACCCTCGCAGGTGTAGTAAGGTCTCTGTGTCCCCATGGACCACACAATACGTCTTGCCTAATTCCATGCTTGGCTTCGATATGGGACCTTTGCAGGAAGAGACACAGAGACAAGCGATTATAGATTGACGATGCGACACTACGCGATTGAAGTGGTTAAAATAACGTGATCTTGTCGAAATCCTCGTCGCTCTCACGCTTTAATATAAAGCAGTCATGCGGCCACCAATTCGCGGCGTCATCGCCCTTACAGAGATAATGCTTGCCAAGAAACTCATTCAGTTGCTCTGGAGAACGACGGGTAGTGAACCATGGCCCGTCGTAATGTTTCGCAATGGCGAAGCCTTCATTGCAGAACTTGCAAACGATATATAGCCGATCATTGGCCATGCGTCATTATTGCACCCTATTCGATTCAAAATATCTCCCGCAAGGCCTGGCTCTCTATGATTCGCTGGTGAAGCATTCGAGCGAAGCTTTTACACTGTGCGTTCTTGCGATGGATACTGAAACGTTGCGGACGCTCCAGTCGTTGAATTTCCAGAACGTCCTACCGATGGACGGTCGCTCCTTTCTACTGAATCAGCGAATAGATCGAACTTGGCAGGAATTTTGCTGGACGTGTGCTTCAAATTTGGCGGAAGACGTAATGGATTGGGCAGATAAGGACGTGGACGATCCTTGGTATTTGGAACATCTTACCTATATCGACGCCGACTGCTATTTCTTCAGTGATCCCAAAGTGATCTTCGACGAGATTGGCGACCGTTCCATTGCCGTAATTCCGCACCGTCTCATCCCTTCAAAGAAGCATCTTGAAGTGAATGGGCAATTCAATGTGTCGTGGGTCACGTTCAAGAATAACGACGTCGGCCGCGAGTGTCTGTCGACATGGGCAGCGCAGTGTCGTGAGCGGTGCTCGGCAAAGATCGGGTGTGGCGATCAGAAATACTTGGACGAATTTCCAGTAAAGTACGGCGATGAACTCTGCGTGATTGAAAACATCGGCGCGGGTCTGGCGCCGTGGAATCTCGCGCATTACACACTGACCGAAGGGCCAAAGGTGGATGGCAACGACGTCGTGTTCTACCACTACCATGAATATCTGCATGGTCAACGTCTGACGAATTACGAACTGCGCGATGAAGACGTGAAATACATTTACGCGCCTTACTTCGCCGCAGTCTCTCGCGCACAAGAAACTGTTGCTTCGACAATTCATCTACAAGCCTGAACACATCGGGCTAATTCAGTGGCCATCCGGTGAACTGAGACTCGAAGGCATCGAGATCACGGATGATCCACACTCCGCCGACATCTTCGTTTGTCCTGGCAACATCCGGCTCTTTGAAGCAACGGCGGGTACTGGCATATTGGATCACGCGAGGCTCTACAGCCTTCCGTACTTCGCTGGTAATGAATCGCGTCACGTCTTCTTCGATTGCTCGGACAATTTCAAAGCGGCGATTCGTCTGCCGATCCTGTTTCTCAAGTGCGATGCCCGAACGTGGATGCTGCCGCACGATCCGGGAACAATTCAAATCGCGTGGCCCGTCGAAGATTATGCCGAATGTATGGAACTGCCGGATCGTGGCTTCATTCATGACATTAGCTTCCACGGATGGTTGTCCACGGATACGCGCACGGCGTCCTCGAATGCGTGCCTGGATAATCCCAAGCTTAAAGCAGACATTGCGCAATACACGGACTTCTTCGGATACCGTAAACCAGAAGATCCCGAATACACGCGGCGCCGTGCAGCGTTTCGCCGGAGCATGAGAGACAGCCGATTAGCACTGTGTCCCGAGTCGATTCCTGGCGTGCTGCCGTACCGATTCTTTGAAGCGATGAGTGCGGGCCGGATTCCATTGCTCGTGTCGAGCGATTACGTCCTTCCGTTCGCAACCGAGATACCCTATGACGATTTCATCATCCGCGTTGAAAGCCGAGATGCTTCCCAGGCGGATGCTGCGGCCTTGGCTTACCTTGACGGGAAAGCCGACCACGAACTGATCGATCGCGGGTTAGAAGCGCGGCATTACTGGCTCAAGTATCTGGATGCGCGGCGCTGGCCGGAGATTATGAGTTACGCAGTGACCAAAAAATTAGAAGCGAGAGGAGAATATGAATCAACATCGCCACAAGCACGAGCATTGTAAGCACGAGCACATGAAATATTGTTCTCATTGTGATCGTCCGTACTGTGTGGACTGCGGACAGGAATGGAATCTGTATCAGCCATATCTGACATACTCAACGCCATGGGTTACGGCATATTCATCGACAGGCACTGTGACCACTAGCGCACCAGACGTGAAAGTAAACATCCCGGAGATTAGCTGTTCACACGTAACCGTCAGTTGAAATGACACCCGATCAAATCTCCGACTATGACGCCTTCGCCGATCTTCAGGAACAAGCCGAGGCGTATGAAGCTGACGCGGCGGACTTACAAGCTCAATATCTCGTTGCCGTCGAACTCGCGCGACGATTCCGATCGGAAGCGAAAGTGATTGCCGAGCGATTAGGGCTGACGTGCTAGTCGTAATCGATAAGACCCATCTTGTTCATGACAATCAACGCTGAGCCGACATATCGCCTGATCTCGACATACGGGCCGGAGCCGAAGCCGCGCTCCTTCTCTTGGGCTATCAGTTGCTCCCAACGTGCATCTGCCTCCTCTGGAGGAATGAAGCCGTCGGCCATCTCGATACGGTAGACGCCTTTAGCAATAGTATTGGTGAGTTCATCCCATTTCATTTTATGAAGTATAGCGAATGACCGCCGAGCGGAAATACGCATTGCTTCAGGCAAGCGCCTTGATCTTTGCCGAGACCTTAGATCACATGGACCCGAATGACCATATGTCGGAAGAGGATTTAATTGAATCCGCAGTAGCGCGCGCTCGGTTGCTACTTGCCGAGATTGAACGACGCGAAAAGGAATGAGCCTCGACACTCGCCTCGTTGTCGTTTCGTGTCCTCGTCGCGCACCGATTCAGCAAATCTGGTGGGACTGCTTTAAGAGAAGCTGGCCGGACTGTCCATTTCCCGTTACGGTCCTATCTCCTGAGATAGACCTCGGGTGGAATGCGAATCTCATCACGTTACTAAATACATTGTCAGAACAATTTGTATTGCTGGTGTTGGACGACAATTTTATCGAGCCATCGCTAGACTTCGAAGGTCTGCGCTGCGTTATCTTGATGATGAACGAACTGCCTGACATCGCATTAGTAAAACTTCAGGCGGGCGCGGCACATGCTCCTGAGCTTGAGTTTCCCGACTGGGACCGTATCCGCGAATACGATCGGGCGCACCATCCGTTCAAGAGAACAAACTTGGTCCCGACACTCTACCGTCGCACATGGTTGCATCGCTTATCGAGTGCGGTGCTTTCCGAGATTGGTCCTGCACGGGATGTTGGAAGAAACGGTGCGATTGAATTTGAAATGACAGGAACGCTACTGACGATGAATGCCGAGAACTGGCCCGAGCGCATGATGGGCGTGCATCGGCCACTCCCTGGAGGTAACGGCGGCGATTCGTTTCTGACGTGCTTGGCGAATGATGCGGTGCTGGAAGGAAGAATGCGACCGATTGACGTCTTGCAGAATCTCTGCGTGGGCGTGCCGGGGATCGAGGCGTTTCTGTGAAATGCTGCGGCCATATACCACACTCGCCGAAGTGTCCGCGCTTACGCGAAATCGCTAGGCTGGAAAAGTCTGGTATATGCGCGACATGCGGATCAAAGAAGAATCAAGACAAGGCGTGGGATTCACATGTGGGCTTAGTTCTCACAAGTAGCGTTTGCCCAAAAGGTCATTCAAATACGCTGTCATGGAGCCATCCGACCAACAGCGATCTACGCTATTTCGGATTAAGAAAAGCTTAATGATCTATGCTCAAGCCCATCCCGTCTTGCTACGAGAGATGATTGAAGAACGCCTCGCGCAAGCACCGGCGCCGACCTATCCCTATCCGCTCGGCTATGTCACTTGGACGGCGGATGAAATCTTAGCGGCGCTGGATTGTCTTTGCGATCGCATGACGACCATGTGGACGAAGGTCGAAGACTTTGAGCGGCAATTCGGCGACTATCTCGGATCTCAGCGGGCCGTGATGGTGAACTCGGGCAGCTCGGCAGACCTCGTGATGATGCTCGTGGCGCGTGAACTGGGAATGCTCCAGCGCGGCGATGAGATTCTGATTCCGGCCGTCACTTGGCCGACGCAGGCATGGGCGGCAATTGAGGCGGGATTCTCGGTGCGCTTCGTTGATGTGGAAGTGTCTACATTGAACACCTCGCCGGCGATTCTTGAAGCGGCCATCACACCAAAGACGAAAGCGATATTCCTCGTGCATCTGATGGGCAATCCATGCGAGATGGACGCGATTCAAGAACTCGCCGACCGCCACAAGCTGTTGATCTTCGAGGACTGCTGCGAAGCCCTCGGTGCGGAGTTTGATGGTCATAAGGTGGGAACTTTCGGAACGGCCGCCGCGTTTTCATTCTTCGCCTCGCATCACATATCGACGATGGAAGGCGGCATGATCACGACAGAGAGTGCGGAGTTTGCGGAAGGCTGTCGATTGATGCGCGCTCATGGCTGGGCCCGTGACATGCGCTATCGGCTGAACGATGTTGATGTTCTGACGCGGTATGGATGCGTGGATGATCCGCATTATTTATTTCTCGCGATGGGGTTTAACTTCCGGCCAACGGAACTTCAGGGCGCGATGGGGCAGGTACAGCTCGAAAAACTCGACACGATGAACCGATGGCGCGAGACGAACGCGATGGCGATTGCGAATCAGTTTCGAACAACGAACGAGCACACCGTAGAAGCCTTGATGCCGACGAGCTACAAAGCCACGCCTGCATGGTTTGGTCTGCCCTTCGTGATTAAAGAAAAGATGCCCTACACGCGAAGCGATGCGGCGCGGTATTTGAAACAGTACGGAGTCGATACTCGGCCGATCGTCGGCGGAAATCTCATGAGGCACCCGGCGTTTTGGAAGTATCCGAACATGGCAGCAACGGCATTGCCTGGAGCGAATGCGCTACACGATCGCGGCTTTTATGTGGGGCTTCCACCCTTTGAAACATCGATGAGCGGATTGGCGGGACTGCTCAGCAATATGGATTCTTATCTGCGATGCGCTTAGCGGTTGCTACGTGCTGGGCCTATCGGGATGCGCTATTGCCGTTCTTCTATCTGCTCGATAAGTTCTGGCCGACGCATCCGGAAGTGACGATTGTGACGGATGAATGGTGCGGTGAGAGCTACGGCGCCGACGTGTATCAAGGCGGACGAAAGACGTGGTGTCAGATCCTCGCGGGATATGCGAAGGAAGCGAAAGAGACCATTTTGCTTTTTCAGGACGACTTTTTCCTTACGGGTCCTGTAAGACAAGACTTGATCGATCATGGATTACAGGAGATGAATATCTATGATGCAGGATGCGTTCGGCTTTATCCGTGCCCTGGAGGAATTGAACGTTACGGCGATCCCTACTTCGAAATTGTCCCGCCTGGAACGCGATATAGAATTAGTTGTCAGGTTTCACTGTTCAAACCGGCCTACCTCTATACGATTGCCAGTAAGTGTCACGACCACGGCGAGGCATCGGACTTTGAAATCAATGGGTCGATCTATTCCTGTGATCTGAAAGAGCCAGTACTAGCGTTCAAGGAAAAACTCTCGCCCACTCCGCTCAATTACCTGGTTAGCGCGATTAGCCGTGGAAAATGGGAGCCAGCAGCCAGGGACTTATGTGAGCTTTACGGAATTCCAGTTGATTGGTCGCAACGATTATTTACTGACGCTGTCGATCAGTGATGTTCTTTCGATGTATCACATTGTAAATCGTTTGACATCCAACCTTAAATCTTGCAGCGAGGGCTGGGCCGGTTTCCTTGCCGCTGGAATACGCCTCGCGGATTTCATCACGTTCAGATGGACTTAATCTCCGAGCACTACCGAATAGCGGTTCAATGTGGTGCTCATATCGATACCGAAGCTTATCGAAATTCATGTGCATTCGGTCTGCCCAATCTCGAAGCGACATTGTTTCTCCGTCATGAGTAAGCATTACAACGTCGCGTCTATTGCGGTTCTGGATTACGCGGGTAGTCCACCGACAATTCCCTGGCTCATAGTTGCCATCATTATTTATTCGGTCAATCGTGAATCCGTCTGGACATGGACCCATGTCTCGGTAAAAAGCCATGAAGTCCTTCTTCCATTCGTCGCACATGGTAATTCCGCGCTCACCATAGTTCTTGTATGCGGGCTCCTTCGGATTAAAGCATCGCTTCTTTATTCCAGACCAGATCCTGTATTCACGTTTATGAACCATGCCGTGAACATAATGTCGTTCAGCGGCAAGTTGATTTTTGCGACAGGGACAGCTTTTCTGTCTGCCGTTTGTAAGGTTGTGACCAATCACGGTCCATTCCTTGCCGCAGTCGCATGAACAGAGCCATTGAATGCGGTTTTGCTTGGTTCTTTCTGCAACGATCGACAAGACAAGTAATCGGCCAAAGCGTTGTCCAGTGATATCTTTGAACTTACCCATGATGTCTCCTTGGGACGTTGTGGCTAGAGCCGCTCGCAGGTGTTGTCAGCACCTCGGCGGCTCGTTCATTTTACCATGCAATTAGTTTCCGGGATTCTCATAACGAGGGGCCGTCAGCAGTGGGCGGCTCAGGCATTGGAGTGCTTCCTTTCCCAAACTTATCCAGAAAAAGAATTAGTTATCGTTGACGACATGGACGATGTCTCCTTTCCGGTTCCGCCAAAGTATCCCAACGTGAGCCACGTTATCTTGAGGGATAGACTGGCGATTCCGCAAAAGCGAAATCACGGTGTACGGATTTCGACTGGCGAGCTTATTGCGAACTTCGATTCAGACGATTGGTCTGCACCAACGAGGCTGGCCGAGCAGGTCAAGCTGTTAGAAGAATCCCACATGAGCATCACTGGATATCACAGCTTGCTCTTTTACTCCGCTGAGTACGGCGTATGGAAATTTGTAGGTCGAAGTCAATTTCCAATGGGAACGTCATTGCTATTCACGCGTGAGTTCTGGTCGCGTCATCCGTTTGAGCGCGATCCGAATTCGGAGAACGAACACACTGGCGAAGACGGCATGTTTTCGAGGGCGGCGCGACAAGAAAATGCAGTGATCTCGATTGACGCTGAATCACGAATGGTTGCGAGAATTCATCCGGGCAACACGTCGGTAAAAAACATTCATGATCGCTCGCATCAAGAATGGCATCGCTGGACGGGTGGATTGCCGACAGGGTTTACGCCGTGAATGCCGGCCGCCGCACGGACCTCATTACCTTTGAAGGCCGTGTCCTAACCAATCTGGCGAATGGCGGCATTCAAACCACCTGGAGCGCTCTCACGGCAAACGGCGGATTCACGGAATGGGCCGAGCCGTTACGCCAGTCGGAGACCGTCGTGCAATTCACGATTCCGTATCGTCCGGGAATCACGCCGGCCTCACACCGGATTATCTGGGACGGCGCGATCTGGAATATATCGAGTGCCATCCGCGATCCGCGAAATATCGATCTCCGGATTTCCTGCGACTTCAGCATGATGGTTGAAGTCACGACCATCCAAAGCACCGAACGCGAATTCATCGATGGTATTCCTATCGTCGCACGTCCGGAATGATCGATGACCGCCGTCACGCACAAGTTACAAGAGACCATTATCCGCGCCTTGAGGACCATTCTCACGGCCTGGGAAGAATGGCTTAAAGCGCAAGTCACGAACTAAACCCTTAACCACAACCCAAGCACGCGGGTCGTCACACCGGCAAGCCATGGCAGCCGACAACACACCCATATGCCCCCTTGGGATTTTAGAAATCCCCTGGAGGGACTATGGCCACAAGTGCCTTTTTAGGGTCGCAAACCCTACTCAAAATAGGCAACGCGGCTTCACCAGAAGTCTTCACGACAATCGGTGAAGTCACGAGCATCGGGGCAATCGGGCAACGGAATGACTTAGTCGAGGTAACCCACATGTTATCAACGGCTAAGGAGTACATAGGGGGCCTCCCGGACGGCCTCGAAATGGACATCGTCTGTAATTATTTGCCGACGAACGTGCAGCAACAGACGGCATATTTCAAAGTCGCTGCGGGAACTGTAGCGAATTTCCGGATGGTCATGCCTACCGGCGGTAGTTCGTTAACGTTCTCATTCGCTGCGCTCGTCATCGGCTGGACGGTCGGGCCGCTGACGCCGAACGAAGCGTACAAAGTGACGTTTACCTTGAAGATAAGCGGCGCCATATCTGGCCCGAACTAGACTGAAGAGACTCCTTAGCCTAGCAGCGCGGCTTTACGTGGTCGCGTTGCTAGGGTTAATACAACACAGGAAGGGTTCATGAGCAGTAACGGAAACGGAAGAATTAATTGGGCCGCGAAACGAAAAACGAAAGACATCTACATCGACGAAATCGAGGACACGATTCGCATTCGTGCCTTATCTGCAAAACAGCTAGACAACCTCAGCGATGAAGATCGGACGAAGACGGTCTATTTGATGGCACTGTCGATTGTGGATAAAGATCTACAGCCCATCTATACCACCGAAGAAGATATGGCGGAACTCACGGAAATGAGTATCGCCGTCCGCAAGAAGATCAGTGATGAGATCGGCTTACTCAACGGCTTCAGCAAGGAGGCGATTGATGAAGCCGCAAAAAAATCCGAAGCCAGCCAGAGTACCGATTCCGTTTCCGTCTAGCTGGCTATCTCGGAAAGTCGTTACGTGAGATCGATGCGATGCCCGCGCATGAATTGTTTGAATGGATGGTTTATGAAAGCATCGAACCCTTCGGGGATCGGCGCCGGGATTTTCAATTCGCACAAGTGATGTCACTGATGCTCAATCTCAATCGCACGAAGAAGAGTGACAAGATGTGGAGTCCCGCAGACGTCATGCCGAAGTGGGATGCGCCATCTCCGAAACCGCAAACCCGAGAGGAGCAATTTCAAATGATGAAACTCTTCCAGGGATTCCAGGAAGCACAGGGGAATCCAGAGGCGAAGCCGAGTTAGGGTTCGCAGGTGTTATCCAGCTCGCACAGGGGCTGTCTATTACGTTCAGCAATGCGGCGAGCCGCATCATAGCGACGTGCTTCGGCTTGTCGAGCCCGTTCAACGTATTGTCGATTGAGATCTAATTGATGAGCATATGCCGCTTTCGCTTCATCATCCCAGCCCACAATCTTATCGGTGACGTGACTGATATTGAGCAATAGCAAGACGATCAAGAATCCAAGAGCAACCCCACCAGCCGTGATTAACATTTGTCTCATGTGCAGAGCATACGCTTAATATGGCGACTTTTCGACTCATCGGCTGGTCTGAGTTCGAAGCGCAATTGCAGGAACTCGACGCGAGTCTGCAACGTAAAGGACTCATTGAAGTTGCTGACGCTGCTGCCGATATTCTCGTGGATGCGGCCCGAGCCATAGCGCCGCGCAGTAAAGACGGTAGCCATATGGCAGACCGTATCAAGAAGAGAGTATCCAGCAAAGACAATGGCATTCATAGAGTGACAGTAGATGTCGGGCCGGATGCGAAAGATTTTCACGCATTGTTTGTAGAGAAGGGCACGAGGGAACGCTTCTACAAAAAGGGGCGTAAGGGAAGCTCGTCAGGAGTAATGCCGGCGCATCCGTTCATGGCACCGGCGTTTGACGCCAACGTGGACCGGATGACTCAGGCGATTCAAGAGAAGATGCAGGACATTATTGATCGGGTGACGGCATAAATGGCTGACGCAGTACTGAAAAGTTTAGCGGTCCCGATAAGCCTATCGACGGATCAGTGGAGCGCGGGTTTACAGCGAATCCAGCGGGACGCAAAGAGTCTAGAGAACGATCTGAAACCGCTGGCGGACCCTCTCAAATCGGCAGGCGTTGAGGCGAAGAAGACAGGCGAGTCGATGTCGAACTCCTTCCGCAACGCCAGTACTGCCGCAAAAGATCAAGTCCGATGGCTCAATGAAGTTGAGGAGGCGACGAAAAGACTCGACGCTAAATTCGATGCTGCCGACCGATCCGTCCGCGCGTTCGTTAGGAGCACGGACGAATTTTCTACTCTCGGCGATCCTCTCTCTGAGTTTGGCGATGATTTTTCTCAACTGGGTGCTGCTGTCGAGAGCAGCACCGCAAAAATAACGCACTCATTCGGCGATGCTCATGCTGCCGCTTCTGGATTAGAGCAAATGCTGGGCGTTCATTTGCCGCGATCGGTAACGCGATTTCTGGCGGAATCCGAAAGCATCGGCCCGATATTGGCCGGGGCGTTCAGTGCCGTTGCTGTCATTGGGATGATTCAGGTTTTAGAGCAACTGCCCGCCATTTATAAAAAACTGGAAAGCGCGGTTACGGGATGGGACGACACGGCGAAGAAAGCCTATGATCACCAACTCGAGCTGAACAGACAACTCGTGCAGATCCTCCGCGATGCGGAGATAGCCTACATCAAGCTAGACGAGGCGGCGGGACGAATTTCCGGTGTCGAATCCACGAAACGCCAGATCAATGTCTTAGAAACAGAAAAAGCCAGACAGCGAGACATCATCGTCGGTATCCAAGAAGAGATCAACGCGCGGACAAAGTTAGAAGAAGCATCGAAGGCGCTGGGCGGTGTCGCCGCGCTAGGAGCGATGGCAGCCAATATTCTGACAAGTCGAGTGAGCATGTCGGAATTGAAAGAGCAGATGAAGGCGGCTGAAGTCGAAGTCGATAAGTTACAAAAAGCCATGGAGAAATTAGGTGCGGAGGACACGGCGGCGGCTAAGGCGCGTGATGAAGCCAAGGCTAGACGTGAAGTTTCCGGTCTCCTTAGTGAAATCAACTCAAAGCAAGAAACGGCGAAGAAAGACGCAGAAAAATATGCGGAGGCTTTAGCAAAAGCAGCCGACGCGAGTGCGCGGTTATCGAATTTCCTTCATGGTGCTGAGAATGCTTTTGAGGGGCCTATCGCGCGGTTCGCTGACTTAAGCAGGGCCCTGCTGTCGATTGGGCCGCAAGTGACAGCCATTCAGGGCGCCATGGGAATGACACTTGACCCGCTTCTGACGGATGCGGAGGTTCTGAGTAATGCGTTAAAAGGCATTAAAGCGATGACCGACGATGATGCTGCAAAAGCGGCGGCACTTGCGGCAGCACGGGCTAAAGGTGATGCCGAACGCCTTGCCGCGCTGAAGAAGATTCAAGATCAGGGACAGGCGGTCATCGATCAATTCACGAATGATATTTCCCGCATGTTTACCGGAATGATCGCGCAGGGCCAATCCTTCTGGGAAGCGTTCAAAAATCTCGGACGCTCAGCGCTTGCCGCTATCGTGGACATTTTCCTGACAAAATTCATTCACGGGGCGCTGGATAGTTTTGCAACCAGGCTCGGTTCGATCATGAGTGGCACGGGCAAGAATGCCGCAGGTCAGCCACTGACAGGACTCTCTGGGGTTGCCTCTAAAGCCGTGAAGTATGCGCCGGAAGTGACGGCCGCTATCGCAGGTTTCGTTGTCCTGAATAAGTTGATCGGTAACTTTGCGCGCGAGCACAAGGCGCTGACGATTGCATTAACGGGCGGTGTGGGTGCCGTGATTGTCCTGCTCAATGGGTTACACAAACTCGCTAACGAATTTGTCCAGAAGATCCAGAATCCCTTCGCGAAGTCGGTGGAGGGTTTATTCGACAGTCTCTCCGAAGCCCAGCAAATGGGTTCCCTTACTGCGGATCAAGTCAAGCAGTCGCGCTTTTCGCTGGAGAAGATGTGGAAAGACTTCCAAGCCGAAGCCGCGAAGGCCAACAGCACGATCGGTGCGCAAGCGCTCGCCACCATGACGCCGTTTATGAAGACGTGGCGTGAGTGGTTGGACGGACTCGATAAAGCAGCAATCGAATTGGAACGGATGGCCAAGGTTCAGGACTTCATGGCGAAGGTTGGCGATGCGGCGAAAGATAGCGAAGCGCTGAATACAGCCATTTCCAATCTGCAAGCGGCGGGAGTGGATGCGTCCGTCATTGTGAAATTCCTGGGCGGCGATGTGCTGACGATGGTGGATGCCATGATGGCCTTACATCAAGAAATCCCCGATGCCACGAAAGCGATTTACGACTTGGCGAAAGCGACGGGCTTTATGTCGCGCGTAACGGATGCGGCGCAGGATAGTGAAGCGCTGAATAACGCCATCGCTACATTACAGGGCGCGGGTGTTGAAGCGTCGGCCATCGTGAAGTTCTTAGGCGGCGATATTCTCTCGATGGTCGATTCGATGAAGGCGTTACACATGGAGATTCCGGCCGGCATTGCGGGAATCTATGACCTCATCCGCGCCATCGAACGCATCGGTGAGATTGATGACGAACTGACGCGCACCTTCGAGCAACTCTCGTCGGCAATTGTTCAGAAACTCGACATCTTGGATGCGGGTATTGCAGAAGCGACGAAGAACATTGAGGACTGGTCGCGGGAACTCGACGATCTGACCAAAACGCTGGACGATGCCGCACATTGGCAGAAGGTTTACGACGATGCGGTACGTGAATCGGCGGCCAATTATGAAAAGCTGACCAACGAACGGGTGTCGATTGAGAAGCGCATTCAAGATATCACTCAAGATATCGAGCGCGAGAAGTTGGTCGAGGCAGTCAAGAATGCAAAAGCCGTTGGTGCGGTAACCGAGACGCTCGTTAAGACCTTCGCGGGAATCACGAAGGGTGGGCACGCCTTTACCGCAGTGGCCACGACGATTGGCGAGCTCGGCGGTAATACCTCGGCAGTCACGAAGGCCCAGAAAGAACTCGACGATTTCGACGCGGCGATTCGCGCACAACAACAAGCGGCGCGGCTTACTGAACTCGAAACATTAAAGACCCGCTTACCTGAAGTCATCGGGCTGCAGCGGCAAGCTTCCGAAGCTTGGGCGAATGCGTCGGTGGCGGCACAAGAGTCGATCGAAAAGCAGAAGGAAGAAACGCGGGCACGAATTGCCTGGCTGAAGGGCGCGATCGGCGCAACCAAAGCGCACTTGGTAGAACTCAACAACGACAAAGAAGCCACAGAAGCTCTTGCCAAGGCGCTAGGGATTTCGCGTCGAAGTGAATGGGAGAAGATCAACGACACGATCCTTTCCCTTGAGGGACGCGTCGGGAAGCTCATTGAAGAACGCGAGCAATTGGAACTGTTATTCCCGGCCGCTAAGGATGCGAACGAGAGTATTAAAGATCTCATCGCCACATTGAAGTCGGCGCTCCTGACTCCCGCAGAAATCAAGCCGCCGGAAATTAAACCGCCAGAAGTAGCGGCAGTGCCGCCGCAACCCGAGTTACCGACGCCGGCCGCCTCGTCTTTCCCCGGAGGCTACGAAGGCGGGACAGGCGATATCTTCGGTGGAATGTTCTGGAATGGAATTCCCAAGTTTCAGATGGGAACCGATTACGTCCCGTACACCGGACTGTTTCACCTCGAGAAAGGTGAAGCGGTTGTGCCGGCGGATCAGCAGAACAAGAACAGCAATGAATTGGCGGCGTTATTGCGCCGTCTGATTGCTGCAGTTGAAGCAGGGCATACGATCACGATTGATGGAACGAAGATCGGTCGGGCGCAGAATCGGGCCGCACAGTCGGGCGGGTCCAGGTTATTGGCGACCGAGGTACGCCGATGAACCGATGGGCGTTGATTCTGTTTATTCTGCCGTATCCGGGTCAGATCACCGTAATCTCACCCACGTTGCCAGCTATAACTCAAACATCCGGCGACACCATCGCGCCGACAATCACATGGGTCACACCCAACAACGCCGTCTTTTACGGTAACGATGTGAGTGTGCGGGTACTCGCTAAGGACAACTTACGTGTGGTTCGCGCGGAACTATTTCGGGCGGGAAATCCCAATCCCATCGTGGTGAATAGCGAGACGCAATTGCCGAGCGCGGTCATGTATCTGCGCTGGCAAGCCGCCGCTATTCCCGTTGGCACCTACGTCTTGACGGCGTTTGCCTATGACGCTGCGGGTAATCGAAGCCTTCCTGCCATGGTGACCGTGATTCGAAAATGACACCCTGTGCACTCAAAGACAACCTGCTCCGTTTTCTTCAGTAATAGTGATTCGCATATGAAACTCTTGGCCCGCCTGATCTTCTTTTTGCTGTTCGCTACGCCCGCCTGGGCTGCGGTGTATTACGTCTCGCCTTCCGGATTTGGGTCCACCTGTTCCAGTCCTCTACCGTGCACGATTGCAACAGCCTACGCCAAGCCCGTTGTTGCTGGAGACACCATTCGTTTGCAAGACGGGGTATATCAAGGCGCGACTCAAATGCTCTCGTGTTCCGGGGTGAATGGAACGTCGGGAAGCCCGATCACCGTGGAAGCGATCAACGATGGCGGGGCGACGATTGACGGCCAGGATGCGCGGCAGCCGCTCTTTTTTACGAACTGTGATTACTGGGTCATTACGGGAATCAATTTCAAACGCTCGAATGAAGAAGTCGCCGTCCTGACGACGGGTGCGGACAACAACACGTTTCAGCGCGTCATCTTCTACAACGGAAATTCCAGTGGGAACTACGTCACGGTCAGTGTGCGCAATGGGGCGACGGGGAATCTGTTTGAGGACTTTGCGAGCTTCGGAACGGGCCGGGAAGCCCTCCAGTATTACAACGGGTCGGGAACGCTGAACCTGCGGCGGGGCTTCATGCAGTATTCGTACTCGACGAACTCGAATCCCAAATCGACCTTCTTTCCCTCGTATGACGCGAAAAACCTCGTTGCCGACAATCTGATCCTCACCCAGAACCAACAGCCAGGGGCGAATACGTCGCAGTGTGAAGGCATGATCTCGCATCGTTACACGGACGACGGCGGCACGGGTGAGGCGATCCGGAAAGTCAACGTCGAGATGTACGGAACTGTTGCCTACCTCCCAACGGGGGAAAGTTATTGCTCGACCTTATTTGTCGGGCTGTCCAAAATCGGCGATTTCCACTTCACCGATTTGGCCGTCGTTGTCCCAACAGGCCAGACGAAGCAAGCCGTTCAACTGCAAAACTGCAAAACGGCCGAAACGGGTGGCTCCGACTGTGCGGCGCCGGACTTGAGCATCACGAACGCCTCGCTGATCGGTGGAACTGGGGATTCGATTTCCGCTCACTGGACCCAGACAAACGTCGACTCGGCCTCGTCCGTGACGGGCATCTACAGTGGTGGAAACTCGCTTTACATCAACGACGGAACGACTGGCGCGACGATCTGCTATCGATATCAAAACGGGACGCTCACGGCGACTCCCTTGTGGCCGTGGCCGATGAATCAACGGATCATCGACGCGATGACGGATGCGGGACTCACGTCCGTGAGTGTGGACGCGGCGATCGGCGCCATCTTCGGGGATGCTCCGGGGCAATGCGGTGGGGGCGCGGTCGAGATTTTCCCGACGAGTTTGACGGGAACCGTTCAGGCGACAAAGTACGGTCTATCGATCGGCTGGCAGGGCGGTAGCGGCGCCATGACGTTGTCCTATACCGCCAACGGGACCTCGAGCACCTGCGGCACAACCTATACGCCGATTACGACCGTTGCGGCTTCAGCGAATTCCTACTCGTGGACGACCTACATTCCCGCAACACGGTCGATGTGTATCCAATTCAGTTCATCGGGCAGTACGGCCACGACCGGCCCGTTTGTGATGAAAGGGCGGTTGGGCAAGTGAAACTCGTATTGATCCTTCTTCTCTGTGCGTGTCCGTTGTTCGCAGACACTCCCGTTTTTGACAACAACTCTACGGGAAACGGCACTGATGACTTCTCGTTCAGTCACACGAACAACTGCACCGTCAACTGCGGCATGGTCGTGGTGACCTGCACCTCGACGGGCGGAGGCACGAGCGTTTCCAGCGTGACCTACAACAGCGTGGCGATGACGGAGTTGGGCGGCGTGGGCGGCGTCTTTCAAGTCGGGGTCCGCACGCAACTCTGGCAACTGAACGCACCCACCAGCGGAACGAATTCCGTAGCGGTTGCCGTGACCAACTCAAATGAAGCATCGGCCGCTGCCATCACCTACTCGAACGTGAATCAGTCCACCGCGGTCGGAACACCCACAACGGGCGGCGGCTCTGGCTCGGCACCCTCGATTGCCGTGACCTCGGCCGTGGGCGAAGTGGTCGTCGATGGGGTGTGCAGCACGGACAACGTTACCTTTACGGCCGGAGCGGGACAAACGAAACGCGCTGGATTGGCCGTGAACAATGTCTCGAACGGCGCATCGGAAGAAGCCGGGGCGGCGAGCGTGACCATGTCCTGGACCAATAGCGTTACCGACTGGGCGGCGATCGGCGTCAGCTTGAAACCCTCCGCCGCACCTCCCGTGGGCGGCTCCGGGGCCGCGCCGCGTATGGCAGAAAGGCTTTATCAATGAAATACCGCATCGTGGCCCTATTGGCCTTCCTCTTGTGTCCCCTGTCGCTATTGGCGCAAATGCCACTGCGGCAATCGACAGCCACCCAGGTTGAAATCCTGGCTATGTCGAGTGCCGGACTGCTCTGGACGAACACGGGCTCCAACGCGAACATCACGATCAGCTTAACCAAGGCCGCCGACACGGCGATCCCGGCCTACAGCGAATGGGTGCCGACGACGAGAGGTGGCGGGACACACGATGCCGACGTGACGGCGGTTGGCAAAAGCACATGGACGGTGGAGTTGACCGCCACCGACGTGAACACGCTGGGGCGCACCCAGGTCTGTTTCCGGCAGCCGGTGCAGTCCGTTAACTTCTGTCAGGCGTTCATCGTTCAAGCGGCGAACAGCTACGACGCCAACCATATTGGGGATCTGGCCGTGGATGTGTTGACGGCCTCCGCGACGGGCACCGCCGACAGCGGCACGACGACCACGATGGTCGATGCGGGCCGGACCGAGGCGGATACGGACTACTTTGCGGGAAGCATCATTCGGTTTGTCAGCGGTAATATCTCGGGACAGTCTCGGCTGATCACCGCCTTCAATGCAGCAACCGACACGATCACCTTCACGCCGGCCACGACACAAGCCGTCACGACGCAGAATTATGAAATCCTTCCGGCGTCTGCCCAGCCCTTATCGACGATCATCAAAAACGTCGCGTCTCAACAGCTCGGGATTTGGTTTAAGACCTCGGCGGGAGCGAACGCCACGGGTATCTCGACAGCGAATATCACCTGCACGATCTCCAAAGATTTCGGCGCACCCGCAACGACGAACGACACGACCGAAGCCGAGGTGGGGAATGGCGTTTACTATATCGATATCACGCAGACGGAATCGAATGCGAACTGGATTGCCCTGAACTGTAATGATGCCAGCGGTGTTGGCTTGCCCTACAGCGCGTTGATCACCACACAACACTAGCGGTCGATGGCCAATCCCGTCATCACCTATAACAGTCGCACGATTACTCTTCCTTCTCCACAGAAGGCGATCAGTGCGCCGCCACGGCCTCCGGTCACGATCAATACAACGATTACCGGAGTCAGCGAGTTTATCCGCACGCCGTATGTCTCGTGTGAGGTTCAAGTTGAATGGCCGCCCATGGATTCCTTATCCACCCTGCTGTCGTTGCAGAACTTCCTGCAGTGGGTCTTTCGAGGGGAACCGTGGTCCTTAGCCCTGGACTCGTCGAAGGTGGTCGATACCCTGACGGTCGTCGATGCGCTCGCTGGAGACTCGGCCGTATATCTCAACAATGCCGCAGGCGTTACCGTTGGTCAAGTCTACAAGCTGGTGGATGGGCCAAACTATCAACTCGTCACCGTCTCAACGGTGGTCGGGGATCTCGTCACCTTGGCGTCTTCGCTGGATGCGGATATGGCCGCAGGCGCGATCTTCCGCGACCAATTCTTTTTCCCCGGAACCATCCGTGATCCGAATGTCGCTTACCCGATTCAGTATGTGCCTGTCGGGGATAAGCCATCGTTTCCGCCGACGCGATTTCTTTTCGCGCTGAGCTTTTTTGAGGTCTTCAATCAGGAGTCCACGATGCTGTTTAAGGTCTTAAGCGCGAATGCGAGCGGCTCGGATGTTGCCACGGCGCAACCCTGGTTCCCGACATCGGGCGGGGTGTCGGTTGCCGGGAATACGACCTATTTCTTTCAAGGAGAATTACGCACGTCACGTTCAGCGGGGACCACGTCCCATACCACAAGCCTTTTATTTGGCGGTACAGCCACGCTAACGGGTATCCGCTACAAAGCGATCTGTAACAGTGGGGAAGCAGTCGCGAATATTGCCGAGAATGGGGTTTCTCAAGAAGCCGCGACAGCCACCGTGTTTAAGTCGGCGAGCACGGGTGCGACTGAGCAGATCAGTTTGCGTGTCACAGGAATTGTAAGGATCAATGTGGCGGGCACCTTCATCCCGCAATTTCAATATTCCGCTGCTCCGGGTGGCGCGCCGACGATTCTGGCGAATTCGTATTTTCGGATGGAGCCGATGGGTTCGGGTAGCGTCGTCAGTCAGGGAACGTGGGCGTAAAAGCATGAAGGATTGGGACGTGAGAACCACGCCCCGCCCCGCCGGAACCGACCATGTCATGCCGTAACAAGACTCGCCGGACCACACCTAATGCAGTACGAAGAGTGTATCAGAAATGCCTGATTTTGTAATAGTTAGGCCTGGCGGCGTAGCGACTCCCGGCAGCACGCCAGTCACGATACCCACGGTGTTGCCCAGCGGGGCGGCTCCACCTCCTGCCCTGCCCGATGCGCCGGGACATTTTACCAGCACCAACTATGCCGCGACATTAGTCGAGACGACACGGACCCCGATTTATCAGTGCGTGATCAGCAAACCCTTGGCGGGTCCGAGCGCGTATTGGACTCTCGATGAAGGTGCCGGAGCGACCCGCGTCGATTCTGTGGGGCTGAATAATCTCACCTCCATCAATACGGTAGGTCAAGCGACGGGACACGTTTCGACCGCTGCGCAATTCAACAAAGCAAGCCTTCGCTATCTGACATGCACGCCGAAAGCGTCACTGCTACACAACCAGCATTCCTTCACGATCACCGCTAGGGTCTACATGGATTCAAAGACGGCGTACATGGCGATCTGTGGGCAGTACGGGCCGAACAATGATCAGCGGTCGTATCTGCTTTACTACGATCAAGGGTCCGACCGTTTCGGCTTTCTTATCAATAACGGGTCAGGCAGTCAGCAGATTCTTCTGGCGAATAGCTTTGGCGCACCCTCGACCGGCGTCGATTACTTCCTCGAAGCACAATACAACGACGAAGACGGAATGATTTACATATCGGTCAACAATATTCGAGACTCCGTCGCCCGTTCGTTCGTGTTGAGCGATATCACCTATGCCTTCAATGTGGGCGTGCAGAACACGACAGGGGCCTATTACTGGGACGGCTGGATTGACGAACTCCGGTTTTATAAGTTCGCTTTATCCGATACCGAGCGCACGGCCCTGTATCAGGATCGAAGCTACACCGGGGTTCCGTTTGAAGTCGCGAGCGCGCATCCGTCGAATCGCGACCCGATTGGTTTGGAATGCTTGATTCCCATCACGCTCGAAAGTCGCGCCGATATTGAGCAGTCGCGCTTCCCGCTCTCGACGCTCGTCTTTGCGCTCGTGTCGGACGAGGCAGGACAGGTGCGGGCGGCGGTGACGGAGGGACTTGCCGGAAATACGATTGATTTTTATCTTGGCTTCTGGGAACTCGAATGGGAAGCGAACAAGCGGTTACGGTTTCACGGGGTGATTACGGAGATTGAACAGCACGCGGGAATCTATCAAATCACGGCACGATCGCCCATGTCGGTTGCCAACGATGTTCAGGTATTTGATGGTGCGCAGACCCGATTAACCTCGGCAATCACCTCAACGGATACCACGTTTCAAGTGGACAACACCGACGCCTTTGCGGAGCCGAATTCCGATATCAATCTGACCTATTCGATGTTGATTGAAAACGAGTTCGTCTTTCCTCGTGG
>Ga0134127_10000759_pt1 | contig 26900 bp, 24 predicted proteins | sample KB31753_FD_96459 | JGI IMG/M metagenome (GOLD analysis project Ga0134127, IMG submission 96459) | Terrestrial soil microbial communities with excess Nitrogen fertilizer from Kellogg Biological Station, Michigan, USA - KB3-175-3 | ecosystem: Environmental > Terrestrial > Soil > Unclassified ... | reverse complement strand
TCAGGTGACCGACCCCGGCATCCACGAGGGCTGGAAGCTCTTCCAGGCGTTTCTCACCTTCGCGGTGTTCTTCCCGAGTCTGCTCACGTTCTTCAACGTGGTGGCCTCGCTCGAGGGCGCCGGGCGGGCGCGGGGCGGAAAGGGACTCGCCGCGTGGTTCTTCCGGCTGCCGTGGGGCGATCCGTCGCTGGCCGCGCAGCTCCTGGCCATGCTGACCTTCTGCGCGGGAGGCATCGGGGGGCTGATCAACGCCTCGTACAACATGAACCTGGTCGTTCACAACACCACGTATGTGGTGGGACACTTCCACACCACGGTGGGCACCGCGGTCACCCTGACCTACATGGGGATCAGCTACTGGCTGGTGCCTCATCTCGCGGGCCGGGCGCTGTGGAGTCGCGGCATGGCGCTCGCCCAGGCCTGGATGTGGTTCATCGGGATGCTGATCTTCTCCACTACGTTGCACGAGCTGGGGCTCCGGGGAATGCCGCGGCGCACGATGATCAGCCAGGCCTCGTACTTCCAGCCGGAGTGGAGCGCGCTGCTGCCCTGGGTCGGAGTCGGGGGCACGTTGCTCTTCGTCAGTGGTAGCCTCTATCTGTTGAACCTGCTGCTGACCCTGACCGTGTCTCGCGCGCCCGCGCCGGCGGTGCCGGAGTTCGCGATCTCGGCGGGGCCGGCCGAGGACGGACCGGCCATCCTCAACCGGCTTCGGCCGTGGGTGGTCACGGCCGTGATCTTTCTCGTCATCGCTTACGGCCCGACCCTGGCGCGGCTGGTCGCCACCAGCCGTCTCAACGCGCCGGGCTTCCGCGTGTGGTAAAACCGCGAGAAAGGAGCACGCCCATGAGAGTTGGTGAGCTGATGACCGGCACCAACCTGATCACCGCGCGCCCCGGCACCCCGGTGCTGGAGGCGCGTCAGCTCATGCTCAAGGAGAAGATCCGCCACCTGCTCGTCACCGACGAGGGCGGCCTGCTGGTCGGGATCGTGACCGACCGGGACATCCGGCTCAACCTGCCGTCCCAGGCCACGAGCCTCTCGGTGTGGGAGATCAACCACCTGCTGACCAAGCTCACGGTGGGCGAGGTCATGACCCGCGCGGTCATCACGGTCGGGCCGGACCGCGAGGCGCGGGACGCGGCGGTGCTGATGCTGGATCACACGATCGGCGCGCTGCCGGTGATGGACGGCGGCCGGCTCGTCGGCATCGTCACCGAGGCCGACATCCTGCGAGGGTTCGTCTGGCTCACGGGTGGCCCGGCGGCGCCTCAGGCCGCGGCCCGCCGGAACGGCTGATCGGACCCTCATCGGTGATCGTCCTCGCGCTCAACTGCGGAAGCTCGTCGCTGAAGTTCCAGCTAGCCGCGGTCAAGGGGCCGGCGACGAGGTCGCTCGGCCGCGGCTCGATCGAGCGCATTGGCGGCCCCGCGGCCATGCACTTCGAGCAGGAGGACCGGCCGCCGCTGCGCGAGGCGACGCCGATCGCGGACCACGACGTCGCGGTCCGCCGCGTCATCGACTGGATCCGAGCGGGTCCGATCTCCTTCGACGCGGTCGGCCACCGCGTGGTCCACGGGGGCGAGCGGTTCGTCCAGCCCGCCCTCATCGACGCCACGGTCGCCGGCGCCATCGAGGCGCTGGAAGAGCTCGCGCCGCTGCACAATGGGCCGAGCCTCGCGGGTATCCGCACCTGCCGGGCCGCGCTCGGAGAGCGCGTGCCGCTGGTCGCGGTCTTCGACACGGCGTTCCACGCGAGCTTGCCCGAGACCGCGTTCTCCTACGGCATCCCCTACGAGTTGGCCAAGCGCCACGGCATTCGCCGGTTCGGCTTCCACGGCCTCTCGTACCAGTCGGTGGTCTCGCGCTACGCTGAGCTGACGGGGCTGGACCGGTCTGACGTGACGATGGTCGCGCTGCACCTGGGCAACGGCGCCTCCGCCGCCGCCATCCGCCACGGGCGGTCGGTGGATACGTCGATGGGCTTCACCCCGCTCGAGGGCCTGCTGATGGGCACGCGCTCCGGCGATCTCGATCCGGCGCTGATCGGCTACCTGGCCCGGCGCGAGGGCGTCACCGCCGCCGAGGTGGAGCGGGTGCTCAACGAGGAGTCGGGCCTGCTCGGCCTGTCGGGCCGAAGCCGAGACATGCGCGACCTGATCGCGGCCTGCAAGACAGACGCCCGCGCGCGCCTGGCCGTGGACGTCTTCTGCCACCGGGCGCGGAAGTACCTGGGCGCGTACCTCGCGGTGCTGGGCGGCGCCCGCGCGGTGGTGTTCACGGGCGGGATCGGGGAGAACGCGCCCGATGTGCGCGAAGAGATCTGTCGGGACGCCGCCTGGTGCGGGCTCGAGCTGGATCCAACCCTCAACCGCCAGACGGTGGGCCGGACCGGCCGGATCAGCTCGGCCGGCGCGCGGCTGGAGGCCTGGGTGATCCTGACGGACGAGGAGCAGGTGGTGGCCAGGGAGACGGCGCGATGCCTCGCCGGCCGGTGAGCGGACCGACGTTCGCGCGGTGGGCGGCCGGATACGGAGCGATCCGCCACACGCCGTCGACGCGGGCGCGGGTGCGCGCGATGGTGCGGGCGCTCCCGGCTCCCGCCGCCCAGTCGGTCTGGGAGGTGCTGCACGCCGCGGACCGGATCGCGTCGGCCGGGATGTGGCTGGTCGTCCACGAGACGTACGCCGGCACCGTATATCTCGACGGCCGCGCGCTCGGCGCCGAGGACTTCAAGCCGCACCCGGAGGGGCACACCGGGGGCGCGCTGAACATGGTGCCCGCCTACGCGGGCTATCTTGCGGTCAACGCCCTGACCGGCTTCACGCGGGCATGGATCATGGGGCAGGGGCACTGCGTGGCCGCGGTGGACTCGGTCAACCTCCTCGTGGGGAACATGACTCCGGCCCACGCCGAGCGCTATGCGCTGACCGATGCCGGCCTCGCCCGCTACGTGCAGGACTTCTACTCGTACCGGCTGGGCGCGAACGGGGCCCAGGACTCGCCGCTCGGCAGCCACGTCAATGCCCACACCGCGGGCGGCCTGAGCGAGGGGGGCTATCTCGGGTTCGTGGAGCTACAATACGTCCACATGCCGGTCCGGGGCGAGCGCCTGGTCGCGTTCCTCAGCGACGGCGCGTTCGAGGAGCAGCGCGGGAGCGACTGGGCCCCCCGCTGGTGGCGGGCCGAGGACTCGGGTCTGGTCGCGCCGATCATGATCGCCAACGGCCGGCGCATCGACCAGCGCACCACGATGGCCCAGCAGGGCGGGGTTGCCTGGTTCGTCCGCCATCTGCGCCTGAACGGCTTCGACCCCATCGTGTTCGACGGGCGCGACCCCGCCGCCTTCGTCTGGGCCATCTTCGAGATCGAGCGCCGGCTGGAGGCGGCCGCGGCCGCAGTGCGCGCGGGCCGAGCCCGGTACCCCGTGCGTCTGCCCTACGGGGTGGCGGTGGCGCCCAAGGGCGCCGGCTTCTTCGGCGCGGGGACGAACCTCGCGCACAACCTCCCTCTGGGCGGCAATCCTCACGACGATCCGGTCGCGGCGCGCCACTTCAACGAGCACGCGCGGCGCCTGCACGTTTCGCTCGACGACCTTGCGCGCGCGGCCCCCGTCTTTCAGCGCCACCGCGAGAACGGCCGGCCACGTGAGCGCGACCACGCCTTGGCCACGCGACAGGTGCGGCTCGCGCGGGTCCCGGACCTACCGTACCAGCCCGTGCCGGTGGACCGCCGCAAGCGATCCGGATGGAGCACGACGTCGCCGATGGCGGCGGTTGACCAGGGCTTCCTGGCGACCGTTCGCGCCAATCCGCGTCTCCGACCGCGGGTCGGCAATCCCGACGAGATGCGCAGCAACCGGATGCAGTCCACGCTGGACGCGCTCAAGTTCCGCGTGACGGCTCCGGAGCGCGGTGTTCCCGAGGCTCTCGGCGGAGCGGTGATCACCGCGCTCAACGAGGAGGCAGTGGCCTCCGCCGCGCTCGCCAACAAGGCGGGGATCAACATCATCGTCACCTACGAGGCCTTCGGGGCCAAGATGCACGGCGTGGTCCGGCAGGAGATCGTCTTCGCCAATCACCTGAACGCGGCCGGCCGTCCGCCCGGGTGGCTCTCGGTGCCGCTCGTGCTCACCTCGCACACGTGGGAGAACGGTAAGAACGAGCAGTCCCACCAGGATCCCGCCCTGGCCGAGTTGCTCCTGGGCGAGCCGGCGGACGTCTCACGCGTGCTGTTTCCCGCCGACTTCAACACCGCGGCGGCGGTGATGCGGGCGGTCTATCAGACCCAGGGACAGATCTGGACGCTGGTGGTCCCCAAGGCGGACAAGATCCCGGATCTGTTCACCGAGGACGAGGCCGTCCGGCTCTTCCAGGAGGGCGCGCTCCGCCTGGACTGGGCCGGGCACCGATTCGCGGAGGCGCGCGTGATCCTGACCGCGGTGGGCGCGTATCAGCTCGGCCAGGCGCTGCGAGCTTCGGCGCGCCTCACCGAACGCGGCGTCGCGCACGGGGTGAACTACTTGCTCGAGCCCGGCCGCTTCCGATTGCCTCGCGGGTCCCGCGAAGCGGCCCACGTGGCCCCGAAGGCGGTACGCGACCGGCTCTACCCGCCGTCGATCCCGCGGCGTGTGTTCCTCACCCACACGCGTCCGGAGCCCCTCCTGGGCGCCATCCATCCCGTGTGCACCGGGGAGCTCACCGTCGGGCTCGGCTTCACCAACCACGGCGGGACGCTCGACACCGGCGGCATGCTCTTCGTGAACGGCGTGACGTGGGCCCATGCGCTGGACGCGGTCGCGCGCCTGCTCGCGATGGATCGCGCGGCGCTGTTGACGGATGCGGAGCAGGCGGCGCTCGACCACCGCGCCTCGCCCCAAGGGGTGCTGATCTGATGCGGGCGCGGTGAATTCGCTCGGGGTGGCGGTGGTGCTCACATGCCTTCTCGGGATCCCCGCCGGGATCGGCGCCTTCACGTTCGTCTACGCCAAGGGCTACTCGTATCTCTCGACCGACCCGCGCACGTGCCTCAACTGCCACATCATGAACCCGCAGTACGAGGCCTGGCTCAAGAGCGGCCATCGCCACACCGCGGTCTGCGTGGACTGCCATCTCCCGCACGGCGGGCTGGGGAAGTGGGTGGCCAAGGCCGACCAGGGGTTCCGCCACTCGGTGGCCTTCACGCTGCAGAACTTCAAGGAGCCCATCGAGATCCTGCCGCGGGACCGGCGGATCGTGCGGAACAACTGCGTGCGCTGTCACGCCGACTTCGTCCACGCGGTGGCGGGCCCCGCGGGACGGCAGGAGCTCGACTGCCTGCATTGCCACGCCGGCGCCGGCCACGGGGCCGGCGGCTGAGATGACCGAGCCCGGGAGGACCCCATGCCCCTGAAGCGTTCCAGCGGAAGCGCGCGCGCCTGGCTCCTCGTCATCCTGGCCTTCGGCGGGATCGCGGGCCTGACCGTGCTGCTCCTGGCGCTGCTCACGAACATCTTCGAGCGCCGGCAGGAGGCGCGCCAGCCCTTCGTGCGCGTGGTGGAGGTGACCGAGGAGACGATGGACCCGAAGCCGTGGGGCCAGAACTGGCCGCACGAGTACGACAGCTATCTCAAGACCGCATTGCCCACCGCCACCAAGTACGGCGGCCGCGGGCCCGGCGCGAGCGACGCCGGCCCCGCCGATCAGAAGCTCGATCGGGACCCATGGCTCAAGCGGATCTTCGCGGGCTACGCCTTCGCGCTCGACTACCGCGACCGTCGCGGGCACGCGTTCGCCCTCTTCGACCAGGAGCAGACCCGGCGGGTGACCGAGCGGAAGCAGCCGGGCGCCTGCCTGCACTGCCACGCCTCGAATCTCGCGCTCTACCGGTACGCCGGGAAGGGCGACGTCACGAAGGGCTTCGAGGCGGTGTCGGGGATGGCGTACGCCGACGCGCGCACCATGAAGGACGACTCGGGTCGGCCCCTGGTCCAGCATCCGATCGCCTGCGTGGACTGTCACGAGCCGAAGACGATGGCGGTGCGTGTCACGCGCCCCGGCTTCATCGCCGGCATCAAGGCCCTCAAGGCCCGGCAGGGCGTCGCCGACTACGATCCCAACCGGGACGCCTCCCGGCAGGAGATGCGCTCGTTCGTCTGCGGGCAGTGCCACGTGGAGTACTACTTCAAGGGACCGGGCAAGGTCGTGACCTACCCGTGGGCGAACGGACTCCGGGTCGAGGAGATCGAGGCCTACTACGACGCGGAGGGCTTCTCGGACTGGGTGCACGCCGAGACCGGGAACAAGGTGCTGAAGGCGCAGCACCCTGAGTTCGAGGTGTGGAGCCAGGGCGTGCACGCCCGCGCCGGCGTGGCCTGCGCGGATTGCCACATGCCCTACCAGCGCGTCGGAGCGCTGAAGGTGAGCGACCACTGGGTGCGTAGCCCGCTGCTGAACGTGAACCGGGCCTGCCAGACGTGCCACGCGGTTCCGGAGGCCGAGCTGCACGGGCGGGTTCTCGGCATCCAGGATCGCCATCATGCGCTCCTCCAGCGCGCCGCCAAGGCGACGACCGACATGCTGGACGCGATCGTGGCCGCGAAGAAGGCCGGCGTGCCGGAGACACAGCTCCAGACGGCCGCGGCGCTGCACCGCAAGGCGCAGTGGCGCCTCGACTTCGTCGCCGCGGAGAACTCGATGGGCTTCCACGCCCCACAGGAGCTGGCGCGGATTCTCGGCGAGGCCATCGACTACGCGCGCCAGGGCCAGCTCGAGGCCGCCCAGGCCGCGCGGAAGCGCTGAGCCGCCCCGGCGACGTGGGATCTCACGCGAGCGGAGGAGGATGAAGACCATGAGCGCGCGCAGGGGGGAGACTCGATGAATGTCGACAGGTCACGACTGAGATTCATGGTGGAGGGGGTGGCATTCGCGGTCACCCTCGCGATTAGCCGCCGCGTCGGTGCGCAGGCCGGGCCAAGCGGGAAGGTCACGGTCTATAAGGAGCCGACCTGAGGGTGCTGCAACCAGTGGGTGGTCCACCTACAGCGATCGGGATTCACGGTAGTGGTGGAGAACCGGGCGGACGTCCGGCCGATCAAGACCGGGTATCGCGTGCCGGCCGATCTCCAGGCCTGTCATACGGCAGTGATCGAAGGGTACGTGATCGAGGGCCACGTCCCCGCTGATGTGATCAGCCGGCTTCTCCGCGAGCGCCCGAAGGTCCTCGGCCTGGCCGTGCCGGGTATGCCGGCAGGCTCCCCGGGTATGGAGGCGCCGGGCTCACCGGCCGAGCCTTACCGCGTCTTCATGTTCGATAGGGGGCGCACGGTGGGCGTCTTCGCGACCCGCTCGGGCGGTTGATCGAGAGACGGCCGGAGCCTCGGTTTGTACGAGCCGGCGGGACGTGCGCGGGTGAAGAAACGCGAAGCGGGACACGGCAAGTAGTATATTTGCGCCATTGTTCCCTGTCGGGACCGTGGACTAACATTGGTAACCGACGGCCACTGTTCCAATTCCAAATGGGAAACGAAAGGGTCGCCAATGATGCGAAGTGTGAGGTGGACCGTCCTCACTGTCGCAGTACTCGTCGCACCGCTTGGCGCGGCCTCGGCCCAGCCTGTGATGAGCCCGAGCCAGGACCCGCTCGCGGGGTCGCAGGTGTTCGGCTCAAAGGGTTGCGTCAAGTGCCATTCGGTGAACGGGGTCGGCGGCAAGGTGGGACCCGACCTCGCCCGCGCGATGAGGCCGCGCTCGTTCGTCGATCTGGCGACCGCGATGTGGAATCACCTTCCGCGCATGACGGACCGGATGAAGCAGCTCGGCATTGCCCGGCCGCAGCTCGACTCCAAGCAGGCCGGCGACCTGGTCGGCTTCCTCTATACCTTGAACTACTTCGACGCCCCCGGTAATACCGACGCCGGGAAGCGCGTCTTCTCCGAGAAGCACTGCATCACATGCCATACCGTGCGCGGCACGGGCGGGGTGGTGGGGCCGAACCTGGATCACCTCCGGCAGTTCGGCTCACCTATCTTTGTGGCGTCGGCGATGTGGAACCACGGGCCCCAGATGGCGGAGAAGATGAAGGAGCGAGGGGTAGACCGTCCTACCTTCACCGCGAAGGAGCTGCGCGATCTCAGCGCATATCTGGCCCCGGCCACCGGAGGGTCCGAGGGGGGGCCGCTCTACGTGCTGCCGGGGAGGCCCGAGTCCGGGCGGCAGCTCTTCGCGGAGAAGCGCTGCATCGAGTGCCACGCGGTGGGGGGGGCTGGTGGCCGCGTGGGACCGGATCTGGTCGAGCGCGGTCTACGGGAGAGCCCGATGGAGTTCGCGGCGACAATCTGGAACAAGGCGCCCGCCATGGCCGCCGTCATGCAATCCAAGGGAATCAGCGTCCCCCAGCTGGCCCCCGAGGAGATGGCCGACATCGTCGCCTACCTGTATTCGGTCCGCTACTTCGCGAGCGGCAGCGTGCAGCAGGGATACAGCGTGGCGAGCCAGAAGGGCTGCTTGCACTGCCACGTGCTTCGCGGCGAGCGCGGCAAGCCCGCCAGTGACCTGGCGAAGGTGAAAGGGCTGGACTCACCGGCCGCGGCGCTGGCCGCCCTGTGGAATCACGCGCTGGTGACGCCCACCGTTGCCGGGCAGAAGCGGGACTGGCCGATCCTCACATCTCGAGAGATGGCCGACCTCATCGCGATGCTCCAGTCCGCCAGCCAGGCGCAAAAAGCCCGATGATCGGGAAATGACCTGGCTCGGTCTCGCGGGAGCGCTGCTCCTCGCGGCCGTGCTGGGACTTTCTCCGGCGAGGGCCCAGGCCGCGGACGCATGCGCCGCCTGTCACCTCGAGACCGGGGACGAGCGGTTGGCCGCCCCGGCCAAGAATTTCGACGGGGACGTCCACAAGGCGAAAGGCTTTGGATGCGTCGACTGCCACGGGGGTGACAGCCGGGAGACCGGCATGGAGGCGATGGATCCCCGCAAGGGCTTCATCGGCAAGATCTCGCGCCCGCAGATGACCCAGGTCTGCGGCCGGTGTCACTCCGACGCCGGCTTCATGAAACGCTACAATCCCTCCCTGCGCGTGGACCAGGTGGCGGAATATGCGACTTCGGTCCATGGCCGGCGTCTCAGAGAGCTGGGCGATCCGAACGTGGCGACCTGCGCCAGCTGCCACCCGCCCCACGCCATTCGCCCGCGGTCCGATCCGAAGTCGAGCGTACATCCGGCCCGCGTCGCCGATACCTGTGCCCGCTGCCACGCCGACGCGAAGTACATGGCGAGCTACAAGATCCCGACCGATCAGCTGGAGAAGTACAAGAAGAGCATCCATTGGGCCGCGATGGCGGTCAAGGGCGACCTCTCCGCGCCCACGTGCAACAGCTGCCACGGCAATCACGGCGCGGTGCCGCCCGGGGTGAACTGGGTGGGCAACGTGTGCGGGCAATGCCACACCGTGCAGGCCGACCTGTTCAAGTCGAGCGTGCACGCTAAGGCGTTCACCGAGATGGGGACACCGGGCTGCGCGACGTGCCACGAGAACCACGCGATCCGCGCGCCCGGCGACTTCATGCTGGGGCTCGGAGACAAGGCGGTCTGCGCTAGCTGTCACGGTCCCGATGACAAGGGGGGCAAGAGTGCCGTCGAGATGCATGCGCGGATCGATTCGCTCCGGACCGAGCTGGAGAAGGCCGACGCCCTTCTGCTGCGGGCCGAGCGGGCGGGAATGGAGGTCAGCCAGGCCCAGTTCGATCTCAACGGAGCCCGGGACGATCTCATCAAGGCGCGCGCGACCGTCCACGCCTTCAAGGTCGACGCGGTGAAGCAGGCGGTCGAGCCCGGCCTCGCGGTGACGGCCAAGGCCCACCTCCGCGGACTGCGTGCCCTGGAAGAGCTCGGGTTCCGGCGCAAAGGGCTCGCGGTCTCCCTCATCGTGATCTTCGCCCTGATCGCGGGCCTGGTCGTGAAGATCCGGCAGCTCGACCGCCGCCGGGATCCCCGCCCGCGGGCAGAGGAGGCTTCCCATGACTGAGCACGCGCTGGAGCCCGACGAGAGCCGCCGGGGATTCATCAACTGGTTCCTCGGAACCAGTGCGGTGGCGTTCGTCCTCTCCGTCTTCTATCCGGTGGCCAGCTATCTGGTGCCGCCCATCGTCGGGGAGTCCACCGCGGGAACCGTGACGCTGCCGATCAAGCCCGACGACGTGAAGCCCAATACGGGACAGATCTTCAAGTTCGGGAGCCGTCCCGGGATTCTGATCCGGACCTCGGCGGGTGATCTGCGGGCATTCTCCGCCGTCTGCACCCATCTCAACTGCACCGTACAGTACCGGTCGGATCTCAGCGAGATCTGGTGCGCCTGTCACAACGGCCACTACGACCTGAACGGCAAGAATGTCGCGGGTCCGCCGCCCCGGCCGCTCGACACGTTCGTGGTCAACGTCCGGGGAGCCCAGATCGTGGTCAGCAAGAGCGCGTGACGATGGAGTCCGGCGAGCCGCGACACGGCAGGCTCTGGACGTGGCTCGACCAGCGGGTCGGGCTCAAGGAGCTGGAGAAGCTCGCCCGGAAGAAGGAGATCCCGGTCCACCGGCACAGCATCTGGTACTACCTGGGCGGCATGACCCTCTTCCTCTTCATCATCCAGGTGTCGACCGGCATCCTGTTGCTGCTCTACTACCGCCCGAGCGCGGAGGAGGCCTTCGAGTCGATCCAGTTCCTGATGGCCGAGGTCCAGTTCGGCTGGCTCATCCGCTCGATCCACTCCTGGGCCGCCAACCTCATGATCCTCACCCTCTTCGTGCATCTCTTCAGCGTGCTGCTGCTCAAGGCGTACCGGCCGCCGCGGGAGATCACGTGGTTCTCCGGCGTGGCGCTGCTGGGCCTGGCCCTCGGTTTCGGGTTCACGGGCTACCTGCTGCCCTGGAACGAGCTCGCGTACTTCGCGACCAAGGTGGGCACCGAGATCACGAGCGCCGTTCCCGGGATCGGGGGGTTCGCGGGCCGGCTGCTCCGCGGCGGTGACGAGGTGACCGGGGCGACGCTGACGCGCTTCTACGGGATCCACGTCGCGATCCTGCCCGCGACCGCGGTCGCCCTCCTGGGGCTGCACCTGTACCTGGTGCAGCGACACGGGATGAGCGTGCCGCCCGGCGTCGAGCGGGAGGGCGGGGCGGCGCGCGTGATGCCGTTCGTCCCGAACTTCCTGCTGCGCGACATCGTGGGCTGGCTATCCGCGCTCGCGATCCTCGCAGCGCTCGCCGCGTATTTTCCGGCGGAGCTCGGCAAGAAAGCGGATCCGTTCCTGCCCGCCCCGGCCGGGATCAAGCCCGAGTGGTACTTCATGTTCATGTTCCAGACGCTGAAGTACCTGCCGAGCCACATCCTCGGAATCGAGGGGGAGATCGTGGGCATTCTGGGCTTCGGGCTGGGCGGCCTCTTCCTCCTGCTCATCCCCGTGCTCGACCGCCGGACCGCGCGGGGCCAGCCTAGCCGTCTGTTCACCTGGATCGGGATCGCGATCATCCTGTTCATGGTGCTGTTCACCGTCCTCGGCTACATGGCGAGTGCGACCAAGTGATCGACCCGAGCCGCCCGGCTTCGTTCTTGCTCGGGATGGCCCTCGTCCTCGCGGGAATCGGCGCGAGGATCGGGACCGCGGCCGAGGCGCCCGGGGACGCGGAGCGCGGGCAGGCGGTCTTCGCGGCCAAGCAGTGCGTGCGCTGCCATGCGTCGCGGGGCCAGCCGAGCGTGGGGCCGGCCATCGAGGAGCTGAGACGGCCGCAGGGCGCCTACGAGCTGGCGGGGCGCTTCTGGAACCACGCCCCCGCCATGTTCACGACCTTGATGCGGGAGGGGATCGCCTGGCCCGAGATCAATCCTGCGGAGATGGCCGACCTGATGGCGTATCTTCAGGCGGATGCATCACGAGACCGGGCTCCCGATCTGTCCCGGGGGCACATCCTCCTCGTCGCGAAAGGATGTCTCAAGTGCCATCGCTTTCGAGGTGAAGGCGGCAAGATCGGCGAGGAACTGACGCAGTACCATCCCGGTTACCAGTCTGCCGTGACGTGGGCGGGCGCGGTCTGGAAGCACGCCCCGCGCATGGCCGAGGAGGCCCGGCGGATTGGAGTGTCATACCCTCGCTTCACCGATGACGAGATGGGGAACCTGGTCGGGCTCCTCCGGAGCGCCGCCAAGTCCCCGTGAAAACCGAGCACCAGGAGGGACTCACGATGTCCTATCGACCATGGATGTTCGCGCTAGTGATGGTGGCCACGCTCGGCTTCGTGGCGGCCTCGTCGGGGACCGCGTCGGCGCAGGTCAAGCCGCCCGCCGACTTCAAGTTCGAGGCCGGTAAAGACAGCCCCGGACCCGTGACCTTCAGCCACGAGGAGCACAAGGAGAGGGTCGGCGGGTGCACGGCGTGCCACGTCAAGATCTTCAAGATGAAGAAGGGGCAGGACGCGCCCTTCACGATGGAGAGGATGAAGAACGGGCAGCTGTGCGGGACGTGCCACAACGGCACGACCGAGGTCAAGGGGAAGGTGGTTTTCGCCGCGACCGACAAGGCCAACTGCGAGAAGTGTCACCGGAAGTGAGCGAGCCCGAGGGGGCCGCGCTCCGGCGGGTCTACCGCCGGCGCGCGGTCTGGATCGTCCTCGTGATCGCGGCGGTCATCGGCGGCGGTGTGCTGACCAGCCTCTGGCACGTCAGCGCGAGTCCGCAGTTCTGTAACTCCTGCCACATCATGCGCCCCTACGTCGAGGCCTGGAAGGTCTCCAAGCACAGCCAGGTCGCCTGCGTGCAGTGTCACTATCCCCCCGGGCTGCGCGACACGCTCTGGGTCAAGTTCCAGGCCATCAGCCAGGTCGCCAAGTGGGCGACGCAGACCTACAACTCGAAGCCGTTCGCGATCGTGGAAGACGCCAGCTGCTTCCGCTCGGGCTGTCACTCCGGAGCCCAGCTCGAGAGCCGGGGCGTGCTCACCTTCGGGCGGGGCGTGCGCTTCGATCACCGTCCCCACCTCCAATCGGCGATGATGGGCCGGCAGCTGCGCTGCACGAGCTGTCATTCGCAGATCGTCGTGGGAAAGCACTTCGAGGTCACGACGTCCACCTGTTTCACCTGCCACTTCAAGGGGACGAAGGACGGCCGGAACCTCGCCCCGATCGCGGGTTGCACCGGTTGCCACGAGCTCCCCAAGGGGGACATCGCGGTGAGCTCGATCCGGTTCAACCACGCCCAGATCGTGCAGCGAGGCGTGTCGTGCGAGAAGTGTCACCTCAACGTGGTGGAGGGAAGCGGGGAGGTGCCGCGGGAGCGTTGTTTCACCTGTCACAACCAGCAGGAGAAGCTGGACCGGTATACCGACCGGACGCTGCTGCACTCGGCTCACGTCACCGAGCGCACCATCACGTGCACCCGGTGTCACACCGAGATCAAGCACCGGCTGCCACCGCCGGTCGGCGCGCCGACGGCGCAAGGCGAGCGCGGGGTGCTCCTGGCCACGCCGGGACGCCGATGATCCGCGGGGCTCTGCTTCTGGCACTACTACTGGGGCTTACCCTCGCGGGGCCGGGCCCCGCACGGGCGCAGGGTCCGGGCACGCCGCCTGCGCCTCCGGGGTCGCCGCACACCGGCGAGCTCGATTGCCGTCAGTGCCACCAGGGCAACCACCAGGGCGTGGTCGGCATGTACCTCGGGATGGGCGGCCGGGGCACCCCCATGATCCCCAGCCACATGTTCCAGGTGCGGGTGCAGTGCGTCGCCTGCCACATCGTGCCCAAAGAGGACCAGGGGTCGGCCGCGCTCGTCGGGCGGACCTTCAGGCCCACCGAGCAGGCCTGCGTGAATTGCCACGGCGAGAAGTATCGCGGCATGCTCCAGCGGTGGGTGGACACCCTCGCCAAGATGCGCGAGATCCTCTCCCCGAAGCTGTCCGCGGCGCGGGCCGCCCTGACCGGGGCGGGTGGCCCGACCCCGAAACAGGCGCGGGCCCAGCGGCTGACGAACGACGCCGAGTACAACATGCAGTTCGTCGCGCTCGGCAAGGGGGTCCACAACGTCTTCTACGCGGCGGACCTGCTCAAGCTCTCCAACGGCTGGCTCGACGAGGCGCTACCACTCTTGGGGAAGCCGCCTCTCAAGAGCGACGACGCTCTGGTCCGGGGCGGCTACTGTGCCGTGCTCTGCCACTCGACCGCCGGAGTGAGGCAGTCGGAGATCGTGACCTACGGCAAGCAGCGGATCCCGCACGCCCGGCACGTCACCGAGTTCGGCGCCGTGTGCACCGCCTGCCATTCGGCCGAGGTGCACAAGGCGGTCACCGCGAAGCCGGCCACGTGCGCCGGCTGCCACCACAGCGCCCAGAACGAGCGCTGCGAGTCGTGCCACCGCGCCCAGAGCGCGTTCTACCGGGGGCAGGTGAGCTCGCTCGGAGTCAAGGTCGAGCCCAACGCCATGGCGGAGGCCGTGGGCTGCACCGGGTGCCACGACTGGTCGCAGAAGCACTCGCGTCAGGCGGTGGGGCAGAAGTGCGTCGGCTGCCACGATGCCGCGTACACCAGCTTCATGACCGAGTGGACGACCGGGGTCGACAAGCAGGCGGCGGGAGCCCGGGAAGCGCTCCGGAACGCGGAGAGCGTGCTGGCCCGTGAGCGGCGGGCCGGGCGCCGGGTCCCTGACGCCGAGGCGCTCGTGCGGCAGGCTCGGGAGGCAATGGCCCTGGTGCACAAGGCCCGCGGCGCCCACAACCCGGCCGGGGCCGAGTCGATCCTCGAGGCGGCCCGGGTCAAGGCCGACGCGGCCGCCGCCCAGGCCCGCCAGAGGTAGTACCGACCCGGGGCGGATCCTCCCGTCCGCCAATATGGTGCAAACGGCTCATTGCCGTCATGGAGCCAATCCGCTTAACCTCCAGCCGCGAAGCGGGGTGCCTTGCCCCGCGAGCCGGCGCTGATTGCTCTCGAGGACCCGACAGGAGCGAGGCCATGACGTGGAGGCGTTGGCGGTTGCTCGCAGCGATCGGTGGTGGCGCGGTCGCCCTGTCCGTCGGTATCGTGCTCGGCCTCCCCTTCTCGTCCCGCGCCCAGCAGCCTACTCAGCCCGCGGCGACGGCGGCGATGCCGCCCGGTGACAACTACGTTGGCGCAGAGACCTGCAAGGGGTGCCACGAGGAAGCATTCAACAAGTTCTCCCATACCAAGATGGGGCGTCTCTTCCTCAGGCAGCCGCGCAGCGCGAAGGAGGCCAACGCCTGCGAAAGCTGCCACGGGCCCGGCAAGGACCACGTGGATGCGGGCGGCGGCAAGGGCAAGGGCGGCATGATCACCTTCGCCAAGAACGACCCCACGCCGGTGGAGACGCGGAACGCGGTGTGCCTGTCGTGCCACACCAAGGGGGCCCGCCTCTTCTGGCAGGGGAGCGCGCACGAGTCGCGAGACGTACCTTGCACGAGCTGCCACAAGGTCATGGATAACGTTTCCCCGCGCCACCAGCTCGCCAAGGAGACGGTGATCGAGACCTGCGGCAGCTGCCACCTCCAGAAGCGGGCCCAGACGATGCGGACCTCACACATGCCGCTCCGCGAGGGCAAGATGACCTGCACCTCGTGCCACAATCCGCACGGGACGGTGACGCCGGCGCTCCTCAAGGAGCCGTCGCTCAACGATACCTGCTTCACGTGCCACGCCGAGAAGCGCGGCCCCTTCCTGTGGAATCACCCGCCGCAGATCGAGAGCTGCGCCAACTGCCACGACCCCCACGGCTCCAATCACGAGAACATGCTGAAGACCGCCAAGCCGCGGCTCTGCCAGCAGTGTCACGTCCCGACCCAGCATCCGACGAGGCCCTACGACCGGTCCACGCCATCGCTCAAGTTCGTGCTGGGGCAATCCTGCCTGACCTGTCACGTCAACATCCACGGCTCGAATCATCCGGCCGGCTTCGCCTTCACACGGTAAGGGGGCCGCCATGCGAACGACGCGAACGGTACGATCCGTCCTCGCGGGGCTCGTGGTGCTCGCGGCCGCGGGGGCCGCCTCCGCACAGACGACGCCTCCCGCCGAGACCGCCCCTCCCTTCGAGATCGGGGGCTTCCGGCTCGAGGGCTACGTCGAGTCCGGCGTTCGCTTCTTCCTCGACCCCTCCCAGAAGGAGCGGGCGAAGTTCGAGGAGTACCGCGACATCAACCAGGGGCTCTTCCTCCAGGGGCTGTGGCTGCGGTTTTTCACCCCCGACGAGAAGTACTCGGGCCTCATCGGCGGCCGGCAGTGGGGGCAGCAGGACCAGGAGTACCATCTGAGCTTTGAGCGGCTGGGGCGCTGGGAAGTCGGCTTCGAGTGGGACCAGATGCGGCACATCTTCTCGACGAACGCGCGGACGCTCACGACCGAGACCAGCCGCGGGGTCTTCGCCCTGCCGAATCCGCGGCCCGCGATCAGCACGTACAACAACGGGCGGAGCATCGACGAGATCAGCGTGCGCTGGGATACGGCGCGCACGTTCTTCAAGCTCAGCCTGTCAGAGAACGCGGACCTGTTCGCCGAGTACACGCGCATCCACAAGGACGGCGAGCGGCCTTTCGGCATGGCGTTCGGCAGTCCCGGCGGCAATACGTTCGAGATCCTGCAGCCCATCGAGCACACCATCCACGACTTCAGGCTGCGCGGGACCTGGGCCACCGAGCAGTGGCAGGTCCAGGCCGGGTACACGATGTCGATCTTCGTGAATGACCTGGACTACGTACGGTCCGACAACCCGTGTCAGCCCGCCGTCGCTCCCTTTCCGCCCTGCGCCGCCGGTGACGTCGGCACCACCAAGCAGTTCGGCACCGTCTCGCTGCCGCCCAGCAACATGGCCCACACCTTCAGCCTGCAGGCCGGGGTGAACCTGCCCCTGCGCACCCGCATCAACGGCAACTTCACGTATAGCCTGAGACTGCAGAACGACGACTTCCTCCCCCAGACGACCACCAACGGTCAGCCCGCGACCGTTCCGAGCCTGGCCCTTCCCCAGAAGAGCCTGCACGGCAATGTGCAGATAATCCTGTTCAACCTAAACGCGACCAGTCGGCCGTTGCCGATTCCCGTCACGTTCAGCGCGAAGTACCGGCTGTACGACCTCATGGATGAGAGCGATGTCGTGCGATTCTCCGACTTCATCATCAACGATCAGAACACGATCACCCGCGGGCCCCACTTCTCACAGCGCTTCAGCTACATGCGCCAGAACGCGGATCTGGACGGCCGCTGGAAGGTCAGCCAGCCCCTGGCCGTCACGCTGGGTACGGGATGGGAGCGGTGGGACCGGCCCGAGACTCGCGAGGTGCAGGTCAGCGACGAGTTCTTCGCCAAGGCCGCCCTCGACGTGACGCCCGCCGACTGGCTGATGCTCCGGGCCACGTATCAGCCGTCCTTCCGTCGGGCCTCGAGGTATCGCACGTTCGCCCTGGCCGCGGTGGAGCAGGACGCCGCGCCCGGGGAGCCGGGCCAGTCGTACCTGCTGCGCAAGTACGACGAGGCCGACCGGGACCGCCAGCGCGCGGATCTCATGATGCAGATCACCCCGACCGAGACGGTGACGATCACGCCGGCGGCCAGCTACCGGTTCGACAACTACATCGCGTCGGGCCTGAGCCACGACTCCAGCGCCCGTGGCCAGAGTGGCGCCATGCTCGGCCTCCAGGAGGCGGTCAGCTGGTCGGCCGGGATGGACGTGAACTGGGCCCCGTCGGAGCGGCTCTCCTTCGCCGCCGGCTACGTGCACGAGTCCAACTTCCAGAAGCAGCGCTCGCGCAACCGGAACCCGGACGATCCGGCCCTCGACTGGATCTCGAACAATACCGACACCATCGATACCTACCACGCCTCCGTGACGGCCCGGCTGATCCCGGGCAAGCTCGACCTCAAGTTCGCCGGCAACTATTCCTATGCGCTGGGCCGCATCGAGACCTGGAACCCCAACGCCAACGGCAGCACCGTCTTCAACGCCGTCGCCAATAGCAACCAGGTCGCCAGGCGCTTGCCCGCCTTCGAGGACAGCCTGCTGCGGCTCGAGGCGTCGCTCAGGTACCACTTCGGGCAAGTCTGGACGGCGAGCCTGAACTACGCGTACGAGGCCTTCAGCAAGCACGACTGGCGGACCGACACCATCAATCCGTTCGTCCCGGGCAACTCCGCCGTCTACCTCGGCAACGACCTGAAGAGCTACGAGGCCCACATCTTCGGCGTGACGCTCGGTTATCGCTTCAAGTAGCGGAAGCTTCGGTCTCGATCTCCTCGCCGCCGGATGGCCTCCGGCGGCGAGCGTGTTTCGCGTGGCCTTCGCGTCAGCACGGGGCGAGCGATGAGTCGCATCAAGGAGATCAAGCGCGGCCTGGAAGCGACCGCGGAGGCGATCGAGATCCTGGACGCGGACCTGGCGGCCGGGAGGCTCGACGGGGATGAGCACCACCGGCGGCGGGCAGAGCGCGAGCGTGAGGCGGGGCGACTCTTCGTGAGCCTCCGACGAGCTCAGCGCGAAGCCGTGGGGCGCCGGGCGCCGCAACCGGCGGCGGCGGAGCGACGGGCCAGGTGGCTCCAGGGTCCGCCGGTGATCATGGCGATCGGCTTGCTCCTGCTCGTCGTCGGTGTCGGCGCCGGTGTGCTGGGCGTTCGATGGCTCGGCGGGCGCCAGGGGGTTGGCGCGCCGATCGCTGCTCCGGCCGCCCCAACCGGGAGCGGGCCGTCCGCGCTCATGAGCGACATCGAGCTCGGGGTGCTCCGGCTGGCGGCTGCGCGGGAGGACACGCCGATCCCGAGTCTGCTCCAGCTCGCGCACGTCGCGCTGGACCAGGGGCGCCTCGACGAGGCGCGCCGCGTCTACGGGCGGGTGCTCGCCCGGGAGGCCCGAAACGTGGAGGCGATCACCCACGTGGGGGCCATCCTCTATCAGGAAGGTCGTGTCGACGAAGCGCTGGTGAAGGTGGAGGAGGCCGTCCGCATCGATCCCTCCTACATCCACGCCCACTGGGACCGCACGCAGTACCTCTTCCACGGCAAGCAGGACTTTCCCGCGGCCGTCAGGGCGGCGGAAGCCTTCCTGCAGGTTGTGCCCAATGGGCCGGACGCCGAGAGCATCCGCAAGCTGATGGGAGAGGCGCGGGAGCGGGCCCTCAAGCCTGGCCGCCGTCCGGGCGCCGGAGGCTGAGGCGCCGCCTCCCCACACTGTGGCGACGGGGCATCACCGCGACGGCGATTCGTTCACCTGTGACCCCGTAACATCGAGAGTTTATGTCGCTTTCGACCCTGGTCGCGCGGCATTCGGCTTGCAGAGACTGTCATCAGAGGAGCCGCTCATGGACTGGCCAATGGGATATGACGGCGCAGATGTCCAGGTGTGGGCCGAGAGCGCGGCGAGTACCTACTGGTGGGCGTGGCTGGGCTGGACCGCCGGTGCCCTGATCCTGCTCTTCCTTGCTGTGCTGATCACCAGCTTTCCAGTGCGCCGCCGCTTCTGGTGCGAGCAGGTCGGGCGCGAGGTCGAGGTGGCGTTCGAGGAGGAGGGACCGCCCGGTCTGCGGCGATTCACCGCCGTGGTGAGCTGCAGTGCCTTCGAGCCGGCGACGCATGTGCAATGCCATCGCACCTGCCTCGATCGCGATGTCTCCGGTCTCGAGGTCCGGCGGTCGTCGTGAGGAGCGCCGGCGTCAAGCTGCTGGGCGTTCTCCTCGTCCTGGTCGTGTCGTCCGGGTTCATGGTCCGGAGCCATGCGCAGACGCCGCTGCTACCACCGGGGCATCCCCCGGTGGACAAGGGTGAACAGTCTCCCTCGATCCCGGGGCCCCCGCCTGGTAGCGGAACCGGGAGCCAGGGACTCACGTGGACGCCGCCCTCCGGCTGGACCAAGGAGACGCCGTCATCACCGATGCGTCGCGCCCAGTATCGCCTCCCGGGATCGGCCGGCCCCGGGGAATGCGTGGTGTTCTATTTCGGGCCCGGGCAGGGGGGCGATGCGAAGGCGAACGCGGCTCGCTGGGCAAGTCAATTTCGGCGGCCGGACGGGAGTCCGGTCGGCGATGGCTACAAGATACAGGAGACGAAGGTCGGCGAGCTTGCCGTGGTCCTGGTGGAGGTCACCGGCACCTATGTGGGCGGAATGGGCGGCGGACCCGGCGGCCCCGAGCGCCAGAATCACATGCTGCTGGGTGCGATCGCCGACGGACCCGACGCCAAGTGGTTCTTCCGGGCCACCGGCCCTCAGGCCACGCTCGAGGCGCAGCGGGCGGGGTTCGACCGCATGATCCGCTCGCTCAAACGGTCCCCGTAGCACCGACTACTCGTTTCTCTGGCGGTGCCCTCTGCGTGAGGCGCCGGGTCCTGACCTGCACCCAGCTTGCGCGTTGCTCCAACGGACGGCGCTTGGAAAGCAGCGGCCCGGTGGACAGGCGCGATGGCCATCCACCGGGCCGATGTGCGGCAGGCCTACTTGGCCCGCTCGCGTCCCGGCAGTAGCCGGGACCTTGGTACCGCGTGCCGCTCGACGAGCCCTATCGGTTGACCAAGCCCCAACGTGCTCGTCGCGACCAATAGACTCCGCGCGGCCTCCGCGAGCAATGAGCCAGCTGCATCAATTCCTGTGGTCCGGTCGGCTCATGCTCCGTACTCGCCCCCTGAGGCGGCGCCTCCCCATCTGGGGTCCCATCGCACCACCCGCCCCTGGGTGTCGCCGGTCACGGCCCGATGATAAGCGGATGCGAATCAGCTAGTTAGAAGCCGCGTTCGGTCGGTACCTAGCTTGCACACTTCCCAAAGCCGACAGGTTGAAAGCGAGGAGACTGCGGGATGCGAGCAAGGAGCTGCAGGAAGCTGTCCGAGACGACGGAGCTGGCGGAGATGCTCGCCGCGACCGCCGACGGGGCCTTCGCCATCGACGCGGAGGGTCGGATCGTCCTGTGGAACCGCGCGGCGGAGAGCATGCTCGGCTACACCGTGCACGAGGCGGTTGGCCGGCGATGCTGCGATCTGCTCATGGGTGATGACGAGAACGGCAACCGTCTCTGCTGCCGGGGCTGTCATGTCGTGGGCCTCGTGAAGATGCGCACCCCGGTGCACAGCTTCGACATGCGCACCCGCACGAAGACCGGGTCTGCCATCTGGGTGAACGTCAGCACGCTCCGGTTCTCGAGGGACGGAGCCGGCGACGGGACGGTTCATCTGCTCCGCGACGTGACCGAGACCCGGGAAATCCTGGCACTCATCCGGGAGCGCCTGGCGATCCCGGCCGCGCTCGTGCCGGCGGCTCCGGACGGCACGCTCACTCGGCGCGAGCTCGAGATCCTGCATATCATCGCGACCGGCGTCAATACCAAGGACGCCGCCGAGCGCCTCCACGTGAGCCCGGCCACCATCCGCAACCACGTCCAGAACATCCTGGGCAAGCTCGGCGCCCATAGCCGGCTCGAGGCAGTGGCCTACGCGACCCGTAACCGTTTGATCTGAGCCCTCGCGGGCCCGTCACCCTTCGGGGCCGGCGACCGCCTTCCCGTTCCGCCTCGCCGGTCCAGCGGCCGCCCTCATGCCACTCGCCTCGATGAGCTGCATGGTCTCCAGGACCGGCGCCAGGCTGGAGAGTAGCGGCCACTTGCACCCCAGTGGGGCGGAGCGTCCCCACCACGGTCCCTGCCCGGCAGCGCGAAAGTCAGCGGGAACATTTGATTTTAGGCGGTCCGTCGCCCGGCATGCGGCTTGCGAGTGTCCTCGTAGCGGGTTGGTGCTCGGCGGAGTGGGACGAGATCGACGGAGGAAGGCCAATGATGATTCGCGAGTTGATGACTGGCGGTCTGATCACGGTGCGCCCCGAGACCTCGGTCCAGCAGGCCCGGGATCTCCTGGCCAAGGAAAGGATCCGGCATCTGCCGGTCACCGGCCCGGGCCGGGTGCTGGCCGGTATCGTCACCGATCGGGACATCCGGCTCAACCTCCCCTCGCGGGCCACCACCCTGTCGGCTCAGGAGATCACCCATCTGCTCTCCAGGCTGACGGTCGGCGAGATCATGACCCGTTCCGTGATCACGATCGGCCCGGACCGCCCCGCCCGGGAGGGCGCCCAGCTCATGCTCGACCACAAGATCGGCGCCCTGCCCGTTCTGGACGACGGTCATCTGATCGGCATCATCACCGAGACGGACATCGTCCGGGCTTTCGTCCGCACGACCGCCCCCGCGAGTAGCTTTCGCCTCTAAGCCCAAGGATTGGAGGAGCGACCATGCACTCGGACAGCCTGACGATCACCGACAACCGTACCGGCAAGGCATACACGCTCCCGATCGCCAACGGCGCCATCCGCGCCATGGACCTTCGCCAGATCCGCACCGGCCCCGGAGACTTCGGCCTGCTGTCCTATGACCCCGCCTTCATGAACACGGCGTCCACCGTGAGCCGGATCACCGAGATCGACGGCGACCGGGGCATTCTCCGTTACCGCGGCTATCCCATCGAGGAGCTGGCCGAGCGGTCCAACTACCTGGAGGTGGCCTACCTGTTGCTGCACGGGGAGCTGCCCACGTTCGACCAGATGGACAGCTGGGTCTGGCAGATCACGCACCACACCTGGGTTCACGAGAACATCAAGAAGTTCATGGACGGGTTCCATCACGATGCCCACCCGATGGGGATGCTGATCTCCACCGTGGCGGCTCTGTCTACCTTCTACCCGGAAGCCCGTGACGCCTCGGACCCCGAGACGCGCCGGCTCCAGATCATCCGGCTCGTCGCCAAGATGCCGACCCTGGCCGCCTTCGCCTTCCGTCACAGTCTGGGGTTGCCCTACGCCTACCCAGACAACGACCTCTCCTACACCGGCAACTTCCTCAACATGCTGTTCAAGACCACCGAGGTGAAGTACGAGCCCAACCGGACCATCGAGCGGGCGCTGGAGGTGCTGTTTATCCTCCACGCCGACCACGAGCAGAACTGCTCGACCAATGCGGTCCGCAGCGTGGGCTCGTCCCATGTAGACCCGTACTCGGCTCTGGCCGGGGGCGTGGCCGCGCTCTACGGCCCGCTCCACGGCGGGGCCAACGAGGAAGTGCTCCGGATGCTCCGCGCCGTCGGCTCCAAGGATCGGATCCCCGAGTTCATCCAGCAGGTGAAGGAGGGCAAGGCCAAGCTGATGGGGTTCGGTCATCGCGTATACAAGAATTACGACCCCCGCGCCAAGATCATCAAGCGCATGGCCGACGAGGTGTTCGAGGTCACGCGGCCGAGCGAGCTCCTGCCCATCGCGCTCGAGCTGGAGCGGATCGCGCTCGAGGACGACTACTTCGTCTCCCGCAAGCTCTATCCCAACGTAGACTTCTACTCCGGGCTGATCTATCAGGCCATCGGCTTCCCGGTGGAGATGTTCCCGGTTCTCTTCGCCATCCCCCGCACGAGCGGCTGGCTCGCCCAGTGGCAGGAGATGCGGGGGGATCCGGAGCAGAAGATCGCGCGGCCCCGCCAGCTGTACCTGGGGTCGGGATCGCGCGGCTACCTGGAGATCGGCAAGCGAGACGAGCCGCTGGCGAGCGGAGGATGAGCTCTCTCCTCCGCTTCGAGCGGGCTCCCCGTCGGGTCTACTGGGAGCTGACGCGGGCGTGCGACCTGGCCTGCCGGCACTGCCGGGCCGAGGCCGCACCCGAGGCCGATCCGGCCGAGCTCACCGAGCGGGAGGGCCTGGCGCTGATCGACCGGCTGGGGCGGTTCGGAGCGCCGCCGCCGCATCTGGTCCTGACGGGAGGAGATCCGCTGAAGCGGCCGGATCTCTTCGCGCTGATCGCCGCGGCGCGGGCCCACGGCTTCGGGGTGTCGGTCGCGCCCAGCGCGACGCCCTTGCTGACGCCGCCCATGGTGGCCCGGCTCGCGGGGGCCGGCGTGGAGGCCGTCTCCCTGAGCCTCGACGGTTCCGATGCCGCCCGGCACGACGCCCTCCGCCGGGTTCCCGGCTGCTTCGATCGGACCGTCACCGCCGCCCGCGCGTGCGTCGTCGCGGGCATGCCCTTCCAGGCGAACACGCTCGTCTGCGAGGAGACCCTCGCCGACCTGCTGGCCATCCACGCCGTGGCGACCAAGCTCGGAGCGGCCCGCTGGAGCCTCTTCTTCCTGGTCGCCGTCGGGCGCGGCACGGTTCTCCGGCCCATCACGGCCGCGGCCTGCGAGCGGCTCTTCGACACGTTGCTGGACCTGCCCGGCCCGTCCAGGCCGGTCATCGCCACCACCGAGGCCCCCCACTTCCGGCGAATGGTCCTCGAGCGCGCGCGCCGGGCGGGGCATGGCCCCACCCCGGCGCGCCGTCCGATGGGTCATGGCGCAGGCATCCGGGACGGCAACGGCATCATGTTCATCTCGCACACGGGCGAGGTCCGCCCCTCGGGCTTCTTCGCCCTGCCGGCCGGCAACGTGAGGTCCGCGGACCCGGTCGACCTCTACCGCGACTCCGAGCTCTTCCGTGCGCTGCGGCGCCCCGACCTCTTCGGCGGCCGCTGCGGGCGGTGCGAGTGGCGGGAAGCGTGCGGTGGGTCCCGCGCCCGGGCGCTGGCCGCGACGGGGGATCCCCTGGCCGAGGATCCGCTCTGTCTCTACGAGCCTGTGGCGGGGGGCCGGTGATGCTGCGGGCCCCGCGGGCGGAGACGGCCGCGGCGGCCACGCCTCCGCGGGTCACCCTCGACGGCAACGAGGCGGCCGCTCACGTCGCCTACCAGCTCAGCGAGGTCGTCGCCATCTACCCCATCACGCCGTCCTCGGCCATGGGCGAGTGGGCCGACCAGTGGGCTGCGGAGCATCGCCCGAACCTCTGGGGGACGGTGCCCAAGGTGGTCGAGATGCAGAGCGAGGGAGGCGCGGCCGGCGCCCTTCACGGGGCACTGCAGAGCGGCGCCCTCGCGACCACCTTCACCGCGTCCCAGGGTTTACTGCTGATGATCCCCAACATGTACAAGATCGCGGGGGAGCTGACGGCCACCGTCTTCCACGTGGCCGCGCGGGCCCTCGCGACCCAGGGCCTCTCCATCTTCGGCGACCACAGCGACGTCATGGCGGCCCGGGCCACCGGCTTCGCCATGCTGGCCTCCGGCTCGGTGCAGGAGGCGATGGACCTAGCACTGATCGCGCAGGCCGCCAGCCTCGAGGCGCGGGTGCCGTTCCTGCATTTCTTCGACGGATTTCGCACCTCCCACGAGGTGACCAAGATCGAGCCGCTCGCGCCCGCCGCCCTGCGCGCGATGATCAGGGACGATCTGGTGCGGGCGCACCGCGCGCGGGCGCTCTCGCCGGACCACCCGGTCATCCGCGGCACGGCCCAGAACCCGGACGTGTACTTCCAGGCCAGGGAAACGGTCAATCCCTACTACCGGGCCTGCCCCACCATCGTGCAGAGCGCGATGGACCGGCTCACGGGGCTGGTCGGCCGCCGCTACCGGCTCTTCGACTACGCCGGCGCTCCCGACGCCGAGCGAGTGATCGTCCTCATGGGCTCGGGCGCGGAAGCCGCTCAGGAGACGGTGGACCACCTGGTCCGCCGCGGCGAGAAGGTCGGCGTGCTCCGGGTCCGGCTCTACCGCCCCTTCTCCGCCGAGCACTTCCTCACAGCCCTGCCTCCGACGGTCCGGACCCTCGCGGTGCTCGACCGAACCAAGGAGCCGGGCAGCGTGGGCGAGCCGCTCTACCTCGACGTCGTGGCGACGATGAGCGAGGCCGTCGCGCTCGGCCGCGTGCCCCAGGCGCCGCGCATGATCGGGGGGCGGTACGGCCTCGGGTCCAAGGAGTTCACGCCGGCCATGGTGAAGGGGATCTTCGACGAGATGGTGCAGGCGCGGCCGCGGACGCACTTCACCATCGGGATCCAGGACGACGTGACCCATACCAGCCTGCCCTACGGTGCCGCCTTCTCCACCGAGGACCCGGCCACCGTGCGCGCAATCTTCTACGGCCTGGGATCCGATGGAACGGTCGGCGCCAACAAGAACTCGATCAAGATCATCGGCGAGCAAACGGACAACTACGCCCAGGGCTACTTCGTCTACGACTCCAAGAAGTCCGGCTCCGTCACCGTGTCCCACCTCCGCTTCGGACCGCAACCGATCCGCTCCACGTACCTGATCAGCCGCGCCACCTTCGTGGCCTGCCACCAGTTCTCGCTGCTGGAGCGCTTCGACGTGCTGCGCGAGGCGGAGGCGGGGGCCGTGTTCCTGCTCAACAGCCCGTACGGCGGCGATAGGGTGTGGGACCACCTGCCGCGGGGCATCCAGCGGCAGATCATCGACAAGCGCCTGCGGCTGTTCGTCATCGACGGCAACCGGGTCGCGCGCGAGGCGGGGATGGGCGGGCGCGTCAACACGGTGATGCAGGCCTGCTTCTTCGCCATCAGCGGCGTGCTGCCGCGGGACGAGGCCATCGCCGCGATCAAGCAGGCCATCGAGAAGACCTACGGTCGCCGCGGCGCGGCCGTGGTGCGAAAGAACTGGGAGGCGGTGGATGCCGCGATCGAATACCTCGCCGAGGTGCCGGTGCCGGAAACGGTGACGGGCACCGCGGACCCGCGGCCATCCGTTCCCGCCGAGGCGCCCGCGTTCGTCCAGGAGCTCACCGCCCGGATGATCGCCGGGGACGGCGACACGCTCCCGGTCAGCGCGCTCCCGGCCGACGGCACCTATCCGACCGGGACCGCCCGATGGGAGAAGCGCAACATCGCGCTGGAGATCCCGGCGTGGGACGAGGCCCTGTGCATCCAGTGCGGGAAATGCGCGCTGGTCTGTCCTCACGCGGTCATCCGGGCGAAGGTCTACCCGCCCGCCCGGCTGGAGGGGGCGCCCGCCGCCTTCAAGTCGGCGCCGGCCCGGTGGCGCGAGTTCGGCGACGCCCGGTTCACGCTGCAGGTCTCCCCTGCGGACTGCACGGGCTGTGGGATCTGCGT
>Ga0134127_10000758_pt1 | contig 26904 bp, 26 predicted proteins | sample KB31753_FD_96459 | JGI IMG/M metagenome (GOLD analysis project Ga0134127, IMG submission 96459) | Terrestrial soil microbial communities with excess Nitrogen fertilizer from Kellogg Biological Station, Michigan, USA - KB3-175-3 | ecosystem: Environmental > Terrestrial > Soil > Unclassified ... | reverse complement strand
TCCTCGGCGAAACAGGGACGGGCAAGGAACTCATCGCCCGCGCCATTCACAATCGAAGTTCGCGCCGCGACAAGCCATTCGTGCGAGTGAATTGTGCCGCGATCCCCTCGGGATTGCTCGAGAGCGAACTGTTCGGCCATGAGCGAGGGGCGTTCACTGGAGCTATTGCGCGAAAGGTCGGCCGTTTCGAACTCGCGGATGGGGGCACGCTTTTCCTGGACGAGATCGGCGACATTCCGCCCGAACTCCAGCCCAAGCTCCTGCGCGTTCTTCAGGAACAGGAATTTGAGCGGCTGGGCAGCACCCACACGACACGCGTGGACGTGCGCGTGGTGGCGGCCACGAGTCGCGATCTGCCGCAGATGGTCGCGAACCGGGAGTTCAGGAGTGATCTCTATTATCGGCTGAACGTGTTCCCGGTGCGCCTCCCGGCATTGCGGGAACGCCCTGAGGACATTGCGCTGCTCGTGCGCCACTTTGTGGATCTCTGCGCCAAGCGCATGAAGAAAAATGTTGAACGTGTTCCGAACGAGGCGATGGAAATTTTGTTGAGCCACGTCTGGCCGGGCAACGTGCGGGAGTTGCAGAATTTTATCGAGAGAGCCGTTATTCTTTCGCCGGGGAAGGTTCTGCGCGCACCATTGGCCGAACTGAAGGAGTCTGCCGATACTTTGGATGTCTCCGGTCATGATACCCCTCCCAAAGCCACTACACTGAGGGATGCCGAGCGCGAACACATCATCCAGGCATTGGCTGAAACTGGCTGGATGATCGGAGGTCCAAAAGGCGCAGCCGCCAGACTTGGGCTCCCACGCACAACACTGGTCTCGAAGATGCAACGGCTCGGCATCTCGCGCGCTCAAGCCTGAAAGCCGGCGAATGAATCGGCTTGATGCTCGGGACAAATCAAACCATCAACATTGAAACGAATTTTCTAAGCGGCGTTCGCCTGTCGCGTCATTATTTGCCGCGGATGAAAACGGCAGGTTGGGGACGCATCATCTTCATCTCCAGAAATGATCCACTGCAAAAGCCGGCTGAAGCAACTTCGGAGGTTGTCCATTGCTTGCCGACACGGGAGACAACCCAATAGGGAATCTCTGGAGAAGCATAGTGGGCATTTGTCAAGGATCACTGCACCTTCAAGGGTCGTGGATTTAAGCAACAAGGTGCCTCCCTGAACCAAGAATCGTATCCCAGTGAGATCGAAAGCTAAATCTCGTCTTTACCAAAGGCACAACCGGCCGATTCAGGTAAAGCCGGATCTATCCGAAGCAAAAAATGCGTGCCCAACCTCCAATCCGTCACGGCGGCCCGGTCGAAGCGCTGGCTCAGGCCGCCGGGATCTTTGCGGTGGATGCCGCCCTGCGGAGCGGCAAAGGGACGCTCAGCCGCATCCGCAAAAGCGGCCAGCGATTCACGCCCCAGCGAAACTCCCGGCACGCCTGGGCCTCGACCGTGGCCTTCGTGGCTTTGGGCCTGGTTATGTTCGCGAGCGACGCCATCGCCCAGCCACAGGAGAGCCTCCCGCCTCCCGGTGTGATGAAAAAACTGAGCTTGGACGAACTCATGGACATTGACGTGACGTCGGTTTCCAAGCGTTCAGAAAAACTATCCGAGACGGCTTCAGCCATCCAGGTCATCACGCAGGAAGACATGCGTCGGTCCGGCGCATCGAGTATTCCTGAAGCATTGCGACTGGCCTCGAATCTGGAGGTGGCCCAAGTTGATTCGCATCAGTGGGCCATCAGTGCGCGTGGATTTAACAGCACAAGTGCCAACAAACTGCAGGTGCTCATTGACGGGCGCACAGTTTATACGCCGCTGTTCTCTGGAGTGTTTTGGGACGTGCAGGACACGCTCCTGGAGGACGTTGACCGGATTGAAGTCATCAGTGGGCCGGGTGCCACGCTTTGGGGTGCCAATGCGGTCAATGGAGTGGTCAACATCATCACTAAGTCGGCGAAGGACACGCAAGGGTTGCTCGTCCTCGGTGGGGGCGGCACGGAGTTGCGGGGCTTTGGCGGCGCTCGCTATGGCGGGACATTGAGTTCCAATCTGCATTATCGGGTCTATGGCAAATATTTCGATCGGGACAGCACGGTGCTTCCCAGTGGTCGGGACGCGACCGATGACTGGCACATGGGGCAGGGCGGTTTTCGCCTGGATTGGGACGGGTCGGAAGCCAACCTTCTCACCTTGCAAGGCGATATTTACGATGGCCGGATTGCCCAGTTGGGCGCCAATGACGACAGCGTTGTGAGCGGCGGCAATGTAATTGGCCGTTGGTCGCACACATTTTCTGAAGAGTCCGATTTCAAACTCCAGTTATACTACGACCGGACGCACCGGAACATCCCGGGCACGTTTTCCGAGGACCTCGACACCTACGATCTGGATTTTGACCATCGGTTCCCCCTCGGCGAGCGAAACGCCATCGTTTGGGGACTCGGCTACCGGCGGATGGACGACGACGTTGGCAACAGTCCCGTGCTGGCTTTTCTCCCGCGCCGTCTCTCGCGGGAGTTGTTCAGCGGATTCGTGCAGGATGAAATCGCGCTCGTGAAAGACCGGCTGCACCTGACGGTGGGCACGAAGATCGAACACAATGATTACACCGGTTTTGAATTTCAGCCCAGTGGCCGGCTGGCTTGGTTGATCACTCCGCGACAAACCGCATGGACGGCTGTTTCGCGTGCCGTCCGAACGCCTTCAAGGATTGACAATGATCTTTTTGCTCCTGCGAACCCGCCATTTACCTTGGTGCAAGGCGGCGCCAATTTTGTCTCCGAAGAACTGCTGTCCTACGAGCTCGGATACCGCATCCAACCGCACCGGCAGCTTTCCCTGTCGCTGGCGGCCTATTACAACGACTATGACAATCTCCGAAGCGTGGAACAAGTCAACCCGCCGGCTCCCTTTCCCGTCGTGATTGCCAATGGACAGGAAGGAGAATCCTACGGAGCGGAGTTGACGGCGGAATATCACGTCACCGACTGGTGGCGGCTCCGGGTAGGCTATACGGAATTGCGAATCCATGTCCGCCCCAAGTCCGGCAGCACGGACACCAGCAAAGGCAGCGGCGAATCGCACGACCCGAATCACCAGGTCGGCCTGCGCTCGTCGTGGGATTTGCCCTGGCATTTGGAATGCGGCGTGGGATTTCGTTATGTATCACAGATTGCCAATCAGAGGGTCCCGGCTTATCAGGAGTTGGATGCTCGCTTGGCATGGCGCCCGACCCCCAAACTGGAATTCTCCATTATCGGACAAAATCTTTTGCACGATCATCATCCTGAATTTGGCGCCTTAACTTCGCGCCACGAAATTGAACGCGGCGTTTACGGAAAGGTGACATGGCGCTTTTAGTTTCAACGCGTCACTGGAGAAACGGCGGACCTTCCGATTTGCCCGGAGTTTTGTTTGCTGCGCTTGCCCTGCTGTTGGTGGGCGGTTTGAATTTGCCGGCACAGCCGGTCGCCACCAAGGAGTATAAGATCAAGGCGGTGTTTCTCTTCAACTTCTCGCAGTTTGTCACATGGCCGACCAATGCCTTTCCTGAAACGCAGACACCGCTGGTCATCGGCGTGCTGGGCGAAGATCCATTCGGCACTTATCTGGACGAAACCGTGCGTGGCGAAGAAGTGGACAAGCATCCATTGGTCATCCAGCACTACCGCCGCGCAGAGGAAATCAAGACGTGCCACATCCTCTTCATCAGCCAGTCCGAGACGAGCCGGCTGGATCAGATTCTCCCAAGCTTGAAGGGCCGGAGCATCCTCACTGTGAGTGACGCCGAGGGGTTTGCCCAACAGGGCGGAATGATCCGGTTCGTTACCGAGAAAGGGAGGATTCGCCTGCGGATCAATCCTGAAGCCGCCAAAGCCGCCAGCCTGACCATCAGTTCCAAGCTGCTCCGGCCGGCGGAGATCGTTGCTCCCGGAAAAGACTGACCATGCGACTCAAAGACGCACCCATCCAGCGGAAGTTGTTGGTGATCATTTTGCTGACCACCATAACGGCGTTGCTGATGATGCACGGAACCTTGCTGATCTACGAGTTTCTGCGCTTCCAGCGGGCCACGACCCGGCAGCTTTCCACAGTTGGAAAAATCATTGCCGGTAACAGCACCGCCGCGCTGGCCTTCGCCAACCAGAGTGACGCCACGGAAATCTTGTCCGCGCTCAATGCGGAGCGATACGTCACCGCCGCCGCCCTTTACGACAAGGAGGGGAAATTATTTTCAAAGTATCCGGCGAACCTGCCTGACGACGCCTTGCCTGCCGCGGCGCAAAAGGATGGTTTTCAATCTGAACATTCGTATCTGGCCGGATGCCAACCCGTGATGCAGGGCGAAAAGAGGCTGGGGACACTCTACCTCAGATTTGACATGGGGACGCTCAATCGTGAGTGGCTGCGCATCTCCATCAGCATTGCCCTGGCAGTAATTGCGGTTGTCATTCTGGTGGCCTACCTGCTTTCCAGAAAGCTGCAACAACGAATATCGGAGCCCATCCGGGCGCTCGCCGGCACCGCCAAGGCTGTTTACGACCGGCAGGACTATTCCGTCCGGGCCAAAAAATTCGGCGAAGATGAAGTAGGTTTATTGACCGATGCCTTCAACCAGATGCTGCAGAAGCTGGAGGAAAAGAACACCGAACTCCAGGTCACGTTCGAGCAACTTCGCGTGGCGCATCAGGAAATCTTGGGACTGAACCGGGACTTGGAAGGACGCGTCGAGCAACGGACCGCCGAATTGAAAACCGTCAACAAGGAGCTGGAGGCCTTCTCGTATTCCGTGTCGCACGATTTGCGCGCCCCGCTGCGCCACATCGACGGATTCCTGGAATTGCTGCAAAAGAAGGCCGGAACGGCGCTGGATCCCAAATGCCAGCGGTACGTGAACCTGATCGCCGAATCGGCCAAAGAGATGGGCACGCTGATCGACAATTTGCTTTCCTTCTCGCGCATGGGCCGGGCCGCAATGTGCGCCGCGCCAGTCAACCTCGAGCAACTCGTCCGGGACACCATCAAAGAGTTGGAACTGGAGGCGGCAGGGCGGGACATCGTGTGGAAAATCGGCGCATTGCCGGAAGTGCGCGCCGATCAGGCTCTCCTCCGCCAGGTCCTGATCAACCTGATTTCCAACGCGCTCAAATACAGCCGGACGCGCCCACGGACTGAGATTGAAATCGGCTGCCCGCCCGATCCCAACGGCGAGCACGTCGTTTTCATCCGCGACAATGGCGTCGGATTCGACATGAAGTACGCCGACAAGCTCTTTGGCGTGTTCCAGCGCCTGCATGAGGCCGACGAGTTTGAAGGCACCGGCATTGGACTGGCCAACGTCCAGCGGATCATCGGCCGTCACGGCGGCCGGACCTGGGCGGAAGGTGTCGTGGACGCCGGCGCCACGTTCTATTTTTCCCTCCCAAAATCACCCTCACCTCAACATGAAACTCAAACGCATTTTACTCGCGGAAGACAACCCGAAGGACATCGAGCTCTCGCTCGAAGCCCTTGAGGAACACAACCTGACCAATGAAGTAGTCGTCGTTCGTAACGGCGCGGAAGCATTGGATTATCTCTATCGGCGGGGAGAGTTCAGCACGCGCCCTGGGGGCAATCCCGCCGTGGTCCTGCTGGACCTCAAGATGCCAAAAGTCGACGGGATGGAAGTGCTCCGCCAAATCAAGACTGACGAGCAAATGAAAATCATCCCTGTCGTCATGCTCACTTCCTCGCGCGAGGAGCAGGACCTGGTGAACAGCTACAAGCTTGGGGTCAACGCGTATGTCGTCAAGCCCATCAAGTTTCACCAACTGGTCGATGCCATCAAGCAACTGGGCTTGTTCTGGGCCGTTCTCAACGAGCCGCCCATTGGAAGCGCGCGAAAGGAGGACCTGAAAGCCGCTTAGGAAAGGGCCCGTCATGAACAATCCGCTCCGTGTGTTGCATTTGGAAGACAGCCGCCGTGATGCGGAACTGATCCAGTCCACATTTGAATCCGAAGGTCTCGATTGCCAGGTGGTTCACGTGAAGAACCGGGAGCAGTTCGAGGCCGCCGTCTTGCAGCAGCGATTTGACGTGATTCTTAGCGACTATTCGCTTCCCCACTATAACGGATTTTCTGCACTGGACTTCGTTCGTGCGAGAGACGCGGACGTTCCGTTTATCCTCGTTTCCGGGACACTGGGCGAGGAACTGGCGGTTCAAGGCCTGAAGAGTGGGGCGACCGATTACATTCTCAAGGAGCGGCTCAATCGGCTGGTCCCAGCCGTGCAGCGTGCCTTGCAAGAGGCGGTGGACCGAGCGGAAAGGAAGCGGGCGGAAGAACGGCTTGAAGCGATGCGTCGTCAATACGAACTCATCCTCCATTCCGCAGGCGAAGGGATTTACGGACTGGATTCGTACGGCCGGGCCACCTTCGTCAACCCGGCGGCTGCGAACATGCTCGGCTACGCAGTCGAAGAGTTGATCGGCCAGCCGATGCATTCGCTGATTCACCACACGAAGACGGATGGAAGCCCTTTTGGGGCAGAAGACTGTCCCATCCATGGGGCCTTGGAGAGCACGATGTGTCGCGTCGACAACGAAGTGTTCTGGAGAAAGGACGGCAAGAGTTTTCCGGTCGAGTACCTCGGCACTCCAATTCTGAACGAACAGGGCGAGTTGATGGGTGCCGTGGTCATGTTCCGCGACATCACCGAGCGCAGGCAACTTGAGCAGCAGGTCCGCCAGGCACAAAAGATGGAAGCCATCGGGCAACTGGCCGGTGGAATTGCTCACGATTTCAACAATATTCTCGGCTGCATCGTCGGGTATGCTGAGTTGGCGATGATGGATGTTCCAAACCAGGCGGACGTGCAGGAGCATTTGCAGGAAGTGCTCAATGCCAGTCAGCGCGCCAAGGAATTGGTCCTCCAAATCCTCACCTTCAGCCGCCGGCAGGAAAAGCAGCGCAAACCGATTAAGTTGGAGCCAGTCATCAAGGAAGCTCTCAAACTGCTGCACGCCTCGCTGCCTTCGACCATCAAAATCCGCGCGGACATTCAATCCAATGCGCCCACCGTGCTGGCCGATGCCACGCAAGTTCATCAAATCGTCATGAATCTTGTCACCAACGCGGCCCACGCCATGAATGGACAGGGGCTGTTGACCGTGAGGTTAAGCACAATGGACGTTGACACGGAGGCTGCCCGGACGCACCCGGATCTGCGAACGGGTCGATACGTTGTTCTCTCGGCGACCGATACAGGCTGTGGCATGGATCAAGCCACGGCGCAGCGCATTTTTGAACCGTTCTTCACCACGAAAGGTCCTGGGGAAGGCACTGGACTTGGGTTGGCCGTCGTCCACGGCATCATGAAAGGCCACGAGGGCGCGATCACGGTTTCCAGCGAGCCAGGCAAAGGCACCACATTCCAGCTTTTGTTCCCGGCTAACGAAAGTGTCGCCACGGTCAACCTCCACCAACCCGAGTCGATTCCCAGTGGCCACGGCGAGCGCGTTTTGTTCGTGGACGACGAGTTCCATCTGGCTGCTCTCGGCAAGAAAATGCTGGAGCGCGCCGGCTATCGAGTCACCATTCACACAAATGCATTGGAGGCACTCGCCGCCTTCCGCGCAGACCCGACCGGATATGATTTACTCATCAGTGACCTGACCATGCCGAGTCTGACGGGAGACGATTTGGCCGGCCAAATACTGAGGTTACGCCCGGATTTGCCAATCATTCTGGCGACGGGCTGCAGTGGTTCAATGAATTCAGCCCGGGCGCAGGCACTCGGCATCAGCGAGTTGCTCGTCAAGCCGCTCACCGCACAGTCTCTGACCCAATCGGTGGTTCGCGCGCTCGGCCGATCGATGGATAAATAACGATGTCGAGGATCCTACTCGTTGACGACGACGAAGACTTTCGCAGGATGCTGTGTAAAGTCCTGGAGAAGGCTGGCCACGAAGTGCGGGACGCGGCGAATGGCAAGGCAGCCCTCGAATTGTATCGGCAGGAGCCCGGTGACTTGATTATCACCGACCTCGTCATGCCTGTGAAAGAAGGGCTGGAGTCGATCAGAGAATTCCGCCGCCTGAATCCATCCGTGAAAATCATCGCCATCTCTGGGGGCGGCCGGATGGATCCCAGACTTAATCTGGTCATCGCCCAACACTTCGGCGCCCGGCAGACTCTCGCAAAACCGTTTTCCAACCAAGAGATCCTTGACGCTGTCGCGCTCGTCCTCGGAGATGTCTCCTGAACAGGGAGAACTGTTGACTATCGTCCGAAACGGTTCATGCGGACCTTAACAAAATCGTCGGTACCGAATGCCCAGGCGAAGGTTGGTTTTCACCCCTCGCCTCCCGGCCAAAAAGGAGATAAATGCGAACGGGCAGCTTGCGCCGAAAATACTAACAGAAGGACACTTGGATGAGCGGGTCGGAATCGGACCACGAGTCGGGACGACAGGGAGCGGACTTTGCCATAGGCTTAGCGAAACAACTTCGGTGCGAAATCGGTGAGGTAACGCCGCCACACGGGCCAGGAATGATCCCCAGCTGTCTCGACGTGCTCGTGGCGGATGCCATTGGCCTTGAGCAGTGCGCTGAACTCCCCATTGCGTGCAAACAAAAAGTCGCTCTTACCGCACGCGATCCAGAAGAGCTTCAGATCGCGGTTCACCGCTTCGGCATTGGCTAGGCCGACAGCGACCGTGTTCGTCGGAGGCGGTGCGGAGCTGAACGCGCCAATCCAACCGAACTTGTCGTGATGATTCAACGCCACCGTGAGCGCGTGATGGCCGCCCATAGAGAGTCCGGCAAAGGCCCGCGAGCGCGGTCTGGCGACGACATCGTAGGTGCGTTCGACCAGCGGAATGATGTCCTCCAACAACTCCCGGCAGAACGCGGCGGAGTTGGCTGGGCCGTATTCGGAAAAGCTTGTGGCGCCAGGAGGCAGCGCGTGCGCGTCTGGCATCACTATGATCATTGGCACGGCCCGCCTGGCGGCGATCAGCGTGTCCAGGATCCAATGGGCCTTGCCGTGGACGGTCCAAGTCGCTTCATTGTCGCTGTAGCCGTGCGCAAGGTAGAGCACCGGCAAGCGCCCCGCTTTCTCAACGCCCGGAGGCGTGTAAACTATGATCCGGCGGAACCTCTCGAGCGCTTTGGATTTGTACGTCAGTTCATGGAGGGCGCCGTGAGGAACGTCCTGCAAGTCCCAGGTTTCGGGTGGCTTTGCCGGCACGTGCAGGATGCTCACCCCGGGCCAGCGCTGCGGTTTGACCGCGGGATTCTGCGGGTCGATAACGCTCAGGCCATCGACGACGAATCGGTATTCATGCACGCCAGCAGGTACGGACGGAAGGGTCACCGACCACACGCCCTGCGTGTCCTTTGTCATCGGCACGTCCGGCCCAAATTGACCAGCCGCTTTGACTTCACTCGCTTTCGTGGCCCTTAACCGAAAGGTCACACCGCCGTCCGGCCGCAGTTCGGGCGAAACCAGCGGAGGTTGCGGCGCCCGGCGCGGCGGTGTATTTGTGGCCGGTCGTGTTTCCTGGGAAAATGTTGCCAGCGCCGGTACCATTACGGTGGCGAACAGGATAGAGATAGTGAGGGGGTGCATAGCGACCGATCGCTACTGAGAGTCCTTGCGATTGTCCACTCCCAAAACACTTCGCCGACCCCGGTGTGGAGATTCCAGAACTTCGGGTAAGGTTTGATTCACGCGGCCGGCTGTGAAATTCTCCCTTCCCTAACTGCCCCATGAGCGACGCCTACGAGGAAATTGTCAACGGCGAGCGGTTGCTTCGTTTTCCGCCTCGGCCGCGCCACGAAGAGATTCTGGTCCGACTGCGCCGGCGCGTCGCGGGCGCCATCGCGTCGATGACCACGGCGCGCATGCTCGATACGCGCAGCCCGGTCGAGATTTCGGCCAAGACGATTCTGCGGCCCGACATGGCTCTGGTGACGACCGCCAACGGCAAACTTTGGCTGGTGGCGGAAGTCATCAGCTCGGACGATCATCACGCAGACACCGTCGAGAAGAAAACGATCTACGAGGAGCAACGGGTGCCCAGGCTGTGGATTGTGGACCCGCGATTCGACAACGTGGAGGTCTACCACGGCTCCCCTTTTGGGCTCTCGCTGAAGCGCGTGCTGGCTGGACGCGAGTTGTTGACCGAATCGCTTCTACCGGGATTCGAAATGCCATTGCACGAGTTGTTCGCGGGCAACGCGGCGGGTGAGTCGAGGAAATACGACTTTTGACGCCGGGCGCCGATTGGATCCCGGCTCTGTTGCCCGCCTCACGAGCACCTAAAACCAACTGCGCAATAGCGGCTTGCGCTAGAGTTCCCTCACTGCATCAAAAGTCCATGCGTGCGCCCGAAGTCTCTGTCCTTATGCCGGTCTTCAACGGCGGAGATGCACTCCTTCGCGCCATCGAGTCCATCCAGCGGCAGACTTTGCGAACTTGGGAACTGGTTGTCGTGGATGACGGCTCGGCGGATCAAACCTCGGCGACGTTGCGCCGCATTGGCGCGAGGGAAGCCCGACTTCGCGTCCTCACGATCGCCCATAGCGGCATCGTGACGGCGCTAAACACGGGACTGGTGGCGGTCCGCGCGCCGTTGGTGGCCCGGATGGACGCGGACGACGAGGCGCATCCGGATCGGCTGGCCTCACAGGTCCGGTACTTGCGAGAACGGCCCGAAGTGGGACTCGCCAGTTGTCTCGTCGAGTACGGCGGCGACCGCCAACGTCAGGCGGGCTACGCGTTGCACGTCGATTGGCTCAATAGCCTCTTGACACCGCACGAGATCGCGTTGAATCGATTCGTGGAGTCGCCCTTCCCACACCCTTCGGTCATGTTTCGCACGACGCTGGCGCGGCGGCACGGAGGCTACCGTCACGGGGAGTTTCCAGAAGATTACGAACTGTGGCTTCGCTGGATGGAGGTGGGCGTCGTGGCCGCCAAAGTGCCGCGAGTGCTGATGAAGTGGAACGATCCGCCGAGTCGCCTATCGCGGGTCGATCCCCGGTACGACTCGGAGGCGTTTTATCGCTGCAAAGCCGGATTCCTGGCTCGCTGGCTTCGGCAGCACGTGGAGCCGCAACGGCGTATCCTGGTTTGGGGTGCCGGCCGACCCACGCGGCGACGGGCAGACCTCCTCGCGGGTCACGGTGTGCAGATCGCCGGATACATCGACATCGATCCACGGAAGATCGGCCGCGAACTGAGCGGCCGGCGCGTCCTGGGTCTTGAAAACATTCCAGAACCAGCGCAGTGCTTCGTTCTCGGTTACGTGGCTAAGCGGCAGGCCCGTCTATTAGCCCGCGTTCACCTCACCGGCCGCGGCTTCATCGAGGGGCAGGATTTTCTGATGGCCGCGTGAACCACGAAGGTGGGCTACATCTGGGCCTGTGAGATTCCCTTGTCGCGAGGCCCGGGGGATTCGTGCAGCTTTGCCCGCAACGTCACCGCGAGCATCTCGATTTGTTCCAGCAGTGGCACCGCGCGTGGACTGGGCGTATCCATCAACTGCGCGGCCGCTTCTTTGAGCATTCGCTTGAGCAACGGCGTTGCGAACACCGAATAATCCGGATGCCGCTTCCCGGAAGCGACGCCAATTCCGCTTGGACTGTGCAGGTAAGGCTTGTCCTGCAATTGCATGGGGTCCGCTCCTGTATCCGTTTGTATCTCCTGTTCCGTTTTTCCGCCCAACCAGTAGGAATCCAACTTGTCGAACTCCCGGGAGAGGGCTTGCCGAGCCAGTGGGTGGGGTATGGACTCTCCGCTGAGCCATCTTGAAACCGTGGCTTGTGAGGCGCCCGTGATTTCTTTCAAACGTTTCTGCCATTGTTCTTCGGGCCACCGCCTTGCCTGGCATTCTTCCGTGAGGCGCTTGGCAAATATACGTTTGTATTTTTCTTGTTGACTATTGGCATCCATACGTATATCCATGTGGTGTGATTGTTGCGTGTGGCAAACGGAAACACAAGTAAAAAATCCCATGAGCCCCCTGAATAAAGTCCTGGATTTTGTTGGCAACAAGCTCGATTACGCCACCCCAAATGAGTTGGAGATGTTCTTCAGGCACTTAGCGGAATTGTTGCCGGCTCCGGCGCGTCAGGAAGCCGCTAAGGCTGCTTACCATTTTCACCACGGGGTTCGCGCTCAAACCAAAGCGCTCGAGCTCTTAGGTGAATTGTTGGAAGGAACCGACCCGCCCAGGCACCCCAAACCCGTCCATAATTGACAATTGAATTGCCAGGGGATGGACGTCTGCCGCTTGCCCAGCCCCACGACGGCGCCGATGGAAATCCTGACCTGCACGGAACTGCCATGAGCAAGAAAAGGAAGAAAAGAGCACCTAAGGCAGTAAAGAGGAAACGTCGGGCCATAGTCGCCCGTCGCTGTTCCCGCTCCCGCTCCCGCCCACTGTTGCCACATTACTCCGTCCCGCCATTTTCAGGTTCACAGGTCTCGGGTGGCACTGCGCGCTCAGGCGTGGTTTTCGAAGAGCCAATCGTTATTCCCCGCGGTGACGGCTCATTCCTCGTCGCCCCGGGAAAGCTCCGTGCTGGAGTGATCGAGGTTGGCACACTCCGGGCGGCCGAGATGCTGGGCATCGGCCACACGGCCTTGCGAGCTGCCCGCGAATCCAAGCTGGGCCGGCACTACCTGCGCTGGCGGTTCACCACCGAAAAGCAACGCGTGCTGGCTTGGGAAGTCCCCAGTCTCGTAGCGTACAAAGAGGCGACTCGGTCGGTTGGGAAGTGAATCGTGAAACATGAAGCGCTGTTCGGGGGCGAGCCATGGTAGGGCGGTGCCTTGCCTGTCCGAGCGCGTCAGCATAACGATTCATCCGATTGCCTCCATCGCAGTTTCGGCAGTGGCTTCACACGCGGGGGCCGTCCCCGCAGTCGCGTGAGGTTGGTCTTGGCACCGGACTCGTCCAGAAAGATCAGCCGGGCCGGGTCGAAGCCACTCTGGCCCCGACGCCAGGCCTTGCGCGCCCGCGCAATGCCCGGGCGGTCTTGTTCGCTGGCCCCGAGTTTCGTTTTTTATAGGTCAGCCCCATTTTCCCCAACACGACGTGGATGGCCTGTAGGGAACACTTGAGTCCCATCGCCTCCCGCAATTCCTTCAAAGTCAGGTCGTTCTTCTTGGCCAGCAGCGCCCGCATCTGGCTGCGATGAACCGCGACAATCATGGGCTTGCGCCCAGCAAAGCGATGCCGGGGGGCGATGTCGCCCGTGCGCCGGCGCTGCTGCAAGAGCTTCTTGACCATGCCCAGGGAGACCCGGAAACGGTGGGCGATTTGGTCGCGAGTGCCCTCGCCGCCGTCATAGGCACTCAGGATTCGTTCCCGCAGATCCAAAGAAAGTGTTCGTATGCCCGAAGGCTAACGCCTCTCTTCGGAAATGGCTACATAATTTATTGAAATGTGCTGGAAGTGCCTACGGGGGTCAGAAAAAAGTCACTTTTCGAAAGATTTTCGCTCGTTTCGCTCGTTTCGCTCGTTTGGCGCTAACACCTTTTTCGGATTGCTGCTCAACGTCGCACCATGCGCAAGACGCATAATGCAATTCGCAGCACGCGAAACGCCGGACGCAACCCACGTCGGGCGACCGGTTCGTCCTCTGGACGCGGTTCGCCGTGGCGTCGATTCGTCTTCAATCCCGCCTCTCTCGCATGAACCCGCTCACCCAAATTCGCACCTGGCTTCGCGGCGTCACCACCGCAGCCTCGCACCCCAAAGCCAACAGCGTTCCCATGGCGCCGTTGTATCGCGTCATTGCGCCCGAGGCCCGCGATCGCTGGCAAGGCGCCACGCTGCGGACCTATACGCCGCAATACGTTGAACAAATCACTCGCGGCGCCATGTCTGGCAATCTGCAAGCCCAGTGGGAGATGTTCGATCTAATGGAGCAGACCTGGCCGCGGCTGAACAGCGCACTCAACGATCTGAAGGACGCGGTGCTAGGTCTGCAATGGAACGTCCAGCCCTGGGCGCCCAAAGGCGCAATGCCCAGCCCGGAGGCCCAACGCCGCGCGCGCCTGTGTGAGGAGTTACTTTGGAACTTCGAGCCGCAAGCGGAGCACGACGAGAATGACTTCGAAGACACGCTGCGGGACATTCTCGATTCGGTTGGCAAAGGCATCGCCGTCCTGGAAGTCGACTGGGAAGTGCGTACCTATGGCAGTCGCGTTTCATCCTATGAGCAACCTGCCTTGGTGAGCGCACGGGCCATCGAGCGCAACTCTAAAAGCAGACACATCAACTCGGTCAATGGACAGCTGGCCGAATTACCCCGAATGGCCTTTGTCCCGCGTTGCACGCGCTGGGTGCATCCGCGCTTCTATGGTTACCCGACATACGGCCCGGAGCATCTTATGCTCGATGGGACACAACTGGCGTTGAACCATTCAAGCGTCGAACAATTGAGTCGCAACGGTGGCCCGACTGCCCTCATCGGCGCCTCAACCTATGAGCAAGGCCGTTTCATTCCCTTTCCCCAGAACAAATTCCTCATCGCCATTTGCAAGCAGAAGAGCGGTCATCCCATAAGTGGCGCCCTCTTGCGCATCCTGGGATTCTGGTGGGCGGCGAGCAACTTCACCTGGGAATGGTTCCTTCGCTACGCGCAGATCTTCGGCATGCCCTTCCGGCTCGCTTTCTATGATGCCAACGCGAGCCAGGGCACCATCGACAAGATCCAGGAGATGCTCGAAGGGATGGGCAGCGCCGCCTGGGCGGCGTTTCCCGCCGGCACCCAATTCGAGATCAAGACTGATCTCCAACACGCGTCCCGCAGCGCCCATCAAGCCCTGCTCGATGCCGCGGACAAACTGGTCGACATCCTCATCAAGCGCCAAACGTTGACCACCGACGCCGGCGATCGCGGTACTCAAGCCCTGGGCGTCGTGCATCAGGGCGTGCGCGCGGACCGCATCATGGCTGTGGCGTGTTACGCCGCCAAAATCATCAATCGCCAACTCCTGCCTGCCTTCTGCCGGCTCAACTTTGGCGACACCCGGGAGTGTCCGTGGATTCAACCCAGCCAAAAGGAAGCCAGGGATGAAAAATCCATGGCTGAGCGGGATCGGATTCTGCTCGAAGCGGGAGTTCCTATGCCGCGCACGTGGTTCTATGAGCGCCACGCCATCCCGCAACCGACCGAGGGAGAGGAAGTCATCGTGGGCCCCACTTCGGATTCCAGTTCCGAGTTGCGAGCTCCGAGATTAACCATTTAACCATTTAACCATTTAACCTTCAAACTCCATGTCCCCCATCAAAGCCTACAGCGCCTTCAGCACCGCCGTCTCGTCCCATGGCGATGCGCTGCCTGATTCCATCCAATGGATGCCGCCGGGCAAACATATTATCAACGCAGTAAAGGACGGCGAGCCCTTCGAGATGGAACTCGAGGTCAATGAATCGCTGGCCCAGCGTGTCGCTGCGATGCTCCAGCAATATCGCGACAAAGCTGCCCGTGCGGAAGGCGACCTGCCGTTCTTTGACTTCAACCACAACGACGCCGAAGCCAGCGCTCATCCGCTCCAGATGTATTGGGCTGGAGACGATCCCCGGCACGGCGGCATCCGCGCCAGGCTCCAATGGACCGGCGCTGGCGCCGACGCGATCCAGCGACGCACCTTTCGCCGGTTCAGCCCGGAATTCCTGGTCGACGACAACAAGAACGTCATTGGCGTGGGCATCAATATGGGCGGCCTTGTGAACCGCGCAGCCTTTCGCAAAATCCAACCTATCTGGTCGCGCGACGCTGGCGACACGACACAGGCTCCCTCGCATAGGACAGATGTGTCCGATACCCATCCGTCGTATCCCTATTCAATCCACAATCCGCAACCCGCAATCCGCAATCCAGCACCTATGGACTCCTCCAACCTATCCAACCTCACGACTGCAATCACCCAACTCACTGACACCGTTGCCACTCATGGTAACGAGCTTAAGGCCATCCAAGCCAGGCTCGCCGGTCAATCCACTCCTCCTCAGGCCGCTAAAGCGGCGGCCGACGGGAGGATTCTCGAGTTGGAGAGCCAACTCGCCTCGGCTACGGATGCCACCAAAGTCGCTGCCCGTGCGCAAGCCGAACGGGCCGTGGCCGCCGCCGCGGCCGAGGGCAAATTCCCGCCTCAGGACCAGGAGCTGTTCAGGCAACTGGTCGATATCTTCGCCGCCAATCCCGACTCTGGAAAAGTCATCCTCGCGAGGATGCCAACGAACCCTGCGCTTCAAACTGTCGTGGCCAGCGGCGCGGCGGGCCGCGGGACATTCGGCGCCGCCGAACCCGCGACGCAATTTGCTGCGCTGGTCAAGGCTCGGGCAAGTGAACTCAAAGGCGACCGCTGCCGGGCCCTCGACACCGTGATCGACGAGCGTCCCGAGCTCTACAAAGCCTGGCGCGATGCTAATGGACAACCCCGGCTGTGAGAGTTTGCGATCACGATTCACGCGCGCTTCAACCCTTTGACCTTGTAACTGTGTAACCTAGCAACTGTAACAACCTATCCTCCCAACACCCCAATCCCCACTCCCGACCCACCTATGACTACATCCAACGCATCCGGTTATCTTACCCTACCCACGGCCGCGGCCATTGTCGAAGGCCAACGCCTTAAGATCATTGCCAGCGGGCAATACGACGTGGCTGGCCTTACTGACATTGCCGTCGGCGTGGCCATTCATGCCGCGGCTTCTGGCGCCAATTGCACTGCCAAACTCTGGAGTGCGCCCGGCACATTCATCGTGCGAGCCAATGCGTCCATCGTGGCCGGTGCCCGGCTTTTCCCAACTGCCAATGGCAACGTGGATGACGCTGGCGTGACTGCGCTCAACCTCGTCGCCCGCGAAGCGGCCACCGCTGCCAACGATCTCATCGAAGCCGCCCCGTGCATGGTCGGCGCCTGACCATTTCAGATTTCGGATTTGCGATTTCAGATTTCATGCACCCGCAATCGGCATCCGCAATCCGCAATCGCCAACCATAAACCCACGTCTCCAACCACCAACCAAACCAGCCTATGTATCCTACCTCAGGCGCCACCCTCCGCGCCGACATCAACCTAAAAGTCGAGGAAGCCGCGAGCACCGATCGGTTTTTCATCGGTCACCTGGTCATGCCTGCCCTGGGCGTCGAGGCCAAGAGCGGTCAATATCCCAAGGTGAAACTTGCGGAAGCCGAATTGCTCTCCGCAGGGGCAACCGTTCGCGAGCGCACAGGTTCCTATGGCGAAGCCTCGCGCCAATGGGCCAACGACACCTACGATTGCATCGACCGCGGTCTGGAAGAGCCGGTCGATGACACCGACCAGAAGGACCTGGCCCGGTTCTTCAACGTCGAAGCTTCCGCCGCCCGCTGGTGCCTGCGCAACCTGCGCCTGGATCACGAGGTGCGCGTCCAGGCCGCCACGATCAACACCACCAACTACGGGGCCGCCACCAATAGTTCGGTCGCCTACACCGCCGCCAACCTGGCCACGATCGATTTCCCCAGTGATGCGCTCAGCGCCATCGATCGTATCGAGGACAAGGGGCACATGCCCAACACCATCGTCATTCCGAAGGCCGTCTTCACGCGCCTCTCGCTGTCCGCCAAGCTCCAGAATTGGATTCGCGGCACCTTGCGCGGCAACATCGATGTGCCCGTCAACGCGCAGACCGTCGCACAATCCTTCGCCGACCACGGCATCACCCAGGTGCTCATCGCGCGGGCCCGTTTCAACAGCGCCAAGAAAGGGCAGGCCTATTCGGCCGCGCAAGTCTGGCCCAACAGCCATATCTGGATTGGGTATGTCAACCCCATGGCTCGCACGCCGCAGGACGGCGGCAGCGGCTTCACGTTCGTCTGGAACGCCGAAGGCGGCCTCTGGGTGAGCGAGACCTACCGCAACGAGCAACGCCGTTCAAACCTCGTGCGCGTCCGCCAGCACACGGCTGAGAAAGTGACGGACGGCACTGCGGGCACGCTGATCGCCACCCAATACGCCTAGGCTCAACTTATCCCTCCCATGACGGATCGGACCGATCCTCCCATCGGTCCTATCCGTCCCAAGTCGTAAAATCGCAATTCGCAAAACAGATGCCTACCATTACCAAAGACGACCTGCTGATACCGCAGTCCGAACAGGACGCCATCAAGAACGCACTCAAGAACACCACCGTCACCGACCCGTGGACCCCGGCCATCACGCGCGCGATCCAATTGGTCGACTCGTACACAGCTCGGTACGCGCTGACGGATGACCATTACAAGCGCCTCGTCACACCCATCACGCTTTGGTTCTGCTACGAGCACAGTGGCGCGATTCCCGCACCAAAGCAGAATGCCTATGACGAGGCGCTGCTCGAATTGCGCGACATCCGCGATGGCAAGTTCGCGGACTTGTTGGCCTTGAAAGACCCCCAACCGACTCAGACCAGTTCCCGTGCCGGCGCTTGGGGCAGCCAGGAACCAATTGGCATCCGGGCCAACGAGCCCTGAGCTCAGACTGAGGCGGAAAACTATGAGTGCGACCAGCGACTTTCATTCGGGTGCAGAACCCAAACGAACCGACTCACCCCTCACCCCGACCCTCGCCCCGTTGAGGGGAGAGGGAGCGCGACGAGCGGTTCTTTCCGATCGAACATCGCTTGCCGCGCTCGGTGCGTGTGTGTCAGTGCGGCGACAGAACGCGGCACAGGCAGCCTCACTTTTAGACACGTCCACCGCGACTCCCTCTCCCCTCAACGGGGAGAGGGCAGGGGTGAGGGGTGAGGACGCCGACTGGCTCTCGCTCTTATCACACGTTGCACGCGCGATCGCGCGCTTGGCCGCTGCCAAGCCGCGACAAGAAGGTAGCAGCGACTTTCATTCGGGTTCGGAAACCAAACGAACCGACTCACCCCTCCCCCCGTTGAGAGGAGAGGGAGCGCGACGAGCGGTTCCTTCCGATCGAACATCGGTTGCCGCGCTTGGTGCGTGCGCGTTCCCTCTCCCACTCTGAACTCTCAACTTTCAACTCTCACCTAATTCATGCCCGACACCACGGACGTCCTTCAATCCCTCCGCGATGAAGCCGCCGACTTCCTGGCGACGGATTCCTACTTCTGGGAGGAACCGGCCGTGCCGGTGCTCAGCCGCATCGACAAACAACAGTTCAACGAACTCCAGTTGGCCATCGAGACGAAGCTCAAGCTGGCGGTCACACTCCAGGTCGGCGCCGCAAAGCCCGCCCCGAACGGGACAGCCGTGCCCGGCCCGTTCTATGAACATATCGACTTGGAGGCGCATTGCTTCGAGAACCGCAACCTCAATGACACGGGCAAATCCGTCGAGCGCCTCAGTGACATTGTTGCCGCGGTGTTGCAGAACTATGTTCCTGCTGCTGCGAACGGTCCGCTGCTGTTTCAGGGGAATGATGTGATTCAAACAGGAGATCCAGCAAAGGTTTTGCGCATTGTCCGTTTCCGCGCCAAGGGAGGCCTGAGTTACAGTCCCTCCGTTGTTGCCACGCCTGCCATCTCCAACGTTGGATTGAACGTCTCCATCACTTGCGCGACCTCCGGCGCATCCATCTATTACACCACGGACCAATCCATCCCCACAAACGCCACAGGAGCACTGTATACCGTGCCATTCGACGCCGTTGAAGATGGCGTAATGATCAGGGCCCGCGCTTACAAGAGCGCTACGCGCGCCAGTCTTGTGGCCACCCACCAGGTCTCGCTATGACCTCGTGTCACTCAAAGCAGTCCAGCCTATCAAACTTACTCGTAACTCGAAAATCCCATGCCCGCTCCTACCATTATCCAAGGTCCTGCTTGCGTTAGTTGGAACTCTTATGACTTCTACACGCGAGGCAACGTGACGATTAACTATCGATACGATACATGGAACCCTAACACCGCGGCCTACGGAAAGCTCGGCGCACGGTTCAAATCCCGCATGGCCGAAGTCGCCTTCACCCCTGCGGGGATGTACACCGCGGCCACTGCGGTGAAGTATTGGCCGAATAGCCAGGCGGACGTCGGCAAGAGCATTTTCGGTTCGGCGCCGGCATCGGTTGCCATCGCTCCCCTTACGGGTAACAAAGTCACCTTTGTGCGCGGTGGCGTCAGCAAGTGGCCCGCGCTTAAGTTAAGCCCGCTCGGAACCGTTTGGCAGGAGATGTCGTTCCTATGCCTGGGCGACCCCGCACTCGACCCGACTAATGCGGCCCACGTCCAATCCATCGGCGCGACTGCCTTCCCGGCCACGTTCGACGAGACGAAGATGATTAGTCCGCGCTATACCGCCAGCTTCACCGGCGCGGATGGCGCGGCCCTGAACGGCGTCGAACCGGATGACGAGGGCTTCAGGGTCGAACCAATCTTTGAGACCCGGGCGATGACTCTGGCGAACTTTGGAATGGTCGATTCAATCATCACCAGCATCGGCTGGCGCGCCCGTTTCCGCCCTCTCTCGCTCACGGAAGCCCAAATCAGCGCAGCCGTCGGATTGCAAGGCTCGACGGTCGTTCAACCCGGCGACGCGATCGGCCGAGCGACCGATCTCGTTATCGCGGGCACCGGTCTCACTTGGACCGGCAAACGCGCCGGCCTGGTAGATGCCGCGCTTGTTTACGGTCCGGGCGAATGGCGTCAGGGCGAAGTCGCCTTTGTGGGCAAGAGCCAGTTCAGCGCCGGCGTTGTGCAGCCACTCTGGGTCTTTGCGTGATGGCCCGATTGAACTGCCAATTCTCAATTGAAGATTTCAGCTGGCAATTAAATGAAGATAGAAATCACAGGTCGGCTTGCTGCGGGCGGCAATTCCGGGCCGATGCTGCTCTGCACTTCCACTCCCGCCGCTGATGCTGATCCCACGGGGCCGCTGGAGGGCTGGAGTTATTCGGCCCCGCGCACCATTCAAAGCTCACAACCTGTCCGGGCCGACTATCAAACCCAGTTTCATCGCGGTGGACGGGTCGCCCGGTTGAACTTTTCCTGCTATCGCAAATTCAGTTCGCGCCGCGACGCCGAGACTTTTTGCTTCCATCACGAGAAGTCGATTCCCCAGGGCGGCACGGTGAAGATCACGACGGACGCGGATGCCGGTTCCCAACTCATCACGATCGGCAACGCAGAAGTCGCGGAACCTCAGTTCACCAACCTGGGGCGACTCGTGATCATCAACTACCAAATCGTCGGAGGCAAACCGTCGTGAGAGCCGCGACCTCCAGGATGCAAGCTAGATCGTAAATCCCGATGGCAGGTGTCATTCCAATGCAGGTTTCAGGCTGGACGCTCAACCTGGCCAAGCAAGCCGCCCCCGAGATCGAAGGCGCTCCGGCTCCGATTCAATCGCTTGGCAGCCGGACGCTGGCTTCGTGGGGATTTCAAAACGGCCGGCTCCACCGTCAATCACTCGCTGCGGATACGCTCCACTTATCAAGACCGGTCACCGCCTTTGACGCCGCCGATGAGATCGAGTTCGGGCAGTTGGTCACTCTAAGCGAACCCACTGGCCGAACGCGTTTTGTCGGCCGCCGTGTGCTCATTCCAGGGCGCGCTTCCGGGACCGAGGAATCCAAGAGCTATACCTTCGCCGGGCCGTGGTACTGGCTCGAACGACTTATCTACCATCAAAGCTGGCAACAATTGCTCATCAACGGCGCCTTGGTTCCGCGACAAACCAGTCACCTGTTGCTCAACCTAGGCGGGCTCAACGTTGGGGGTCAAATCCGCGCCGTCGCACAATACTCCATTGATCAGGGCGCGCCATTCCAACTGGGAACCATTGACATCCCAATCATCCCGCTTGTCACTGAAATTACCGACCAAACCTGCGCCCAGATTATCATCGATCAACTGCGTTGGGCTCCCGACGCGATAGGTTGGTTCGACTACGCGACAAATCCCCCGACGTTTCATTGTCGGCAGAAAGCCAATCTGGCTGCGGTCACGCTGCGGCTGGATCCGGCGAGCGTGCCAACCATTGCTGACGAAGGACTCAGCATTGCCGCCCGACCCGATCTTCAGATTCCGGCTGTCGCGCTTCGCTACGAACGCACCGACACGAAGGACGGCGCCGAATTCCTTTCGATCGGCGAGGATATCGCTCCTGCTGGCGCGACGGGCAGGGAGTTGAACGCGATTTCTCAGACGATCACACTGGCGGGGTTTAACGTCACCACACTTTCCGCCTCGATCCTATGCGAGACCATCGACACGGTTTCCATAGAATGGTGGAAGCGAATGATCCCTAGCTTGCAGGATTCGCGAATCAAGAACCTGACGCTGGTTGCCAGTAGCATTGAGCGCATACTGCAAGGCAGTCGGAGACCTTCAAATCCCGCCGGCACTCCATCGAGCGCGCACGCCCGAATGCTCGTGGAAGGCCAACTTGTGGATTGGATGCGCGACGCGAGCGATAACGAGCTTGATTGGGAGCAGGAGGAGTTAAGCGCGCAGTTCTCCTTCCAATTGGATCTCGATCCTACTTCCGGCGTGAAGTTGTCCGACAAGCAAAAGGTCCGCATCCCGGTTCACTTAGTCAGCACGAATGCGCCTTCCGGAGTTTCGAGTTACACGGTGACCGAGACTGAAGAGGAAGGCGAAGCGCAGCCGATCGGTTTGGCCCAATACCTACTCGATGCGCTCTCTGGCCTCGAATATGAAGGAATAGTCCATACAACCGAGCAGGAATGCACCGGTTTCATCGGCCCGGGCCACACGTTGAACATCGCCAACACCGCCCAGGCCGACCATGCGTCAATGCGGGCGCGCGTCCAATCCGTGGACGAGGACATCGACCGCGGCCAGACTCGCGTCAGCTTCGGCCCGACACCCGCGCTGAGCCTTAACGCCATTCTTGAGTTGCTCCGCGCTTCTCGCCATCGCCGCCGATGGACGCGCACCAGCGTTCAGAGCGATGGCGCGCTCTCGGGCAGCGCAAACACCAAACTTGGCGAAGCGACGGCGAACAGCAACACCATCCCGGGCGATGCCCAACACACGTTCTTCGCCTGTCATGATTCCGGGAAGCGCGTCGAATTGGATGGAACGATCCCCGGGCTTAACGTCACGAAAGCCGGGGCCACCCAATCCATTCAGGCTCAGCTTAGCGAGCCTGGGGAATCGTTCCTGAAGCTTCTTGGCGCCGGCGGCCAGGTAAATGTTCGCACCGTCGACTGTTTGTTCCAGGGCGCGGCTCGCACGCTGACCATCAAGGCGGTGAAGTCCTGCGATCCGAGCGACCCCGTGGGTTCCAATTGGGTTCGCCTGGTTCTCTGTTCGGACCGCATTCGCGTTTCCTGATTCATCCATACCCACCCTTTAACCAACCGCGAATGGACGAATGCTGCTGTTCCCCCCAAGGACCACCTCAGTTGCTCCTTGCCAGGGCTGTTTCCATTCTCACGGTCCTGACGTTTCACATTCATTCCCTGCCAGGCTTCCCCTTCTTTTGCAGCCGCAGATTCTTCAGGCAATGCGATGTGTTTGCGGTGGACAATGGCCGATGCGGCTTCGCGCTCCCGAACCAGGATTCGTCGGCCGCGATCCCGATCTTCGCAGCCGACCATCGGGGCATCTATGACCCTTGCCCTGCGAACGAAATCCTCGATCCGCAACCGCCGGGCGCCTTCTCGGATACGGGACAAACTTGCCGGCTCTCACCAGGTGGTGGATTGGATTGTTGGGACGCAACCTATGCTCTGAGCGCCGAGACACTGCCCGCGGACCTGCTAGCCGCGTGCCTCGCGAACCTGGCGTTGATCGATTTGTCCCAGGTGCCCTTCGGAACTCAACGCACCGTGTTCAACGACTTCTTCAATGGCTCCCCCGTGTTCACAGACACGCCAATCGCCACGGGCCCGCCCTTGCCGGATGCCTGCCCCAGCGGGTTCAACCTTCCGTTAGCGGCCAGCTTCACCTTCCGGTACTCGGGACCTGGATTAGTGGCCCATTGCAGCAATACGCGGAATAACCGCATTCGCATGCCCACCTACACACTGGTTGCGAGCGCCTCGCGCTCGCGCTTCAGCGCCAACGCAACCTGGTGCCGGCGCACGCGCGGCCCTGTTCTCATCGACCCCGATTTCACGACCACCTGCAACTCACAACCCGGCGCCTGTGCCGACACCGCGTGCACTCATCATCTGCCCGCCGCCGGAGTGATCGATGTGCCGCCGATGAATCAGAGCGTCCACATCGGCCTTTGCACCAACCCCGCCGCTCCCTGCAACCCGACTCCGACCCCTTTCTAATGGGGCACCTCGCCATCAGCGCCGAAGCGCGCAATTTCATCCTGAGAACGCGCCCCGAATTGGCCGGCGCCTTTCAGGTCGATGGCTGCATTGCCATCGACAACCTGCTAACTCCTGCCGCCAATCCACCGAGCGGCCCCTTCCCGCCGTCGCCCTCACAAAACCCGGAATTCGCAACCCGAAGCTCCAGACCAACAGTGCGCCTCGGCGACACGCTCGCCGCCCTCCTGCACCGGTTCCGCATCGACGCACTGGTCGCGCTGCTCCAGCGCGGCGGCCTGCTCGGTGACTGTCAATGCGCCGCCCGCCAGGCCCGGCTGAACGCACTGGGCCTTCGATTGCGCGCTCAACTCGAACCCTGGCCGCTGACCCTGGCCGTGCTCCTCTCCTGGCTCCTGCTGGCTTTGGTGTTCCTTGTCCGCTGAACGACACAGGATCAAGCCACTACGCGAATTGCGCTAATTCTCGCGAATGGAAAATCAAGTTCTATGGGCGCGAGGGAGGGGGGCGTCCGCCGCGGTTTCAGGACGTGAGAGATGGTGCCGGAGTATTCGACGCGCAGCTTGCGAGCCATGCGGGCGGGCTGGCTACGACGGCTCGACCCGTCAATGTGATAAGATGCGAATATGCGGGACTTACCCCTTTCTCTTTCTCGCGCGACCTTGCCGTCTCCTGCCGCTCAGGCCCGCCGTGGTGCCGCGCGGTCGCCGCGGTTCAGCCTCCGCTGCGGAGAAAAGCCCGCCGCGACGGTGGCCATCGCCTGCCCAAGACCCGTCGCGGCGGCAACCTGCCGTGGGATGGGCGGCGCAGGATCGGCCGCGCCCTTCCCACTGTGGGAGTGAAGACAAAACAGGTTCCGATCCTAACTGTCCTCACTCACCCTCCCTGGACCTAAATTTTGTTTGCGGCCAATTGGTAGTGGAAAGCACTACCGGTTTGTAGCGGAAATCGCTACCCGGCTTCTCTTCAAACATTTTGGGCAGAGGATGGCAAGATTAAATTTTCTTTCCGGGCAAATCGTGGCGAAAATCGCTGCCGGGGGTCATAAAGGGTCAGCCCCGCAGAATCGCATGTTTCCCTCATTGGGTCATCGCGCGTTAAACTGTCGCGGAGCGGCTGCACTGTCTCTGGGGATGCCCATGCCCATCTCGCCCAGTGGTGACTGCCGGGTTGGTTCCGACTGCGACGCGAATTGCGCTAATTGTCGCGAATGGGAATCAAAGTTCTATGTGCAACAATGGGCGTCCTCACCCCTCACCCGGCCGTCTCCCCGTTGGCAGCCAGTCAAAAACTGTAGCGGCGCTCTGTGAGCGCCGAACAAGCTGCACATTCTGGACCGATTTCGGGCGGTCACAGACCGCGGCTACAATCACACTTGGACAAGGACCACATCAAGCCGAGTTTCGATTTCATCAAATTGCATGTGCGTGCCTGTTCGCGATAATTCGTGAAATTCGTGTCAGCTTCGGCAGCCGTACGACCTGGCTTGGGCTACTTCTTGAGGGCGCGGGCGCCTGGGTGGAACCCGTGCAGCGCTTCGGTGAGATGTTCGTTGTGCTGGCGATGGCCTCCGGTGTAGGTGGCCAGTTTCAGATTCACAAATCCGCTCCGGCGCATGGAGTCAGCCACCGCCGTGGCCTGTTGTGGATTCGCGATGGGATCGTTCGCGCCGTTGCTCAGGAAAAAGGGCACCTGGAGGAAACGTTGTCCGGGCTGAAATAATTGTATTCCCAGGGTGGCGTAATCTTCATTGCAACCTCCCATGAAGACACCCACGACGTTCCAGCCATCGCGGGTCATCGCGGCCGCGACCGTGGCCGAGCGTTTGGCGCCGCCGGAAAAACCGGCGCAGGCCACCGGCCACCGCCGCGCGGGCGGCCAGGTGCGGGTGAATTGATCGAGCACGCTGGACAAGATGCCCCAGCCATACGGGATGGTATCGTCGCTGACGCCGACTTTCGGTCCGTCCGCTGCCAGCACGGCCCAGCCCTCCTGAAACGCGCAGTTCGTCACAGCAGGCAACCAACGGATGGCCGAACTTCCGCTGGGAACGCTGACGATGAGCAAGGGGCAGGGCTTGAGCAGATTGGTCAATCCGCGCGGGGCGAACCATGCGCCGCGCGCCGCCTGGGGGCGCCCGTTCAGCGGGGCTGTGAACTCGATAATTTGGCCGGGCACGACCAGGTTGGTACCGAAGTGCAGTCGTTGCGCGGACGCGCTGATTGGAATGAACGTCGCCGCAAGCATCAGTACAATTGCTTTGGTAACGGTGTTCATTGTTCTCGGAGGCGGAAGGGTCTGAAGTGGGTTGTACTCTGAATAGCGCGATAAAGTAAAGGCCAGTGCCAAGTGTGTCGGGCGCATCAGTTTCTTGCAGAGGACAGCTGGCCCACGGTCCCGGCTGTAGCGGCGCTCTGTGAGCGCCGAACAGGTGCTCTGTGAGCGCCGAACAGGTGCACGTTCTGGCCCGATTTTCGGCGGTCACAGACCGCCGCTACAATCGCGCTTGGAGTTTTTGAACGGGCTAGGGGAGAGAATCCTCCGGACTTTGTGCGCGCATTGCGCCCCGTAACCTCACGAGAGCTCTTTTGGCCGGCTTGGACCACAAAAGGATGCCTGCCCTGATTTCCAATGACTTGCGAGTTTCC
>Ga0134127_10000753_pt1 | contig 26992 bp, 21 predicted proteins | sample KB31753_FD_96459 | JGI IMG/M metagenome (GOLD analysis project Ga0134127, IMG submission 96459) | Terrestrial soil microbial communities with excess Nitrogen fertilizer from Kellogg Biological Station, Michigan, USA - KB3-175-3 | ecosystem: Environmental > Terrestrial > Soil > Unclassified ... | reverse complement strand
TTGGCTGCCCGACATGGATTTGAACCATGACAAACAGATCCAGAGTCTGCTGTGCTACCGTTACACCATCGGGCAAGCCGGTGCGTGCAACAGGGTATGGCAATCCTCCCGTCAGTCAAGCCGCCAGACGGCGCGAGGGCGCAAGAAAGTTTTCTTCGCGGCCGCTGTTTGCAGAGAGGTTTGAAAATTTACATATGGGAACCTCAGATACGCACGCAAAAACCAAACGCGTCCCCGAATTCCGACCCTTCTTTGTCCCGAAGGGACCTGTGAGAATAGCCCAGCGTTTCAACGCTGGGTCCAACGGCGCAATGAGACCCGTCCCGAAGGGACGGCTGAAGGTAGCCTGCCGGGAGTCACTTGCGCAGAGCGTCTTCAGCCGTCCCTTCGGGACTTGCGCTGCCCTGGTACATCACCCCGCGTTGAAACACGGGGCTACTGTCGATTGTCCCTCCGGGACACGGCCAGGCGTGCGGGCCATTCAGACCGGAGGAATTCTGTCATGCGCTCGCATCGCGACTTCTAAATCGTAAATCTCCAATGCCCTCCGAACATCGACTCATCCTTAAGCACGCCGATGTGCCAGGTTACTCGAGCGACCTCGAGTGTTACCTGCGCTACGGCGGCTACGAGGTCTTGAAAAAGGCGCTGGCGCTCCAGCCCAGGGACCTGCCCGATGGCCGGAAGCTCTCACCGCAGGAACAGGTGCGCGAAGAGGTGAAAGCGTCCGGATTGCGCGGACGTGGTGGCGCGGGCTTCTCGTGTGGCATCAAGTGGTCGTTGGTCGACCGCAAGAGCGGCAAACCCATTTACCTCATCTGCAACGCCGACGAATCCGAGCCGGGCACGTTCAAGGACCGCCAGATCATTCACAAGGATCCGCACCAGCTTCTCGAAGGGATGATCCTGTCCTGCTGGGCCAACGACGTGAAGCTGGCCTACATCTACATTCGCGGCGAAATGCCCGAAGGCGCGCGCATTCTCAATCGCACCATCGCCGAGGCCAGATCCCGTGGTTTTCTCGGCAAGAACATCCTCGGCAGCGGCTACGACCTGGAGATTCACGTGCACCGCGGCGCCGGCGCCTACATTTGCGGCGAGGAGACCGGCCTCATCGAGTCGCTCGAAGGCAAGCGCCCCTATCCGCGCATCAAACCGCCCTATTTCCCCGCCGTCCTCGGACTCTACATGTGCCCGACGATCGTGAACAACGTCGAGACGCTCTGCCACGTGAAGCACATCGTGGCGATGGGCGCCGCCGATTACGCCCGGCTCGGTACGCCGAACAATACGGGCACGCGCATCGTGAGTCTGAGCGGCGATGTCAAACGCCCCGGATGTTACGAAATCGAAGTCGGCAAAGTCACCCTTGGCGAACTCATCCAGCACGAGGACTTCGGCCAGGGCCTTCGCAGTGGACGGAAGCTCAAGGCCATCATCCCCGGGGGCTCCTCTGCTAAAGTCCTGAAGGCCGGCGAAGTCTTCAAACTGAACCGCAAGGGTCCCGACGGGCAGATGGCGAAGGTGGACGTGCCATTGCTCGATCTGCCCTACGACTTCGATTCGCTCCAGCAGGCCGGAACCATGTCCGGCTCCAGCGCCATCATCGTCATGGATGACAGCCGCGACATCGTCGAGTGCCTGGCGAACGTCGCCGAGTTCTATGCGCATGAGAGCTGCGGCCAATGCACCCCCTGCCGCGAAGGCTCGCTCTGGATGGCCCAGGCGCTCCACCGCCTGACCCATGGACAGGGCCGCAAGCAGGACGCGGACTACCTCGTGAAGATCGCCACGAACATCCAGGGCCGCACGATTTGCGCCTTTGGCGAAGCCTGCGCCTGGCCGGTGCTGAGTTTCGTGAACAAGTTCCGGGATGAGTTTGAAGCCCGGGGCGCTGCGGATGAAGAGCGATGCCCCCCGAACGGAACAAGCATCGCCGCGCACACAAATTCATGATTCCATTTCAGCCATGAGCACAACTGCGCTAAGAATCTGCGTCGAAGCCCTCAGCCTGCCGCGCGCGAATCGCGCTGAAATAGCAGAGCGTTTGCTGGCCAGCCTGGAAGACGAGAAGATGGACCCTCGCGCTGAACGAAAATGGAAAGCGGAGATCCGCCGTCGCCGACGCGAGATTCGAGAAGGCAAAGCGAAGCTGGTTCCGGCAGACGAAGTGATGCGAAAAGCACGCCGCGCCATTTCGTGAAGCCGGTCGCGTACCATTGTGAAGCCGATGTCGAAGTCGTATCTGCCGCCAGACGTTACCGCTGCCAGCAGGAGGAACTTGGACGGAGATTCCTTCGTGCCTTGCAGATCGCTGTGGAGGATATCCGGAAATCCCCAGACCGGTTTCCTTACTACGACAGGCCACTGCGAGCGAGGAGGGTCGCCGGCTTTCCGTATCGCGTTGTTTACGAAGAACTCGAAGATTGCATCCACATTCTTTCGGTTATGCACACGAGTCGCGAGCAGGAATTCCTTAAGAACAGACTGAGCTAGGATGTCCACTGCCGCTCAAACCGAACCCAAGCCCGCGGCCCCCGCCGTCCCACCACCTGTCGACAAGATCAAAATCAGAATCGACGGTCGCGATGTCGAGGTGCCCAGGCTCATGCCCGACTGGCAAGGCAAGCTCGTGCAGACAACGATGCTGCAAGCGTGTCAACTCGCAGGCATCGACATACCGCACTACTGCTATCATCCAAAGCTGCCTGTTGCCGGCAACTGCCGCATGTGTCTGGTCGAATTTGGATTGCCGGCGATGGGCCCGGATCGCAAGCCCGTCTTGAACGAAGACGGCTCGCCGAAGATCGCCCGGCAGGTCCTGCCTTACGATCCCACTCAGCCCCGCGGCGCCATTGCCTGCGCCACACCGATCTCGCCGGGCATGGAGATTTATCCAGGTTCGCCCGCCACGAAGCAGATGCGCGAGGGTGTGCTCGAGGGATTGCTCATCAATCATCCGCTCGATTGCCCCATTTGCGATCAGGCCGGCGAGTGCAAGCTCCAGGAGTACTCCGTCCAGTACGGCCAGTCGGGGAGTCGATACGTCGAGCCGAAGGTCCACAAACCCAAGGCCGTCGACCTCGGTCCGCGCATCATTCTGGACGCCGAGCGTTGTGTCCTTTGCACCCGCTGCATTCGCTTCACGAAGGACATCGTCGGCGACGACAAGCTAGGTATCATCCATCGCGGCTCTTACAGCACCATCGCCGCCCATCCAGGCACACAGTTCGACAACAACTACACGCTGAATACGGTGGACATCTGCCCCGTGGGCGCGCTCACGTCGAAGGATTTTCGGTTCCAGATGCGTGTGTGGTTCCTCAAAGAGACGAAGAGCCTCTGCACCAGTTGCGGTACCGGCTGCAACATCGTCCTCGGTTCGCGCCAGGAAAAAATCCACCGCTACGAGCCGCGCGAAAACGACGCCGTGAACGCGACATGGATGTGCGACGCCGGCCGGCTGAACTACAAGTGGGTTGGGCGGGCGGACCGCCTGGTTCAAGTTCAAAGTTCAAAGTCCAAAGTTCAAAGTTGGCCGGCGGTGCTGGGGGAAATCTCGGAACTGCTTCGCAAGGTGCCGGTTGGCTCCGCGGCTATCATTGCTTCCTCGCGACAGACCAATGAGGAGCTGTTCCTTTTGAAGAAACTCGCGGTACGGCTTGGTGCGATCACCGACTCCATCCCGCGCGTTAGCAAAGGGGATACGCTGCTCGTCAGTGCGGACAAGAATCCAAACAGCCTCGGCGCGCGACTCACCGGGATCGCCCCGGGCACGATGGGCTCGTGGCTCCCTGCCATTGCCGAAGGCGTCAAGATTGGCGCGATCAAAACGCTCGTTGTCTTCGGCGAAGACGTGACGAAGCACGGCATTGGCGCTGAGTTGCTTGGCAGATTGGAGACGCTCATTGTCAGCGACATCCTTCCGAACAAGACCACCGCCGCGGCGCACTATCTCCTGCCGGGTTGCGCCCACGCCGAAAAGCGCGGTTCGTTCACGAACGTCAAGGGCCGCGTGCAGCGTTTCTGGAAGGCCGTCGAACCGCCCGGCGATGCGCGTCCCGAATGGGAATTCCTGCACGAACTGGTCTACAACGTCACGGGGCAGAATGGATTCGTGACCATCGAGGGCCTGTTCAACCAGATGGCGAAGGAAGTGCCAGCGTTCAATGGGCTCACCTGGGCCGCCCTGGGCGATTGCGGTGTGAGCGTGCAAATCTGATTCGACCATGGACTGGAACTTCGTTCTCTTCAGCGCGATCAAAATCGCTGTGGTGTTCGCCATCGTGCTGGCGATGGTCGCTTACGCGGTGCTCGTCGAACGCAAAATGTGCGCCGCCATCCAGGACCGCGTCGGGCCCAATCGCGCGGCGTTGCCAGGTGTCTCATCCATTCCGGTCATTGGGCCGATGCTGGTCAAGCTGGGTCTGTTTCATCCGATTGCGGACGGTTTGAAGCTCTTTCTGAAGGAGGACTTCACCCCGGCGCACGTGCGCAAGGTTTACTTCTGGCTGGCGCCGGCCATCACGATGATTCCCGCCCTGCTGACCGTGGCGATCATTCCTTTCGGCTCGACGCTGGGCGGCCAACGGATGGTGATCGCCGATCTCAATGTCGGCATCTTATATACCTTTGGCATCGTTTCCCTCGGCGTATACGGGATCGTGCTGGCGGGCTATGCGGCCAACTCGAAGTATCCCTTCCTGGGCGGCATCCGTTCGAGCGCGCAGATGATTTCGTACGAAATCGCGATGGGCATGAGCGTCGTCCCGGTGTTCCTGCTCGTGGGCGATTTGAACCTGAGCAAGGTCATCGAATATCAAGCGTCCGGGGCCTGGCTGGCGTTCAAACAGCCGCTGGCCTTCGCCATTTTCATCGTGGCCGCGCTGGCGGAAACCAACCGGATGCCGTTTGACTTTCCCGAGGCCGAGCAGGAACTGGCCGGCGGCTACAACATCGAATACAGCTCGATGAAGTTCGGCATGTTCATGATGGGCGAATACGCGAACATGGTGATGTCCTCGGCTCTGGTGGCGACGCTGTTCCTCGGCGGCTGGACCCTGCCGTGGTTCGGGCTCGACCAGGCCGCCACGACGCTCGGCGGCGGCTTGCTGCACATCGGCATTTTCCTGGCCAAGCTCGGCGGCGTGCTGCTCTGCATGATGTGGGTGCGCTGGATGTTGCCCCGTTTTCGATACGACCAATTGATGGACCTGGGCTGGCGCCGATTCATCCCGCTGGCGCTGGCGAACATATTGATCACGGCGGTGGTGCTTTGGATGAAATCATGAAATGAGGACCGGAATGAATATCAAGCACGGCTCAGGATTTGCGGGAGTTCTCTCATTAGCACCCGGCTTCAGCCGGGTGTTAGAATGCACCAGCGAATATATGGCGCGTTTTCTGTCTCTCACTCAGGAGTTGAGGATGTGGGAGCCTACATTGCGGATCAGGAGAAGCACCATAGGAAACGGAGTTTTGCGGAAGAGTGGAGATTGTTGGTCGAAAAATACGGCTTGCAATGGCACGAGGATGAAAACCGTTGAAACGGCTTTGCGACTCGCGTCGGCCTTCACCCGGCTAAAGCCGGGTGCTAATGAGAGCGGCATTTGGCGCTCCAAATGCCGCCGCGCCCCAGGCGCCTCGAAGTTCTCGTGCAGTCTCGAAAGATTGAAATGATCGTCAAACGCGACAAGCTGACGTTGTGGGAACGGCTTTACCTGCCGGCGCTTCTCGGCGGGTTCAGGGTCACGCTCCGGCATTTTGTCCGGACACTCTTCGGCCGCAAAACCGCCGCCCGGGAGACCGCGGGCGGGTTCTATCCTGAAACGCCGTGGACCGTGCAGCCGGGCTATCGCGGCGCGCCTTATCTGGTGCGCGACCAGGACGGGGACACCAAGTGCGTGAGCTGCCAGCTCTGCGAATTCATCTGCCCGCCCAAAGCCATCAAGATCGTTCCGCCCGGCCCCAACGGCCCGCCCGCAGATCGGCCCAATGCCGAAAAGATTCCGAAGGAATTCGAGATCGACATGCTTCGCTGCATCTTCTGCGGCTTCTGCCAGGAAGTCTGCCCCGAGGAAGCCATCTTCCTGCAAAAGGATTACTCGCTCACCGGCAAGACCCGCGCTGAAATGATTTACAACAAGGACAAACTGCTCGCCCTCGGCGGAACGCACGCCGGAGTCCAGAAGTGGAAGCACAAGCTGGAAGAGGCGAAGGAGCAGGAGACGTTTCCGGTCAAGTTCTAGCCGAAGAAGATCCGATGAAGCTCAAAGCTCAAAGTTCAAAGCTCAAAAGAAGCTCCGGTGTTCAAGCTCCAGTTGAGCATGGGCGCGACTGTAACGAATTGGGATTTGAGTGTTTGAACCTGGATCTTCTTTTGAGCTTTGAGCTTGGGACTTTGAGCTTCTAGGGATGCACGACCTCCTCTTCTACCTCTTCGCCGCGCTCACGCTGCTCTGCGGCTTCCTTGTCGTGGCCAATCCGTTCAGCCGCAACCCCGTCACCAGCGCGATGTTTCTCGTGCTCACCATCGTCTCAATGGCTGGACTGTTCGTGCTGCTCCATGCGTTCTTCCTGGCGGCGGTGCAGGTGCTCGTCTATGCCGGGGCCGTCATGGTGCTGTTCCTGTTCGTCATCATGCTCCTGGACTTGAAGGAGGAGACGCGCCGCAAGTTCAGCAAGTTTGGCGTCGTTACCGGCGTCCTCTCCGTCGCCGCCCTTGGCGGTTTGACCGTGCACACGCTCCTGACCGCCGGCGCCGGCCCACCCCGCGTGCCGCAAGTGGAAGGCGCGACCAAACCGCTGGGCACGCTGCTGTTCACGCAATACCTGCTCCCCTTCGAAATCGTGTCCGTGCTCCTGCTCGTGGCGATGGTGGGAGTGATTCTGTTGAGCAAGAAGGATTTGAAGTGAGAATCGTTGAATCGTTAAAAGCGTTAACAGCGTTGAATCGGAAATCCACGTCCGCTTGCGCTCCGATTCAACGATTCAACGATTTAACGATTTAACGATTCAACGAACACAATGCACGTCGGCCTCGAACATTACCTCGTCGTCAGCGCGCTGCTGTTCTGCCTGGGCGTGCTGGGCGTCCTCATGCGGCGCAACCTGATTGTGATGTACATGTCGCTCGAACTGATGCTCAACGCGGCCACGCTGGCCCTCGTTGCCTTCAGCCGGTTCAACAACGATCTCAATGGCCAGGTCATGGTCTTTTTCATCATCACCGTGGCCGCAGCCGAAGTGGCGGTTGGCCTGGCGCTCATCGTGGCGCTCTATCGCAAGCGCCAGACCGCCCACGTCGAAGACCTGACCACGATGAAATACTGAATGTTAGACTGGTTACCAAAAGTCATTTCCGATTGGTGGCGCACGACCTGCCGGTCGTGCGAGGCTGCGCGGCAACGCAGCCCCACCAATCGGAAATGACTTTTGGCAAACTCTATAAGCCGCTAATTCACACGAATGAACACGAATCCAAGTCCAGGCCCTCAGCCGCTTTCCCTGCGTGGCCGGTGGTATCCATTCGTGGTTTCTCGTTGCTAAGCCCTGCCCATGTTCGAAGATTTCAAACCCGAGAACCTTGGCTGGCTTCTGCTGCTCCTGCCCCTGCTTTCTGCGGTGGGCATTACTCTGTTCACGGTGCGCGACGGCGTTCGCAGCGCAAAAATCTCCATCACTGCGGCCGTGCTCACGTTTGTCGTGAGCCTCGGACTGTTCCTCCTGCTCAAGGACGGTCGTGGCGCTGACACCGACAAGCTCCCCTGGCTGCACATCGGCGACCTCCGGATCGACCTCGGCCTGAAGCTCGACCCGTTGAGCCTGTTGATGCTCCTGGTGGTCACCGGCGTCGGTGGGCTCATACACATTTATTCGTTCGGCTACATGCGCGAGGACCGCTCGATGGGCCGCTATTTCGCCGGCTTGAGTCTCTTCCTGTTTTCGATGCTGGGCATCGTCCTGGCCAACAACCTCGTGATGCTCTTCATTTTCTGGGAACTCGTCGGCGTCTCCAGTTATTTGCTCATCGGCTTCTGGTATGAGAAGCCCGCCGCGGCCGACGCAGCCAAGAAGGCGTTCCTGACGAATCGCCTGGGCGATTTCGGCTTCCTCCTCGGCATTCTTCTCGTGTGGGGGACGCTCGGGAGCGTGGACTTCCAGAAGCTCGAGATGGTGCTCGCGTCAAGGCCCGATGCCCTCGGCGGGTTCGCGGCGCTCGCGGGTCTGCTGATTTTTTGCGGCGCGATGGGCAAGAGCGCGCAGTTCCCGCTCCACGTCTGGCTGCCCGACGCGATGGAAGGTCCCACGCCAGTCTCCGCGCTCATTCACGCGGCGACGATGGTGGCCGCGGGCGTGTACATGCTCTGCCGGCTGTTCTTCCTGCTGAGTTCGCAAACGGTCTGGCCGGGAGCCTTCTCGTTCCTCAACGGCATCTCGGCGCTCGACCTCATCGCCTGGATTGGCGGCTTCACGGCACTGCTCGCCGCGTTGATTGCCGTCCAGCAGGACGACATCAAGCGCATCCTGGCTTACTCGACGCTCTCGCAACTGGGCTACATGGTGATGGCCGTCGGTCTCGGCGGTCCCACCCCGGCCATGTTTCACCTCACCACGCACGCCTTCTTCAAGGCGCTGCTCTTCCTTGGCGCTGGCTCGGTCATTGTCGCCTGCCACCACGAGCAGAACATCTGGAGAATGGGCGGGCTGAAGGAAAAAATGCCCTGGACGTGGCGGACTTTTCTCATCGGGACGCTGGCGTTGTGCGGCGTGCCGGGCTTCAGCGGGTTCTACAGCAAGGACTCCATCCTGGCCCAGGCGGCCCACCACAGCCTCTTGCTGTTCCTCCTGGGCGTGCTCGTCGCCGCGTTGACCACCTTCTACATGGCGCGACTTTATCTCGTCGCGTTCCACGGCGGCGCACGCTCCGAGCAGGCGGGCCACGCGCATGAATCTCCGGGCGTGATGACCTGGCCGCTGCGCGTTCTCGCCGTGCCCTCCGTGCTGGCTGGCTTTTGGGGCATCGATGCGTTTATCGAACGGCAGTTCCATCCGACGGCCGAGGCGCACCCCGGCAACTTCCTCGAAACGCTCTTCGCGCCGTTTGGCCATGCGCCACTGGCCGCGCTCGCCAGCGTCGGCGCCGTCCTCTTCGGCGGCTCCTTTGCCTGGGCGCTTTATTCGAAAGCCGACCGCGACCCGCTCCCTGCCAGGCTCGGCTTCATCGCCCGCGCCATGCGGAACCGCTTTTATTTCGACGAAATCTACTCGGGTCTCATCCGCATCACGCACGAGTTGCTCTCGAAGGCGGCCGATTGGTTCGACCGCTGGATCGTCGCCGGCTTCGGTGTTCGGGGCGTCTCCGGCACCACGGAGCTCATCGGGCGCGCTTTGCGCCTGGTACAGAGCGGGAACGTGCAGACGTATGCGTTCCTGATTGTAGGCGGATTGGTCGTGTTTCTCCTCCTGGCGAGAAAGGCGTTATGATCAAAGCTCAAAGTTCAAAGCTCAAAGTTCAAAAGCAGCTCCAATCCCCAAGTTTCACTGGAAGGCTTGAGAACCTGCTTTCCAGGAATGAGCGGAGGAATGAGCGGTTGTCCGATTGGAGCTTGAAGCCTGGGCCTTGGAGCTTTTCTGGACCTTTGAACTTTGAGCTTTGAACTTCCCCCTTCAATGCTGACCGCCATTATCCTCATTCCCCTCCTGGCCGCCCTCGGGATCCTTTCCATCCCGCGCAACTTCCGCTTTGTCATCCGCGTCGTTGCGCTCGCGGCGACGTTGCTGACGATGCTGCTCGCGGTGAAGCTGTTCCTCGGCTTCAACGCCGCACCCGCTGGCGCGGGTGGATACAAGTTCGTTCATTACGTTCCATGGGTGGAATCGCTGGGCATCAATTACTACGTCGGCGTCGATGGCCTCAACGTCGGCCTCATCCTCATGGGCGGGCTCGTCGCGTTTGCCGCGGCCTGCTGCTCGTGGGAAATCAAGAATCGCGAGAAGGAGTATTACTTGCTCCTGATGGTCATGACCGGCGGCATTCTCGGCGCGTTTGCGTCGCTCGACTTGTTTTTCTTCTATGCGTTTCACGAATTGGCGCTGGTGCCCACGTTCATCATGATTGGCGTGTGGGGCCGCGGCGAGAAGAAGAACTACGCGACATTCAACATCACGATGTATCTGAGCCTGGGCGCGCTCATCGCGTTGTTCGGGTTGCTGGCGATGTACCTGCAAGTGCCGCTGGGCAAACGCACGTTCGACATCGTCGAACTGACGCAATACTTCCAGGCCAACCCCATGTCCCGAGGCGCGCAACACTTTATCTTTCCGCTGCTGCTCTTTGGTTTCGGCATTCTGGTTTCTCTCTGGCCGTTTCACACCTGGGCGCCGCTGGGTTACGGCGCCGCGCCGACCGCCACGGCGATGCTCCATGCCGGCGTGCTGAAGAAGTTCGGGCTATACGGTCTCATCCGCATCGCGCTGCCGTTGATGCCGGCCGGGGCGCAAAACTGGATGAAGGTGCTCGCGCTGCTTTGCCTTGGGAACATCCTTTACTGCGGCTGGGTCGCCATGCGCCAGCGCGACCTGAACCAACTCATCGGCAACTCATCGGTCGCCCACATGGGCTTCGCGTTCCTGGGCATAGCCAGCCTCACGCTGATTGGCGTGACGGGCACAGTGCTTGTGATGATTGCACACGGCCTCCTGGCGGCGCTCACCTTTGGCTTGAGCGGCTACTTGCGGGCCCACGCCTCCACACTGAACATGGACGAGTTGGGCGGTCTTCTGCGCAAGGTGCCTTTTATTGGCGTCGCGTTGATGATGGCCGCGTTCGCCGGTTGCGGCCTGCCCGGCTTCGCCAATTTCGCCGGCGAACTTTCGGTCCTGTTCGGCGCCTGGAAAAGCGGGCTGGATTCAGCATGGCGCCTCGTTGCTGCCGCAGCCTGGGGCGCGCTCCTCATCGGGGCGGTCTACATGCTGCGAGCTGTGCGCTCCGTTCTGCACGGCGAACTTGCGCCGAAGTTCGCTGATCTCCCCGACGCCGGCCCGTGGCGCAAGGTGCCGTTCGTCCTGCTCCTGGGCGCGTTGCTGCTGTTCGGCGTCTTCCCGGGCTTGCTGGCAGACAAAATCAAGCCGAGCGCCGAGCGCATCGTGAAACTGGCGACGACACCGACCGCACCGGAGAAACCCAGTGCGCCAAAGCTTAAAACTGCCAGCGTCACCCAACCCTGACCGCAATGGCTCATCCAACTCTTTCGCCGGGTGCCGACGGCCGTAGCGCGGCAAGCCGTTTCAACGGTATCCTTTCCGGCCCACAGCCCGTGCCTTCGGCCCTGCCTTCCGCCGTTGATTCCGCCGAATGAACCTCCACCTCCTCAAATACGAACTGGGTGTCTTGATCCTCGGCTTCGGGGTCTTGCTGCTTGACCTCTGGATGCCCCCCGAGAACCGCCGCAAACTCGGCTGGCTCGTGGCTGGCGCGCTTGGGGCCATGCTCGTGGCTACGTTCCTTTGGCCGCCTTATACGTGGAAGGTGGTGCCCGTGGATGACTCGGGCAAGGCCCTCGGCACAGAGTGGTACCATTTCGTGGAATATGCTTTCAACGGCAGCTTCGTCAGCGACGACCTCGGCCTGTTCTTCAAACGGCTGTTCCTCCTGGCAGGCGCCCTGGTGATGGTGATGTCGGTCGAGTTCTCGCCGCGCTTTCCATCCGGCGTCTCGGAATTCCTGAGCCTGATGCTCTTCGCCCTCGCCGGGATGATGTTTGCTGCCAGCGCGAATGACTTCGCGATGTTGTTCGTCTCCATCGAGCTGATCACGGTCGCGTTTTACGTGCTGACGAGCTTCCTACGCGACCGCGCGTCGCTCGAAGCCGGCGTGAAATACCTCATCCTCGGCGCGATGGCCTCGGCGTTCATGGTGTACGGCATCGCGCTGGTGTACGGAACGGCAGGGACGATGAATTTCATCGTTCTGTCCGGGCGCGCCGCCGGACTCGCCGGGCAGCCGGTGTTCCTGATGGGCCTGTTGCTCGTCGTCGCCGGGTTGGGATTCAAGATCGCCGCGTTCCCCCTGCAAGTCTGGGCGCCGGACGTGTATCAAGGCTCGCCGGCGCCGGCGACGGCGTTCCTGGCCATAGGCTCCAAGGCAGCGGGCTTCGTCCTGCTCGTGCGTCTTCTGTTTGTCGTGCTGCCACGCGAGTTGACCGATCGTTGGAGCCATTTGCTCATGGTCATGTCCGCGGTCACGATCCTCTACGGCAGTCTCTGCGCGATTCCGCAGCGCAACCTCAAGCGCCTGCTCGGCTACTCGAGCATTGCCAATGCGGGCTATTTGCTTCTGGGCGTCGCTGCGCTGAACAAAGCGGGCACCACCGCGATTCTCTATTACCTTTCCGGCTACCTGTTCACTGTGCTCGCGGCGTTTACCGTGTTGTGTGTCGCCTTTCCCGCCAGCGATGCTGAAGACTTCAGCTCCCTGGCCGGCTTGAATCAACGTTCGCCACTGCTTGCTGCCGCGATGACGCTCGCGGTCGTGTCGCTGGCCGGCATTCCGCCGCTGGCGGGCTTTTTCGGAAAGTTTCTCCTCCTCAAAGCCGCCGTCGAAGCCGGGTCGGCTTACTATTGGCTGGTGGGCGTGGCCATCGTGGGCGTGGTGATTTCAATGTACTACTACTTCGGCGTCATCCGCGCCATCTACTGGGGAAGCGAGCCTGCGGACGCGACGCCGATTGCCGTGACGCTGCCGATCAAGTGCTCGCTCGGCGTGTGCATCGTCGGGATGCTCTTCCTGGGCGTCTATCCGGCGACTTGGATGAGGTGGGTCGGTTACGCGGTCAACGGGATCCGGTAACCGGCTGGACTATTCCAGTCTAGAGCGATTGCCAAAAGTCATTTCCGAAATGGTGGGCGGCGCCCTGCTGGGCGCCGCGGCAAACCGGCAGGTTTGCCCCACCATTTCGGAAATGACTTTTGGCAACCAGTCTAGGAATTCCCCTTCCTAATCAAGAGAGGTGGGGCGAATAAGAAAGGCGGGCGCCTACGAAGCCAACCGATTCTCAGAGCCGTCCGCAGGACCCTCGACGTTCTGCAAGCCTTTGGCCGCAGCACGGCGCACCCACAGATCCGTGTCGTCCAGGGCGCGCTGGAGCGCCTCGACGGCCCGGGGGTCCGACTCGCTGCTCAGTGCCTCGACGGCCGCCTGGCGCACCTCGCGGTCCGCATCCTGGGATGCCGCCACGAGCACATCCACACTGGCATTGGGCCAGAGGGACGGCGCAGGTTCAGGCATGTCCTGGATGGGTTCGGACCTGATGGCATTGGTGATTCGCTGGCTAACATCGGTCGCGGTGTGTCGTATCCAATAATCCCGGTTGGACTGCATTGCGGTCAGCGCCGGCAACGCTTTCTTCGCTTGCTTGGAAGAGATCCAGTGAGGGTCGATACGGCCCAGAGCGGCGACAGCCGCCTGGCGAACCGAGTGTTCCCGGTCCACCAACCCCAGCACCAGATGTTCGATGGCGGATGGATTCTGGATTTTCGCCATGGCTTCGATCACCGCTTCGCGCACATCCACATCCGAATCTTTGAGGAGGTCCGCCAGGGGCGGAATGACCGTGGGATCTTTCGAGCGGGCCAGCGCCTCGACGGCGCTCTTGCGCACGCTCCAGTGCGGATCATTCAGTGCAGCGGCAATGCGCTCGATGGCAGCGCCGACGGGCAGCCGGCCCAGCGTAGTGATGGCGGCGGCGCGCACGGTCGGATCCTTGTCCTTGAGCAATCCTGCCAGGGGCTCGATCGCCTTGGGCGACTTCACGCGTTCAAGTGCCTCAATGGCGGCCACGCGCACATGCGGGTCCTTGTCCTTCAGTACCGCAATAATCGGCGCCAGAATTCTCGCGTCCTCGATGGTGCTCAGGGCTTCGACCGCCTGTCGGCGACCCGGCGATTCCTTGTCCTGAATCACCGCCACCAGCGCATCGATGGCGGGCGAGCCAATGATCGCCGCGCGCGAGTGTTCCCCAAGCGCCACGGCCAACTTTGCGGCTTGCGCATCATTCTCCGGCCGCCATTTGAGCGTGTTAAGCGCGCGGGCTGAGCAGCGGCGCACTGCCGGATTCCGGTCGCTCATCAACGGCACCAGCTCCTTGATGCAAATCGGGTTGCCAAGACTCTCCAGCGCGGACACCGCCTGCTTTCGGATCTCCGGCTCGGGGTCGCGCAGCGCGTTCAGGAGGGGATCCACGGCCTCCAGGTTCCTCATTTGGGCCAGCGCCTTGACGACCGCCAACCGCACTTCGGCGTCGGGATCGTCGGCCATGGCTGTGAGTTGACTGAGCGTCTCAGCGGACTCCTTGAGGGCGAGCCTCTCGACGGCCTTGCGGCGCACCTCCGGATTGCGGAACTTAAGCTGTTGACGCGTCCACCAGTTGGTCATCGCTTTGCTAGTTGGCGCACTGTCGTTCGCGCGAGTTTATTGAGCCAGTTGCGTGCCGCGGATTCAGGGTCGGCGCGAGCACTTTGTCACAGCGACGCGTCCCGATTCTGGGCGCCGGGTCACGCCACTGTACACTCTGGGAGATCCATCGGCAGAATCAGCTTTCTGTTGAGAGTCTATTGCGACCCGGCCTAGACTGCCCCGATACCATGAAATCGTCCCTTTGGTTTTTGGCCCTCCTCGGGTTTTACCTGTCCTCGTTGACCACCTTGAGGGCCGCGCCCAAGCCGAGCTCGAAGGATCCCTTCGCCGAGAACGTCCGCACCACCCCCTGGCTCAAGCCCGAGGAGCAACAGAAGACGTTCCACTTGCCGGCTGGGTTTGAAGTCCAACTGGTCGCCGCCGAACCGGATATCAACAAACCGATGAACCTGGCCTTCGATGCCGCCGGCCGGCTTTGGGTCACCACTTCCATCGAATATCCCTACGCGGCGCCGACCAACAAGCCCGCCCGCGACCGCGTGATGATTTTTGCGGACTTCGGCCCCGATGGCCGCGCGCGGAAGGTCACCGAGTTCGCGGGCGGTCTGAACATCCCCATTGGCGTTTACCCGTTCTACTCATCGAACACCTGGAAATGCGTCGTCTGGTCCATCCCGAACATCTGGCTCATGGAGGACACCGACGGCGACGGCAAAGCCGACAAGCGCCAGGTGCTCTACGGCCCCTTCGACCACACGCGCGACACCCACGGCAACCAGGCCAGCTTTCGCCGCGGCTTCGACGGCTGGCTCTATTGCACCCACGGCTACAACAACGACTCGCACGTGAAAGGCCGCGACGGCCACGAAGTCCACATGAACTCCGGCAACACGTATCGCCTCCGCCTCGACGGCTCGCGCATCGAGCAGTACACCCATGGCCAGGTCAACCCGTTCGGCCTGGCCTTCGATGCGCTGGGCAACCTGTTTTCCTCCGATTGCCACAGCGAACCGCTCTACCAGCTTTTGGCTGGCGGTTACTATCCCAGCTTCGGCAAGCCGCACGACGGACTGGGGTTCGCCCCGAACATGATGGAAAAAATGCGGGGGTCGACTGCCATCGACGGCGTCTCGATCTATAGCGACGACCTCTGGCCCGAGGAATACCGCGGCAGCTTGTTTTTCGGCGACGTCATGGCCAGCCGCGTGATGCGCGACCTCCCGGTCGCGACCGGCGCCACACTCAACTCGAAGGCAGCCCCTGATTTCGTGGCCACGGATGACCCATGGTTTCGTCCCGTGGACACCGCCCTCGGCCCGGACGGCGCGCTTTACATTGCCGACTTTTACAACCGCATCATCGGCCACTACGAAGTGCCCCTCGCCCATCCGGGACGCGATCGGACCAGCGGACGCATCTGGCGAGTGGTTTACCGCGGCAATGACGGGAAGGCGAAACTCCATCCGCCGGCCGATTTCACAAAAGCATCCGCCAACGAACTCCTCTCTGAACTGGCAAACCCCAATCTCACCCGCCGCCTGCTCGCGACCGAACAGCTCACGGAGCGCATCGGCACGGAAGCGGTGCCACTGGTCAAGCGCAGGCTGGCTTCGTCGATACCGCGTCCAGCGTTCAGCGTCCAAAGCCTGTGGATGCTCCATCGGTTGGGCGCGCTGGAACCCGCCTCCCTTTCCATTCTGGCGAAGCACGAGGATCCACTCGTGCGCGTCCACGTGCAACGGATCGCGACGGACATCCTCCGCTCCTCCACAGGCCCCACGCCCGACGACGCGGGCCGAACGGCGTTGCAAATTGCGCTCAAAGGGGTCACCGACCGCGATGCCCTCGTCCAGCGCTGCGCCGCCGAAGCGCTGGGCAGTTTTCCGCTCGCGGCGCACTTGCGCCCGCTACTGGACCTTCGCGCGCGCGTCCCGATTTCGGATACGCATCTGCTCTACGTCGTCCGCAAATCGCTCCGCGATCAGCTTCAGAGCGAGAGCGTTTTCGACGAAGTGAATCGCCAGAAGTGGAGCGATGCCGACCTGCTGGCCCTCTCGGACGTGGCCATCGGTGTGAAGTCGCCTGCCGCCGCAACGTTCCTTCTGGGGCAGTTGCCGAGGTTGAGCAAGACCAGGGATCCCTCGCCATCCATCGCCGAAGTGCTCAGGACCGTGGCCCGTTACGCGCCTGAAGGCGAACTGTCTCGCCTGGCCGATTTCGCCAGCGAGCGGATACCGGCCGCCTACGGCCTGGAGCAGTACCAGGAATTGGAGCGCCAGTTTGGCCTGCTCAAGTCCGTGGATGAAGGCTTGCAACAACGCGGGCGGGAACGGCCGGAGGGCATTCGTGCCTGGGGCACGAACCTGGTCTGGAAATTCTTCGCTTCGCTCGACACTTATCACTCGTGGACCGCCACGGCTTATGAGCCGAATCCGACGGCGGTCCCCTGGGACCTCGAATCCCGGAATTGCGCCGACGGCCGGAAACGCCCGCTCACCTCCAGCTTGCCTCAAGGTGAACAACTGACCGGAGTATTGCGCTCGTCCCCCTTCCCGCTGCCCGCGAAGCTGAGCTTCTGGCTTTGCGGTCACGACGGATTTCCCGAGAAACCCGCGGGCGGGCAGAACTTCATTCGACTTCGAGTTGCCGGCTCCGGCGAGACGCTCGCCAGCGCGCCTGCGCCCCGAAACGATACGGCTCGGCGCATCACGTGGGAGCTTGCGGGCCGCGAGGGCGAGCGCGTCTATGTCGAGGCCGTGGATGGCGACGCCGGGAACGCCTACGCCTGGCTGGCCTTCGGCGGGTTCGAGCCGGAGCTCTCGCAATTGCGCCCGTCTGAGTTTTCCCCGCGCAAGATGCGCGACTGGTTCGCAGCCGCCACCGACGCAGCGGTCCGTCTGCGGATGAAGGAATCCGCGCCCATCTTCGCCCATTTCTGTTCACCGATGAGCAACCGGGACTTTGCGGATGCCGACACCGAGTCGCTTTCGGGCCTTGTTCGCGCGTGGGTGACGCTCGAGCCCGGCCAGGCCGTGCCCGTGCTCGCCAGCGCGTTGAACACGAACTACGGGCCAGTGGCCTACCGCGAAGCCGTCGCCGACGTGCTGGCCGGCCACAATTCAGCTGAGGCCCAGACGGGCGTTGTGGCAGCGCTGAAAACCCTTCCACTCAAGTCACAGGAAAAACTCGCTTACACGATGGCCAGCGCGAAGTTCAGCGCCGAGACCCTGTTGGCCGGGATGGAAAGCGGCGCCATCTCGCCGCGCGTCTTGCAGCGTGTCGGCGTGAACAACCGCCTCAAAGCCTCCAAACCGAAGGACTGGGAAACCCGCGTCCAGGCGCTCACCGCCAAACTTCCGCCGGCGGACGATGCGCGAGACAAGCTCCTGGCGGAACGCCGCCTCGCCTGCGCCACAGCGCCCGGCAAGACCGATGCGGGCAAACTGGTCTTCGCCAAACAGTGCGCCGCGTGTCATCGCATCGGCAGCGAAGGGGCGCTCGTCGGCCCGCAACTCGACGGCATCGGCCAGCGCGGCCTGGATCGGCTCTGCGAAGACATCCTCGATCCGAACCGCAACGTGGACCGGGCGTTTCGCTCCACGCTTCTCACGATGAAGGATGGCGAGGTGACCAGCGGCTTGTTCCGGCGGGAGGAGGGCGAGTTGGTCGTGCTGGCCGATGTCACCGGCAAGGAAATCTCAGTCCCGAAGAAGGACATTGCCGAACGCCGCGAGTCGGAGACGTCGCTCATGCCCGAGAACTTCGGTGAATTGATGACGCCGGCGGAGTTCGCGGATTTGATGGCGTTCCTGCTGTCGAATAGCGCTTCGACGCAGAGGTGACAAAGGGAACGGGCAGGCGGTTCGGCACCACTGCGCTCAGCGAAAGCTTCGAAGGACGCTCCAGGCGATCAGGCCCAACAGCCCTATGGCCAGGAGCCACCACACCCAAGGGAACCCACGCGGTTTGATGCGGCTTTCCCGTTTCTCGCCGAACTCTTCCTTTACGAACTCGTCGTAATCAAACTCGTCATCCGGCAAACCCAGGCGCTGGGCCTGGCTGCGCTCCGACCAGCCCGTTTGCTCGTCCGCGCCGCACTCGGGACAGGCGCGGGCCTTGGGCGGCACCATGGCGCCACATTCGGGGCAAATTTCTGGAGGAGGCATTTAGACTGGTGGCCAAAAGTCATTTCCGATTGGTGGCGCACGACCTGCCGGTCGTGCGAGGCTGCGCGGCAAAGCAGCCCACCAATCGAAAATGACTTTTGGCAAACTCTATAGGATTTGCGATTTGCGGGACGAGCCCGACCGTCTGCCCGGCGCCTCCAAATCGCAAATCGTAAATTGCCTCAACCCATCCCCGCGTATTCCTCGTCGATCTTGAGGTCCATGCCGAGGAGGAAGTAGTCGTGGGTCTGGCCTTCCATGTCCTTGACGTAGTCGGAAAGCCGGCACAGTGGCAGGAAGCCGAGCATGCCGAAGAGCTTCATGGCCGTGGCCTGCTCGCCGATGAACTCGGCTTCAATCTTTTCGAGGCCCTGGTGCCGGGCGAGAGCGACAATCTCAGTCACGAGCGCGCGGGCCAGGCCGCGCCCGCGGAATTTCGGATGCACCAGCACGCTGATTCGCCCGACATGCCGCTTCCATCCGCCGAACTGCTGATGGAGCGTGGCATCCGCGATGATCAAGCCGTCCTGCACGGCCAGCAGCGGCAGGTTGCGGCTCAGGTCGATATTCTGGCACCACTCGTGGATGACGCCGGGATCGGTGACGCGGTGCTTGATGAACATCCGCTCCTGCGTCGGCACGGCGAGGAAGAATTCGTGGAAGGCCATTTCGTCCGTGGTTTCGAGCGGACGCAGGACACACTTGAAGCCATCCTTGAGCTCCAAGTCCTTTGGATAATCCATCAAGGCGAGGTCGAGGGACATAGTCTGGTGATTCGAACTGGTCCGAGGTTGCGCCAGTGCGGCCCGGAGGGCAAGCACGGAGCGGCCAGGGAATTTGTGATTTACGACTTGGCGGCTATCCAAACAGGCGATCCCCTCCCCGTCTCGGTGCCTTGATCGGGCTTGACCCGCTTGACTGGTTTGACTGGGCCTGATTTGAATGGACATGGATTGCACGGATTTACACGGATAAGTGTTCGTTCCAAATCCCATCAGCGGTATCCGTACCACATCTGTGAGAGTTGGTTTATCTGGGCAAATCTTCAGGCGCTGATGGAGGTGGGGCGTGGCAGACAGCTCACAACCGTAGAGTAGAGAGGAAAGCACTGGATGAAAGGCCCAAGGCCAATGACCGCCGCTCCCTCCCCCTCGTCAAACCGGACACGGAGATTTCCCCCATCCGGCTTTCGCCAGAGTCGTCTTTTCCAGAAAGCATTCACAACGCCACCTCACGAAATAGGTCCGGCCCGGCCCGCGGGGACGCTCACCCCACCAAGCGCTTTGGGCAGCAAATGCTCCATCCCTGTCTTCCTTTGGATGCCATGCGGCACTTACACAACTGTAACGCCCCCGAAAGGTTCGGGTCATGTGCCGATGGCATCTTGTGCTCGAAAAGACAAACGAACGAAGAGCATACAACGAACAAAAGCCAGGTTATGAAAACAACTTTCTCGAAGTTAGTCCCCCACTTGCCCCGCGTGTTGTTGACCGGTGCGGTCTTGTTGGCCATCGCCAACATCGCCGCCAGCGACAGGGCGGCCGACAAAACCAACTCCGCGAAGGCTCCGCCGGTGAGCCTAGCGGTGGATGACCGGCCGGTGGCCCGCGACGGCAAACTCGGCTTCAGCTTCTCGCCCGTCGTGAAGAAAGTCACACCGAGCGTCGTAAAAATCACCGCGACGATGAAGGGCAAGGAGGTCCGCACGCAGGAAGTCTTCCCAGGCATGGATGACCCATTCTTCCGCCGATTTTTCGGTGACAACCCTGGCCGAAACCGCGTCTACCGTACGCCGCCTCAACGGGGTGTCGGCTCGGGCGTCATCGTGACGAAGGACGGCTATATCCTCACCAACAACCACGTTGTGGACGATGCGGACAGCGTGAAGATCAGCCTTCAGGACGGGCGGGAATTCACGGCCAAGGTGGTCGGCAAGGATCCCAAAACTGACGTCGCAGTCCTCCGAGTCGACGCAAAGGACCTGCCCGCCATTGATATCGCCGACAGCGACAAGATCGAAATCGGCGACCTCGTCCTGGCCGTGGGTAATCCGTTCGACATCGGCCAGACCGTTACCATGGGCCTAGTCAGCGCCACAAGCCGCGGCACGCTGGGACTGGACTACGAGGACTTCATCCAGACGGACGCCGCCATCAACCCTGGCAACTCCGGCGGCGCGCTGGTCGACGCCGAAGGCCGTCTTATCGGCATCAACACCGCCATTCTCAGCCGCAGCGGCGGCAACCAGGGCATCGGATTCGCCATCCCTGTGAATCTCGCGCGCGACGTGATGAACAGCCTCGTGACGGATGGCAAGGTCACGCGCGGCTACTTTGGTGTGATGATCCAGGATGTCACACCCGCGCTCGCGCGCGAACTTGACCTCAAGCAACGCAAAGGCGCGCTGGTCGGCGACGTCGTGCCGAAAAGCCCCGCGGACAAGGCCGGCATCAAGACCGGGGACGTAGTCATCGAACTCAATGGCAAGCCCGTGACGGACAGCCGGCATCTCAAGCTGGCCGTCGCCCGCGCCAAGCCCGGCGAAACGGTCCACGTGAAGGTCCTCCGCGATGGCTCGAACAAGGCCCTCGACGTGACGGTGAAGGAACTGCCCGAACCCGACCAGTTGGCGAAGTCCGACTCGCAGCAGGGCGATGAAGGCGAGGCGCTCAAAGGCGTCGCGGTGGCCGACCTCGACCCCCAGACCCGCCGCCAATTCAAGATTCCCGATACCGTCCGCGGCGTCATCGTGAAGGATGTCGAGCCCGGCTCGGCCGCCGCCGAATCCGGCCTCCAGCCCGGCGATGTCATCCTTGAAATCAACAAACACCCGGTGAAAGACGCCGAAGACGCCGTGCGTCTGACGGCAAGCCCCAAGGACAAGTCGACGCTCTTGCGCCTCTGGCGCCAGGGCGGCAGCCGATTCCTGGTCGTGGACGAATCCAACGCCGGCTGAAACGATCCTCATGCACCCCCCACACCTCTCGCGCGCGATCGCCACAGCGCGCGGGAGGCTCCCCCTTTCGGGGACTTACAATTTGCGATTTACGATTTACGCGCCCGCTGGCCCCTTCCGCCGTGGAGCTGGTTCCGACCTGCTGCCTCGCCGCGAAGCTTCGATGTGGTCGCGTAAATCGTAAATCCCAATGTCTCCGGGGCGTAACTCAGTTTCTTGCAGGGACAGCGTGCCGACCGTCTCACCCCTCACCCCGACCCTCTCCCCGTTGAGGGGAGAGGGAGTCGCGATGCACCCCGCGCTACATGGGTCAGCGTTGAGCCGTGCACGGTACGTTTGCGCCATCGAGCGCACACGGCGGCCAAGCGCGGAGAATGCTTTCGTCATGGTTTGGACGTCCGTCGCGCTCCCTCTCCCCTTAATGGGGAGAGGGCCGGGGTGAGGGGTGAGAACACCCATGTCGGCCCCTTCCAGAAAGCTGAGATGCTCCAACGTCTCCCAACTTCGCCAGTCAATCCTTGCCCCGCGCCCGCCCGGTGGAGAGTATGCCTGACGACATGAGAATCCTGGTAGTCGAGGACGACAACAAGATCGCCAGCTTCGTTGTGAAAGGACTAAAGCAGAGCGGCTACGCCGTGGACCATTGCGCCGACGGCGAGGAAGCGCTCGTGGTGGCCGAAACCACCCCCTACGACGCAGCCATCGTCGATCTCATGCTGCCGCGGCTCGACGGCCTTTCGCTCATACAACGGGTCCGTGCGAAGCAAATCCGTACGCCGGTCCTCATTCTCAGCGCCAAGACCAGCGTGGATGACCGCGTGAAGGGCCTTCAGGCCGGCGGCGATGATTACCTCACCAAGCCCTTTGCCTTCTCGGAACTGCTCGCGCGCGTGCAAGCGCTCATTCGTCGGGCCACTCAAACGGCTGAACCGACCCGGCTCAGCCTGGGCGATCTCACACTCGACCTGCTCAGCCGGCAAGCCACGCGCGGCGCCGAGCGCATTGACCTTCAACCCCGGGAGTTCTCGCTTCTTGAATACCTCATGCGAAACCCGGGCCGTACGGTCACCAAGACCATGATTCTCGAACACGTCTTCGACTACAGCTTTGATCCGCAAACCAACGTCGTGGACGTGCTCGTCCATCGCCTTCGCGCCAAGGTCGATCCCGACAGGACCCGCCTGCACACCATCCGCGGGGTCGGCTACGCGCTGAGAGCCGCTTGAGATCGATTTGAGCCAATGGTTGGCCCGTATTATTCTATAACTGGCATGATACCTCAGCAAACGGTCGCCGCTATGGGGAGAACCCAACCTCGGCATACAGGGCCTTGCGGACATGACGCGGCAGGAGTTCGGCGCTCCGGCGTCATCGCCGCCGCCTGTAGCGCAGATTTCCAATCTGCCGTATCGCAGGTTTTCAACCTGCGGGCGCAGTGTAATTCCAACCAGGTTCAGCATGGGGACGGTTTGCCGATTGCAAATCGGCGATACGGCAGAGTGGCACTCTGCGCTACTTTGGTTGCGGCTGCCGAGTTGTGAAAAATCCGGGAGTTAGCCCCCATGCTCAACGCCCTATTCACCCCGCTTCGCCGCAACGTCAGCCTGCGTCTGAGCCTGGGCTACACGCTGCTGTTCGCGTTGTGCCTCGCGACGGTGTTGCTGCTGGTCTTTTACCTGGTGGCCCGGGAACTGGAGGAGAAGGAGACGCAGGTCATCCAAACCCGCGCCAAGGAGTATGCCACGCTTTACCAGGCCCGCGGCTACGGCGAATTGCGCCGGCGCGTTCTCGCCGAGAACGATCCAGCGAATGAGCGGTCCCTGTTCGTCAGCATCGTCTGGCCCACCGATCGCGCTGCTGACGTCGTGCTCGTTCCCAACGATTGGGGCTTCGAGTTGCAAGCCCGCATCCAACGTTCCTGGCAGCAGTCCGACATCACTCGCATTCCCAAGGACTCCGAGAGGGACCTCTTCATCGTGCGCTGGCTACTACCCGATGGCGCGCGGCTGGCCGTCGGAGGCAGCACGAGTAACCGCAAGGCCCTCTGGCAACCCTTTCGCCGCACGGTCGTGCCGGTCGGCGCAGTAGGGGTGTTCCTGAGCATAGTCGCCGGCACGTTCTTCGCTCATCGCGCGATGCGGCCGATCCGCCAAATCGTCCGCACCGCCCGTTCCATCATCCAGACGGGCAAGCTCGACGCCCGTGTGCCCGCGCAAAGTTCCAGTGACGAACTGGCCGAACTGGCCCGCCTTTTCAATACGATGCTCGACACCAATCAAGCGCTCATTCGCGCGATGCGCGAGAGCCTCGATAATGTCGCCCACGACTTGCGCACACCGCTCACCCGCCTCCGCGGCACGGCGGAGATGGCGCTCCAAGGCTCAGTCGATCCCGCGGACGCCCGTGAAGCGCTGGCCGATTGTGTTGAGGAATCCGAGCGCGTTCTCTCGATGCTCAACACGCTCATGGACATCGCCGAGGCCGAAGCCGGCATGATGAAGCTCGACCGTCAGCCCATCGATCTGGGCCAACTCCTGCGCGAAGTCGTCGATGTCTACACCTACGTCGCCGAAGAAAAGGAAGTCGCCGTGCGCCTGGAGTTGCTCGAACCGTGCGAACTGGCCGTGGACGCCAACCGGATGCGGCAGGTCTTTGCCAACCTGCTCGACAACGCGGTCAAGTACACTCCCGCCGGCGGCGAGGTCACCATCACCACGCGCAACGAGCCGTCCCGACTCGTCGTCCTCTTCCGCGACACCGGCATTGGCATCCCGCCCGAGGAACACGACAAGATATGGGCCCGCCTTTACCGCGGCGACAAGAGCCGCAGCCAGCGCGGCCTGGGCCTGGGATTAAGCCTCGTCAAGGCCGTGGTGGAAGCCCACGGCGGCAGCGTAAGCGTGACGAGCACCGTGGGCGAAGGCTCGGAATTCACGGTGGTGTTGATGAAGCAGGAGCGCGAGGAGGCCCCGCTACAACCTGCGGCTGTCGCTGCCGCTTGAAGCCAGAGTAGGAGCGCTCGTCGCCCCTCCCCCCCCGGCTCGCTGCCTTGATCGGCCTTGATCGAGCACGATCCACCTTGATCGGGTTCGATCCAACTCCCCCGGGCTGGATTGGGCTTGATCGGTCTTGATCGGGTTCGATCGTTCTCGATCGTGCTTTGATCCGCCTGATTCGGTTTGACTGGGTTTGACCGGGCTTGATTTGAGCAGACCAACGGACCGCCCAACCGGTTGACACCGTGCCAGGAATGATGGCGCGAGAGAATGCAGCGGGCGAAGCCGCAACGTAGCGCAGACTTCCAACTTCGAAGTCTGCTGTGTCGTGGGAGTTCCAACAGTTGCGAGGCCTTTTCAGGTGTTGCGCTACCCGGTTCTGCCGCTCGCCAGTCTTCGCCCGCACTCGACATGGCCGGCGGAATGCCGGCGTGAGCCGGATCTGATCTGACTGCGATTCCTGAAGGAATAATGATCCGGCTCATGCCGGATGCTACGAGATGAGAATTCTTTAACGGGCTGTTAACCAGCTTGAGCCCATTCGAGCAGACCACGAATTTACACAGCGCTGCGAAGCCACAACCCGGCAGCGCAGAGTTGCACTCGGCTCTATCGCGCTGCAATAGGCAATTTGCAATCGAAGGACCGTAGAACTTCCAATGGCCTGCCCTCGCGGGTTCGGGAAGCCCAACGGGCTTCACTTTGAGTAGCCCCGGATGCAATCCGGGGCTGTACGCCACGGGAGGTTCGACCCCGCAGGGGTCGAATTTTCGTTCGCTTTCGATTCGACCCCTCCGGGGTCGAGGCCATGGTGCGCTCGGCAACCCCGGATTGCATCCGGGGCTATTCAAATTGGTGCCCTTCCGGGCACAGCGCGCGCGGGTGCGCAAGGGTCGAGGCGGAGGCCAAGGCCGGCCTGCGCGGCCGAGGTCGAGACACGTAGAAGGCGCAGGACCTGCCTCAGTCCCGCCCAGCAATGCGATATAGCTTTGCGCATACGAATGACGCAATAGCACACCTGGTGGAGAGGTGTTAGCGCCAAACGAGCGAAACGAGCGAAACGAGCGAAAATCTTGCGTCGGAGTGCGAAAAACCGACCGAAATGGCCTACCGGGACTCATTGTTTAACGCCATCACTTGAATGGATAGTCTCAGGTTAACTCGATGAGTTTCTGGACCGCGCCGCGGCATTGCATCACGGATGCTGGAAGGCCTGCGGGGTTGGACGACGACGCCGCACCGCCCGATTGAGTCACGAATAGGTGTTTAGCTGGATGGTTCCGGCTGGACCAATCGTTCCACCAAACCCTTCAAGACTGCTCACTGGAAATTAAGTCGGAGTTCCCTTTCTGAGGGACGCTCAACGAAGATCCAAAATCTTCGATGACGGATTCTTTTTCTCTTTACACGACCGGGCTTAATAGGGGTTAAGGCGTTTCCGGGTTCATGGAGTTGGTTGTGGAGTGAAGGCTCGTATCTGGATCGCGGCCTCGGGAAAGGCTGAATCAAAGAAGCAAGTGTAGGCGCCCGGACCGCTTGTGCGACGTCGGGCCGACCACACCGGCAATAGAGCTAGAGGGCGACCAACTCGGCTAGCTTGGCCGCGACGTTTGCCATCGGCGCTTCTGCAGTGCTCAGGCCGCTTCGCGAGCCGAGCAGGGGGCTGACTTCGCGGAGAGCTTCATATGTCGTGTCGTGCACGATGGGAACGAGCAGGTCACGCGCTAGGAGTGCCGAAAGCTCTTTGTCGGCGATGCCCTCTCCTTGAAGGCGGCGCAGCAGTGCAGGGGTCACCAGCACAATCCCGACTCGCGATTTCGCCAGCCCCTTGTCGATTTCGCGAAGCAACGGCATGCCGAGGGCGACGTCCTTCTCGCTAAACCAGACCGAGACACCCCGCGACTCGAGTAGATCGTGCAGCTCCTTGGCGGCCCCTCTCCGGTCGTCCCACGCGTGGCAGAGAAAGACGTCCCGAAGGTCAGGCAGGGACGCTCGCTTCTCGACGCTTTCGCGAACCGGCGTGAGCGCCCGCACCTCGGCAGGCGTATACACCACGGACGAACCCGTTCGCGACCAGCGCGGCCTTCCGCTGCTGCGTGACGCGCCGACACTGCTCGGGCTGCCGCCGCTGCTCTGCGGCGGGGAGTAGGACGGATAAGAATAGGACGGATACGAATACGACCCGTAGTCGCGATAGCGGCCACCACATGCGGGGCAGGCCGCTTCAGCGCTCGCTGTGCGATGGCCGTATACTGGTGCTGTGCATCTTGCCATGTGGCCAATAGTGCCGAGTGCCATCGCCCCTTTCAAGCGCTAGCGCAAAGCGACTCCGCCCCGCTGGACCGCGCCGCGGCGTTGCATCACGGCGCTGGAAGGCCTGCGGGGTTGGACGACGACGCCGCACCGCCCGATTGAGTCACGAATAGGTGTTTAGCTGGATGGTTCTGGCTGGACCAAT
>Ga0134127_10000751_pt1 | contig 27037 bp, 52 predicted proteins | sample KB31753_FD_96459 | JGI IMG/M metagenome (GOLD analysis project Ga0134127, IMG submission 96459) | Terrestrial soil microbial communities with excess Nitrogen fertilizer from Kellogg Biological Station, Michigan, USA - KB3-175-3 | ecosystem: Environmental > Terrestrial > Soil > Unclassified ... | reverse complement strand
CGAATTGCTGATTGCCAGGGTGCTAGCTGCTTATCTTGTTCGACTACTTCATTCATTTCCCTTCTCCTGTTCCCCTTGATCGTACTTCCCCGGTGTCTCAGTGGCCGCGACTTTCTCAGCAATAGCCATCATCAACCGGTCTAGCTCTGTTGTCGGGGTCACGGGCGGCGTTCCAAGGTGTCGGTCCAGTAGTGGTTCACTGAGACTACCGGCGCGCGGTCGCATCGACCTCCTGCAGACCATAACAGGCCCCTTGCAATCGGTTCCTGCTCATACATCCACCACTCACCGTCATAATCCTGAGCGATGAATTTCACCCACTCAGGAAGATCACTCCACTTCGGCTTATTCACATCTCACCCCCAAGCATCAGCCAAACATCAAAGATCAGCGCAAGCCCCAGGACAGCCATCCCCACCATCAGGGCTACGTTCCCAGCCTCATAGCGCATCGTTTCCCAATCAATCTTCACGGTAAGCCCTCTCGTTACTCTTTGCAGCAGCCTCTACAGCGTTCCGGGTCTTAGCCACCAGCGCGACCAAATCCCGCATCCCGTGAAGCCAGTCCCTCGGCATCTGAGTCATATCCACGCGCAGCAGAAGGTAGTTCAGAGCGTCATCGGCATTTGCCAGAACCGACACCATTTCATCTACCTCAGAACCGCGCTCAATGGCGGCTGTAGACACTTCCGCACATGCCTGCTCCCAATCCTCGTCCGAGAATCGCGGAGATGGCTCAGTGGTCTTCCAGTGGTCGTAGGCGGTCATGACTTATACCCAATTAACATGTCAATAGCTTTGTCAGCTCTCAAGCACTCATCTTCGCTAGCCAATTTATTCCATGATTCAAGCTCGCGCTGACGAGTGAAAATGTCGTCAACCGTAAGCAGCTTGCGGGCGTGTCGCCACCGCTCAGCGTCTTTATGCAATTCCTCGTCCTCGGCGTAAGCAAAAGCGTAGCTATGCCCATCGCGCAATGTTGCCCACTTCAAGGACGCTTCATAGGTGTGCATTCCAAGCCAACCTCCGATGCTCGTCTCCCCATCGGGTCCGATAACGGTCCATGCGACAGCCTTATTCTTAGTTCCCATTCCCTCTCTCCCTAGGGCCTAAGCCCGTTTCGATGAGCCATATTGGCATCTTCCGGAGTCTGGATCGACATCGCCAGTGACACACATCGTTCCATTTGCAGAACGATAAACGGCCATATCCGGTGCTAGATTAGCCCCATGAACAAGGCACGAAAACCACCAGCCGCATGGCTAGCGCTTCACGGCGGCGATCTACTCAACACCAAGATCGCCTTTCATCGTATCGATTATTACCTGGGGGTGATGGCTGAGCAGGGGTACACGATAGAGACAGAGGAAACGAGGACGGGATACAGGCTGCATTGCCTGAAAAGTCCGCTGGATCGGCCTAAGCGGCCTAAATTGACACTAGTGAAGGGGCAGGGAGATGAATAAGCATACGCCGGGCAAATGGAGTTCCTTTGATAACGGCCAAGGCAGAATTTATGTGGCCTCTGACAACGGCTCCATGGTCGCCTTCATTGAAAGCGACGAGGAGAACCTTGATGCGGATACCGAGCTGATCGCCGCCGCTCCGGAACTACTGGCGGCCCTGAAGCGAATGGTCGTCTCCTACGAGCATGAGGCCAGCATGAATAATCCTGCCCTCCTCGCAGCCCGAGCAGCCATTGCCAAGGCTACTGGAGAATCCGAATGAGCTGGAACCGCTACAAGCGTGAAGGCGCAGACGGCAGGGCGCTATGCGAGCTGGATATCCGCAAGTTCTGGCAGTCTCGGATGACGGTTAACGGGAAGGTTCCGCCGCTGCCGAAGATTGTGGATATCTCGGAAATGGCTAGGAAGTTGGGAGAGGTCGCATGACGTACACACTTATTTTGACTATGAGCCTGTTCTTTAGCGGTTACAAAGCGGGAGCAGCTTCCAGTAGCATCGAGCATATCCCTGGGTTTTCTACCGAGAGGCAATGTTTAGACGCTGGAAATGCGTGGCTGAATCAGCAACGAGAAGCGCGTACCCGGGGAACGATCCGAGCAATGTGCGTAGCTCAGGGGAATGCACAGGAGCGCAAATGATATGGACTTTGCCGACACCGCATCCGACACAGAAATGCTGTTCCTAGACCTCGCAATCCGCCAGCACGCCCAGCGCTGCCAGAGGCCGGAGCCGCTGCCACTGTGCGCCCATTGTGAAGAGTCTGAGGTTTATATCCTGACCAACGGGGCCAAGTGCCGATATTGCCTGGATTGCCGAACCGAACTAATGATGGAGGGTAAGAAATGAGCTGCAAATCTGAATGGGCAGACCAAGCGTATTGGGCTGCAACCAAGGCCCTTCGGTATGTGAAAGGTCCGTTCCTCGGGGAGGATCTGCTGAAGAAGGTGTTGAAGTACGTAGACGAGCCTGCCGACCGCCGAGCCTGGGGGCATGTAATTCGTCGACTTCACGCTGACAAGGTGATCTACCACTACGGTTTCGGTCGGGCGAAGTCCTCAAATAGGGCCGTAAAGCCCGTATGGGACAAGTTCCGTCCGGTGAAAGATCTGGATTACCTGGCAGCCCTTTGCGGCTGACCTATTGCCACCACTGGCGTCTGTGGTAAAATACAGACGCCAGCTTAGGTTGGCCCGGTTTAGCGGCCGGATAAAAAGAGATGGTAGCGAGTACCCTTTAGTGTTCGGTGGGCTGTTGTGGACCCTTAACTTGGTCGCAATGACCCTACCGTCTCGGGGATCGCTATCCATGCGGTCCATCGAACACTAAAGGGTATTTCTATGTCAGAAGACATGGTTTCACGCGCCAAGGCACTCGCCCATCGCGCTCACGCAGGCCAGGTAGACAAGGCCGGTCGCCCCTATATCGAACACGTCGCCCGAGTGGCAGCAGCGGTCTCCGATGATCCGGAGGCTGAGGCTGTCGCGTGGCTTCATGACGTGATCGAGGATTGTGATGAACACTACATCCATGAAATTTTCATGGAGTTCCCGGATTACATTTATTCAGCCGTCTATACCCTGACGCGTGATCCCATTGTTGCCGATGAAGATTACTACTACAGCATTCGCTGGGACTTGCTAACTAAGCGCGTGAAGCTGGCAGACATTGCCGACAACGCCGATGAGGAACGCTTGGCGCTCCTTGACCCCAAGACTGCCAACCGCCTGCGCCGCAAATACGCTAAGGCCCTGGCGGCATTGACTGGTGGTCAGTAATGCACTACTACCAAAAGAACATCGGAGACTATGGCCGAGACACCGGCCATCTGTCCGCACTTGAGCATGGCGTCTACAACCTCCTGATCGATTGGTACTACCTGAATGAGCGGCCTATCACTATGAAGGAGGCGATCAGGGTTAGCCGTGGGAACCCAGATGAAACCCAAGTGGTTTTGTCTGAGTTCTTTAAGGAGACTCCAGAGGGGTGGATTCACTCCTACGCTGACCGTGTTATCGCCGAATACCATGCTAAGGCAGAGCGGAACAGGGTCAACGGTGCTAAGGGTGGTCGTCCTGCAAAGGATGCGCAAGCTGTTGATTCCATTGATACGGAAACCCAAGTGGTTACGTCTGGGATGCCAAAGCAAACCTTAACCAATAACCATAAACCATTAACCATTAACACAGAGAAGCAAAAAGACTCTGTGCAGCCGTTGGCAGCACGCAGCCGGTTCGATGACTTCTGGGTGGTGTACCCGAACAAGAAAGGCAAGCAGGACGCCGAGAAGCGGTGGATAAAAGATCGGCTTGAACTGATGGCTGACAGCATCATCTCCCACGTCGAGATGATGAAGGCTAAGGACGATGGCTGGCAGCGTGGGTACGCCCCAATGGGGTCAACCTACCTAAACCAAGCCCGCTGGACGGACGAACCACAAGCAGCGCCTCGCGCAAGCCAGCCTCATCAGGCTCCCAGCAAGGCTATGCAAACCATCATCGGCCTGGAGGCCAGCAAGCGTGAACGACTGGATGCAAACGGAAATCGAGACGGGGTTCCAGCAGCTAATCTGCCTTGGACTAGAGCGCCAGCCAGCAATGGACCTGATGGGTGGAACGGTCATGGCTTGGGTAACGGCACTGGCGCACAACCGGGTATGGGATCAGGGGTTGGACGCGCCGCGCTTCAGGGCCGCATTCTTGACCATGATGGGGACTAGGACGAGCTGGCCTGCGCCTAAAGACCTTCTGGAGGCTATGCCGCCGCGTCCTGAGCTGAAGGCGCTCCCCGCCAAAGCTCCTGACCCTGAGCGGGCAAAGGCGATGATCGAGAAACTGGCAAAAGAGCTAAAGCTATCCTGAAATAGAACAATCCGTTCTACCAGCCTACCTATAACTGGAACGATAGCTTTAGTACTGTGTAGACAAATCCACAGGTGCAAGGAGTTAAAGATATGAAGTACATCATCATATGGAACAAGGAGCGGACCGAGGGATATATCACAAACGACGCCGACGATGCGGATACTGCCCATTACGGATTCCGCAACAAGATGGGAACGACGGCAGTTGGAGAGCGCATGCATGAAGCGTACACCGAAGATGGTGACGAGCCTGACTACCCTTTCATTCGGGATGAGGTGGAACTGTGAACCGCGAAACGGCAAAAGACTACCTGCCCCTGGTGCAGGCGTTGGCAGATGGCAAGGTGATTCAGTGTGACGAGGGGTTCGGTTTTGAGGATTTGGAAAACCCTATCTTCAACCTCCGAGCCAGCAGCTACCGCATCAAGCCCGAGCCTCGGGAGATTTGGGTGAGGCGAAGAGACGATGGTGTTGAAGGAACTTTTGCGTATCCATCTGAGGCAGAGGCTGGAGAAGATCTGGACAGAAACTGGTCAACCGTCCGCTATCGCGAGGTTCTGGAATGAGCGGGCCGGTGGAGGTGCTGGAGGCAATGGGAGACGCCGCACGAATACTATCGGTTGAGAGCAAGTGGCCCGTGGACCCGACCGCTGAGGCACTCGGGTTCGCCATTAAGGCAGTCGCCGAACTGATTGAAGCGAGCCAGCCGTTTGCCACTTTCAACAGCAGCCTTGAACGAATCCGTATCGAAGTCCGAACTGAGGACGTGAAGCGCTTGCACGCCGCCCTCGCCCGAGTAAAAGGAGAATCCCAATGAACCTAGAACCTATCGACACAAGCACGACGGCAGGTAAGGCCAGGGTCATGCAGTTGGCTGCGGAGGGGCGGAAGGTGTCGGCGCTCATGCCAACCCAGCCAATGGCTCGCTGGGTTGAATTGGATCATCCAGTATGGGACTGGTTTCGTACTCAGTATGGAGTCATCGCCGAACCGGTTGGGCCGGATGAGGTATGGCTGACGTACGCAGACAGCGGGGCGCTGCAATGCACGTCTCCTAGCGAGCCAAGCTGGGATGTTGCGGGAGTGAAGCACCTGCGCTACATCCGCGCCGACCTCGCTGGGAGGGATGAGTGATGTGCACCGTAGTCCGAGTAATCACCGACAACGACGAAGTAGATTGCGAGACGCTGGGTGAGTTGGCGGAAGCTCTGGGCATTTCGGATTTCGCTTCCATCTCAAAGCAGCCTGATGCGGAACACAACGACTGCCTGTGCTGGACGGATTTTTCTGGCCCTGGGGTCCGGAAGATTTCCAACTCCTACTACCAATACGTGATCGACAGGAGGCCAAGTGACCAAGGCCGAGACAATCCGCCTACTCCACGCTGAGCGCTGCTCAGTAGCCGAGATAGCCCTAGCAGTAGGCTATAGCGAACGGATCACCAAGCTTCGCCTAGCCAAGCCTAGGCCATTGGCTGAGCAGCGCATCCCCTGGGCCTTCCGGGGCTGGCGAGGGACCAAGATCAGCGACCGCGTGGTGAGCCTCTGATTGTTCTATCGGTGCAGCCATAGTGTTCCACCAAAGCTATTTACGGACTATCCGGATAAGCGCAATATCACCCCATCAACGGGAGACAGTCATGCGAAGCGAACATGCCGCAAACGAGTATCTGAAGACCGGGAAGTATACGGATACGTATCTTGTGAACTGCCGTGTGGCTCAGCGAAAGGCTGAACAGCGCGCGGCCAGTGACCGGAAGAAGGTTCTGATGTTCAAGTTCGTGGCTGCTATCGGGGCTGTGTGTATTGCGGCAAAGCTATTCTACGTGGTTACGGCATGAGCGACTATCCCTCACCTACCGACACGGTTCTAGATGGAATCAGGTCGCCAGTTGATCGGGTAGCGGCTCGGGTTGTGAGGCCCGGCATCTTCTGGATTACGAGCAAGCATATCCAGACTGACGATTCAAAGAACCCAATCCCATATGATCCGGTTAGCCCGTTTTCACCAATCAAAGCGGGTATGAAACAGGGTGCTTTAACGGTATTGGGAAAGGTGATCGGCTCTAAAAGTGGAGCAAAGGGCTGTAGTTATGTATGTCGGTGTTTGTGCGGCTACTACGTAACTAGGAGGTCAAAGGCCTTGGTTAACCCATTGAACGCTAAAGATTGCTGCGAACTGTGCCGCCAAAAAGCATTTCTGGCTAACAAGCGTCATTACAGGGTGTTTGGAAGGGATTTGGATGACCGCTGATTGGAAACAGGAAGGCGAGTCCAAGATGACTCCCGAGCAGCAGCGCCTACTCAACGCAATTTGCGGGGATCTGGCTAGGCATATCAGGTGGCACGGACAGCGACTAACCAAGGATGACTTTAGGCATATCCTTTCGGGAACAGTAAAAGGATGGCGGTTGCTCCCAGGTATCGACAGAGGCCAAGGCGCACCGGGATTCATCTACCTAGGTGGTAGCAGCAAGGATCTAACCAAGTCTCAGGCGTCAGAGGCGATCACGATGGCGGTACAGATAGGCGATCACCCGGATGAGCAGGGGTTGGAGGCAAAGCCAATCCGGTGGTCGGATACTGTACTAATCGGCTTAGGGTTTAATCCGAGAGATATGGATGGCTAACAAGATACTTACTACAGACATGATTGCCGATATGGCCATGATGAGGCTAAGAGAGAGTCTTTCATCAATTACGCCGTACACAGGCATGAAGTCGATTAGAAAGCCAAAAGTGCCTTCAAATAAATGTCCTTGCTGCGGATCTCATGAGTATCGGAAAAGGGAAGACATTCGGATCTGTAGCTATTGCAGAACTCCGGGATAGCAGGAGGCGATATGCGCTCTCAGGGGCGTAACCTAGACATATTCGAACACGCGCCAGCCAGAATGCTAAAGGCGGCTGAGGAAGCGCTAGAGACAGCCAAGATGGACCCGCAGTTTTGGGGCGTAGTCCGCCAGGATCGGGTCAACCATTACGAGAAAGAGGTGGAGCGGTGGAGAGGGCTATGCGATCAGAGATAAACTATAGGCACATTCCGACGATGGCAAAGTATTCCTACCCATGGAATTCCGGCTATAGCTCGCACCTGATGATCTTTGAGGCTGGCTACGACGCCAACCTTGCTGGCATTACGGCCTGTCAGTTCACGGATGCAGGTGATGTAGAAGCCTGGAACCGTGGGTTTCAGGAAGCACAGCGCCACGTGAGCGGGCAGCGATGAAACGGGGAAGGTCTACGGGGACGCCGACCAAGGAGGATCGGAAATGACCTTCTCCGGCAAGTCCCTGACCAAGGCCGACGAGCGCCGCCGCAGGATGATCCACGCTGGTCCATGTATGGCGTGCCTCCAGATAGGGATAGACATGACCGCCAGCGGGTACGTGCAGTGGCATCACACGGCGGGCAAGAAGCGCCATGACCTCACTTGCGGGTTGTGTTTCTGGCACCACCAAGCGCGTCCTATGTTCGATAAGTCACTGGCTGAGCTGCGAGTGGAGTTCGGCCCGAGCTTGGCCGAGGGTTCAAAGCCGTTCCACGCAATGTTCGGATCAAACGAACACCTGTTAAGTATGCAGAATGAGTACCTGGGGGCTGGCGATGCTGACATTTAGCGGGAATCAAAAACCGAACGCGGCCAGCCGCCTGTATACGCACATGTGGTCTGTCACATTCAACACGCACTGGCAGTTCCATGGCTGGCACCAATCCGGAAATGGGAAGATTCGTCTCCGCTGGAGGTGGCCGTGAACACTGAGCAATCCCAAGCCTACCAAGCTGGCCGTAACGCCAGGGAGCGTGGAGCCGGGGAGTACGACAATCCGCTGTATGGGATCATTTCAGAGGCACGCGAGCTTCGCCAATACTGGCGCAAGGGTTGGAAGTCTAGGGACGTGGAGCTGGGAGGAAAGAAATGAGCCTTGATGTATCACTCGTAGTTGATGGAGAGGAGGTTTTCGAGAGAAACATCACCCATAATCTTGGGAAAATGGCTAAAGAGGCTGGGTTTTATTTTGCCGCATGGTGTCCTGAAGAGGCAGGCCTATCTAAGGCAAAGCAGCTTTCATTTTTCCTTGAGGTTGGAATTATCTCAATGCTTAGAAATAAGAGAAGCCTTGAGAAGTTCAATGCGGAGAATGGGTGGGGTGAATATAAAGATTTGCTGGAGTTCGCCATCGCTTATGCAATAGCGTGCAATCAGTATCCTGATGCTGAAGTAGTGGTTAGCCGGTGATGAGTAGTCCCACCGTAAGAAGCCTAACCAAGCTGCGCAAGGACGGCTATGTTGCAGAAGTAGTCGAAAAATTCAACAGCTTTACCAAAACCCGGAAAGACCTGTGGGGGATTATCGATATCCTGGCAATCCGCAGGGATGAGGTTCTAGGGGTGCAGACAACTAGTGCTGACCATATTGCACATCGAGTAAAGAAGATCGCGGATAGTGAGCATATCGGCGCTATCCGAGAGGCAGGGATTCGGGTCGTCGTCCACGGATGGCGGAAGAATCCTAAAACTAAACGCTGGGAAGTCAGGGAGGTAGATTTGTCATGATTCAGAGCGAGAAGGTAAAGCAGTGGCGAACAGAGGTTCACGCTGACGTAGTAGAGGCCATCAAGTCGTCGGGGAGGTCGCAGAAGGACATTGCGCAGGAGCTGGGTATCGGTCAGCCGAAGGTGTCGGAGATCGTGCGTCGTCCTGCGGCCAACTTCCGCTTGGAGTACCTGCTGACGTTGGCGGAGAAGCTGGGTGTATCTGTGTTCTTCAGTCAGCCCGTTTCCGCCGCTTGACAGCAATACGGGGATTGGTAGGATGACAGCATGGTTTCCCCGGGCGCTGTTCGACGAAACCCCTCCCGTCTAGCAGCGTCCGCCACGGCTCAGTCTCCCCGCTGGGACCGTGGCACCTATTCAACGATGAGTCGGGCATTGGATCGGGGATTCCCGGTCACGTTGAGCGTAGTTCCTGCCGCGTCCCGATAGCAGGATTCATAGCGGTGAGGCTTGTAGTTCAGTTGGTTAGAACACCGTTCCGCTGGGCAGAAATGCCGGAGCCATTGGGGGTCGCGGGTTCGAATCCCGTCAGGCTTCACCGCTATGGAGAGGAAACCCCGGGCTGACGGGTTAAAAGGTGCGGCAGATGGGTCAGGCAAATCCGCCATCCAAATGCACTAAGCCGAGATCAGCTCCGGCACTCTCCGCCAAACGTCTGGGTAGCTCAACTGGCAGAGCGCCGGTCTCCAAAACCGGAAGTGGGGGTTCGAGTCCCTCCCCATTCGCCAAACTTGCACCCTTGGCCCATATGGGTATCATGCGAGCATCCAGAACAGGTTTCGCCCCGCATGAGTACAGAGACGGTTGCCGCCAAAATGGGTGCGGGGAAATATGCGGAGCCGCTAGAGCGGGCCTGCATCCAGTTTGGCATTGTCGAGACTCTGGAAAAATGCCATTTCCTCGCCCAGGTAGCTCATGAATCCGATGGGTTCAATACGGCAACCGAATACGCCAGCGGGAAAGCCTACGAAGGCCGAAAAGACCTAGGGAACACCCAGCCGGGTGATGGCGTCCGATTCAAGGGGCGCGGGCTTATCCAGAATACTGGAAGATCCAACTATTCCGCCTACAGTACGTGGAAGTATGGTGATGACCGCGCAGTCAAGAATCCCGAAATGCTGGCCGAGCTGCCAGACGCCGTAGAAGTAGCCGCATGGTACTGGTGCATCCGCCGTCCCTCTGTACGTCCTCTTGCCAAAGCTGATGATATCGTCGGGGTGACCAAGAAGGTCAACGGCGGTAATAATGGGCTGGAAGACAGAAAGGAGAGGCTAGCCCAGGCCAAGGCGCTATTCGGGATCAGCTCATGAACTGGTGGATGCTTGCCTCAACCCTGATTGCCTCCTTTGCCGTCTTCTGGGTCCAGAGGATGGCCGCTAAGGCTGACAAAGAGGCCGACAAGGCCGATACCCGTATGCGGACGGCAGAAGACCGTCTAGCCCGTCTGGAAATGAAGGTGGCGGCAGAAATGCCCAGCCGAGAGGACTTCAAGGAACAATCCCAACGAATCGAATCTATTGCGGCCACCCTATCTGAGGTCCGCGATATGGTGATCCGCATGGAAGCCAGAGAGGATAAGAGGTAATGGATAAGCTCCAGGGGATGGAACAGACGGTCAACGAAATCAGGGATGCGCTCAAGAAGCGGGGATCTGCATCCGGAACCAGCAATACCAACACTATCAAGATCGAGGGGGCGGGGAGCATCTGGCACGGTCTGGCAGTAGGAATCGCTCTAGGGGCTGTCATCATTGGGGGAGCTTGGATCATCAGCACCCAGCAGCGGCTAGAGATGATCGCTCAGCAGTCTGAGGCGTATTCCAAAGCCGTATACATGCTGGCCCCAAGGTTTGCAGAAGAAATCGACAAAGAACTAGATCGCAGCAAGGAAAAGTAATGACCAGCCCCCCGTGATTACGCCACCCAAGAAGCCCAAACAGGTGGCTAGCATCAAGCCCAAGCCGCCGACCAAGAAGAAGGGTTGACCATGAGTACTCCGACGCCAATTATTACGAAGCCGCCGACCAAGGAAAATAGGGTCGCCGAGAACGATACCCTTGATCCGCCCGTGACCGTCCAGCAGGTCAACGTGAAATGGTGGAAGAAGTGGTCCACCCATCTGGCAACGCTGAATGCCACCACGCTTGTGGCTACCTTCGCCCTTCTGCCTGAGCGCATCCAAGAGGCATTCCCTCAATGGTCGCTTATCGCCCTGGGCGGAGCTGTGTTGGCATCCGTCCTTATCCCGGCAGCAACCAGCATAAAGCAGGTCCGAAAGGTAGACCCGTGATCCCCGCCGCTACCGTCATTTCGGCTATAGGCGGTGTACGGGCGACCGTGTGGCTGTCCTTGGCTGTCCTGGCGGTAGCGGCAGCAGGCATTCAGACGGTGCGCCTATCGTCCACTCAGGCGTCCTACGACGGCTACAGGGACAAGATGATCGCCGCCACGGCTAATGCCGCTAAGGCGGCAGCAGAGGCCCGAGACACGTCCTACGTCGCCCGAGAGGCGTACTACTGGAAATCAGGAGAGGCAGAGAATGCATATCAGGCGGGTAGGGACTCAGCTATCCAGGCTCAGGCCACTCTTGTGGGTGATCTGCGTAATGGCATTGTCAGGCTGCGCAACGAATGGCGGGGCTGTAGTGGAGTACGTCAAAGTGGACCCACTCCCACCACTGCCCAAGGACCGGATGCAGACGCCGAGCTACGGGCAGAAGGCGCGTCAGCTCTTATTGGAAACGCCGACCTCGCAGACGTCCAAGTCCAGTGGCTCCAATCCGAACTAATCGCCACCCGTGAGCTATATAGTAAGTGCATGATCCCGAAGAGCGACTAGGCCATGACCCGAGCAACCAAAAACATCGTATCTGCCTACCAGCGAGACAGGGTATTTGCCTCGTCTCTGTACGCTAACGAGTCTCGGGAGCTTGTAACGGAGTTCAGCGGGGTGCTGGAGCCTGGGGATAACCCTATCGTCCGGGCAACGTGGGATACCTACGACACAGTGTTTGCGGCTATGTCCGATCCTGAGATCGACGGGACGGCAGTCAAGGTCCGGATCAGGGCTCAGTACGCAGGCCGAACCCGAATCCGGGTAGACGTTACGACCCCCAGCGGTGACGTATATTCAGCTTGGCACTCCATTCGGGTCCAAGGCGCACCGTACTTCACCAATAACGGCTGGGTGACTGGCCCGCAGCATTTGGAAGTGGTAATCCTTCCACTGGAACCAACCTGATCGTCCCACCAGTGTAGAGCTACTGTTCCACTGGTAGTGTTGATCTATTTTGCAGATATGCGAATCTGTAGCTATCCAGTGGCCTGGAGCTGCTCACGCAAAGAGTAGTTGGTTGGGATGGCGAACTTCCAAGCCCTCCGCGAACCACCTAATCAAGCCAAGGAGAGCGCTATGTCTTTCAAAATGATCCTCAACCGTTTCAGCCGTACTGTCAGTGTGATGGACCTTCGGATTGACGTGGTAGAAGAGCGTCGGAGGAAGGCAGAGCGGTTTGCTAGGCGGAACAAGACCTGCGGCAGGGTTGCCGTGTTTAGTTAGGAGAGGGTGATGAGTAAGGGGAATGAGCCGGCGTTCGGTGGAACGGCGATGACAGCGTTCGATGGAGATAGTCAGTTTGTCGTAACCAGCGGTCTTAGCAAGCGGCAATACTTTGCTGGGCTGGCGATGCAGGGCGTTTTGGCACGCGGAAACCATGGTGGCATCAATTCCGTCGTTGCTTGGTCGGTCGATATTGCCGACGCCCTCCTGGCCGAGCTGGAGAAGAGTCCATGAGTGCGCTCATCCAAGTTAGCCCTATCCTCCTACTCGCGGCAGTTTTTTTGATCTTCGCGGCTGTTGCGGAGTTCGCCTGTGCGCGAAATAGGAATGCATGGTCGCTTATAGCGATAGCCATTGTTCTGGCTGCTATTCCTTTAGTTTTGACTCGCCAATGACCTTCCTAATCTCAGTAACCCTATTCCTACTAGGGATCATCTGCTGGATGGTGGCAGATGTGCATCAGGAGCGGGGTAACGTGGCGCTGGGATATAGATTCCTGTTCCTGGCTGGCGGACTTATCTGTGTGGCGGGATATCTGATGTGGCTAACAGTGTTAGGCAAGCTGTAGTATATTGACCACAGGCAGGGTAGATAGATAGAAAAGATATGAGTGAGGAAGGGACTGAGAAGCGAATTGGCCGGCCAACTAAGTTCCGAGAGGAATTTATTGAGCAGGCCAGGAAGCTTTGCCAATTGGGCGCAACCGATATCGAGATTGCCGACTTCTTCGACGTAGAGGTCAGGACTATCTATAGGTGGAAGGCTGACAATGATGCTTTTTGTCAGTCCTTAAAGGCTGGCAAGGAGGTAGCAGACGAACGGGTGGAGAGATCCCTGTTCCAAAAGGCTACCGGCTATGAGCAGGACGAGGTAAAGATCTTCATGCCTGCCAATGCTGAGGCTCCTGTATATGCGCCTTTCCGGGCAAAGGTAGCGCCTGACACCACGGCTGCAATCTTCTGGCTGAAGAACCGACGCCCCGATTTGTGGCGGGACAAGACTGAGCGCCATACGGTGAATGTGGAAATCACCCATGAGGAATGGCTTGACTCCCTCAACGACTGACAAGATGCGGCGGCTCAAGGAGGATTTCCCCTTCTACGCCGCCAATTGCATGGTCATTCGCTCTAAGGGCGGGGCGATCCAGGCGCTGAGGCTCAATAAGGCCCAGCGCTATATCCATGAGAAGCTGGAAGAGCAGAGAGCCGAGACAGGCCGCGTCCGTGCGCTAATCCTCAAAGGTCGCCAGCAGGGCTGTTCATCTTACGTGGCAGCCCGTTTCTACCATCAGACGACTTGGCATAAGGGTATCCGCACCTTCATCCTCACCCATGAGGACAAGGCGACGCAGAACCTGTTTGAGATGGTCAACCGATACCATGAGAACTGCCCTCCGTTCGTCAAGCCCAGCACTGGTGCTGCGAACGCCAAGGAGCTGGTATTCGACAAGATCGACTCTGGCTATCGGGTGGGTACGGCTGGCAACAAAGGTGTAGGCCGATCCATGACCGCTCAGCGCTTCCACGGCTCTGAGGTCGCGTTTTGGCCAAATGCCGAGGCGCATGCTGCGGGTGTGCTTCAGGCTGTCCCTGATGAGCCTGGGACTGAGGTCATCCTTGAGTCCACGGCCAATGGTGTGGGCAACTACTACCACCAGTCATGGCAAGAGGCTGAGGCAGGCATCAGCGGCTTCATCGCCATCTTTGTGCCTTGGTACTGGCAGGAAGAGTATAGGAAGGAGCTGCCCCCTCAGTTCACCCTGAACGAGGAAGAGCAGGCATATGCCAATGCCTATAGTCTGGATTGGGAGCAGATCTATTGGCGCAGGCTGAAGATTGTCCAGCTAAAGGACGCCAACCTGTTCAAACAGGAATACCCGGCCACTGCGGCTGAGGCGTTCCAAATGTCCGGCCACGACAGCTATATCAAGCCTGAGTTGGTGGTAGCTGCCCGCAAGATGGAGCGCGAGCCTGTTGGCCCGCTCATTATTGGCTTGGACCCGGCGCGATTCGGCGATGACAGTAGCGTGATGATGGCCCGCAGGGGTCAGAAGGCGTGGGTGATCGACCGCAAGACCAAGTGGGACACCATGCAGGTTGCAGGCTGGGCTAAGAACGTCATAGACAAGGAATCACCGGCCCGCATGTTTATCGACGTGGGCGGATTGGGTGCGGGCGTCTATGACCGACTGGTAGAGCAAGGCTATGGTCCAGCTCCCAGGGGTAAGGGAATCGCGGTAGCCGTTAACTTTGGCTCAGCCGCAATCCAGCCTGCCAGATACGATGACAAGGGTAATGAGATTGGCGGCGGGCCAGTTAATCGTCGAGCCGAAATGTGGATGGCCTCTAAGGAATGGCTGGAAAGTGAGACGGGCGCAGATATCCCCGATGAGGATAGATTGCAGGCGGATGCATGTGGCCCCGGATACCGTTATGATTCCAGCAGCCGAGTAATCCTTGAGAGTAAAGAGCAGATGCGCGCACGAGGCGTTGCCAGTCCTGACGCATGGGATGCCCTGGCGCTGACCTTTGCGGAACCTGTTGCTCCCCCGAAAGCTCCCGTCCGCCTTAAATTTAGATCGGAATTCGCATAATGACCGTAATCGACGAGGAAGGCGCACGCCGGGACAAGTTGCTGGACTCTGAGAAGCCCAGCGAGGACCGGTTCTATGAGATCCGCCAGCGGTTCAAGGACGCTGAGAGCGCCGTCGTCTCCATGTATCAGCAGGCGCAGGACGATGTGCGCTTCGCCTTTGTGCCGGGGAACCAGTGGGACACGCATATGTCTTCCCTGCGTGGTGGACGCCCTCGCTATGAGTTCAACTACCTCCGTCAGACGATCAAGCAGGTATTGAACGATAACCGCCGTAACACGCCGACCATCCGCGTCAGTCCGGTGGAAAATAGCGATAAGGAAGGTGCAGAACTGCGCCAGGGGCTTATCCGCAATATCGAAATGCAGTCGAACGCCGACGTAGCCTATGACTGGGGTTCGATGTACGCCATCGCAGGCGGTTTTGGCTGCTGGGCGGTAGGTACGCGCTACTCGGACGATGACACGTTCGATCAGGATATCTATATCAAGCGGATCGAGAATCCGTTCTCCGTCTTCTTCGATCCCTGTTCCCGAGAGATTGACCGTTCGGACGCACGCTATGCGTTTGAGGTTGACTCCATGTCCCGGCAGGAGTTCCGCCAGAAGTACCCGGACAAGGAAATCAAGAGTTTCGATTCGGGCCTGCCAAGCGGTCTTTACTACGACGGCTGGTATAGCAAAGAGAATGTCCGTGTCTGCCGGTACTGGGCCAAGCATCGCGAGGAAAAGACGATCTACCGCCTGTCCGATGGGCGAGTGGTGGACGCTGAATCCTTCGATCTCGTCAGGGATCAGGCCGCTAACCCGCCTGTAGACCCGATGACGGGCCAGCCAGCCTATCCGCCTGTCACTGTGGTGGCGAAGCGCGTGGTGGAATACGACCGCATTACGGTGGAGCTTCTGTCCGGGGATGAAACCCTGGAAGGCCCGACAGAGTGGGCGGGAAAGTACATTCCGCTGGTCCCTGTGTGGGGCGATACGGTCAATATTGACGGCGAGTTCTTCTGGAATGGCATGGTTCGCCCGTCCCGTGACTCGCAGATCATGATTAACTTCAGCCAGTCCAACATGGTTGAGGTTGTGGCCTCCCAGCCGAAGGCTCCATACATGGTCACCGCGACCATGATTCAGGGCTATGAGAATGAGTGGCAGAACATGGCGGTGGATAACCCGCCTGTGCTTCCCTACAACCCTGATCCGGATTCCCCTGGCGGCCCTGCACGGTTGCAGCCGCCCGCCCTGCCTGCTGGCTGGTTCGACCTCAACCGTCAGAACGTGGAGAACTTGAAAGCGACTTCGGGCGTCCATGATGCGAGTCTGGGTAACCGATCCAACGAAACCAGTGGCCGGGCCATCCTTGCTCGCCAACATGAAGGTGACGTCGCCAATTTCAACTATAGCGATAACATCGCTAAGGCGATCCAATATACCGGCGTCATCATCAATGACCTGATCGACAAGATTTACACCACTGAGCGCGAGATCCGCATTCTTGGTGAGGCTAATGAGGAAAGGTATATTCGGGTGAATCGCCCAGTATGGGATGAGGCTGCTCAGCGGTGGGAGAAGGTAAACGACCTGTCCAAGGGTAAGTACGATGTGACTGTGACTGTGGGGCCGAGCTTTACCACTCAGCGCATGGAAACCCTTGCAGCGCTTACCGATCTGGCACAGATTCAGGGGCCGATGGGTGCAGTGTTTGCCTACGGCATCCTCAAGTATATGGATACTCCCGGTATCTCCGAGTTCGCCGATATTGCCCGCAAGATTCTTATTTCCCAGGGTATTCCGCTGGCGCAGGAAGAGGGCGACGAACCGCCTCAGCCGCAGCAGCCTAGCCCGGATCAGGTCGCCAAGGCGCAGAAGGATGCAGCCCAGGCTCAGAAGTACGCCGTAGAGGCAGAAGGGCAGGCACTAGATAATCAAGGCAAACAGATTGATAATGCCGCCAGTGCACTAGAGCTTCAGGCTCAGGAGACGGTGATGGGGTTGGTGCAACGTCAGTTGCAGTCCCCTACGGTGTTTCCTGACCAGTTTAGACCTTACCAGTGAGGCTCACTGGGCTAATCGTTGAGGTAATGACGCGTGAGTACTGAAGCAATCAAGAACATCGAATCGGCTATGGCGTCCAAGGACGTTGTGGCGGAACCTGTAGTAGAGGTTGTGGAGACTCCGGTCGAAGCGCCTGAAGTGGTGGAAGCCGTTGGCGAAGGCCAGGAACAAACTACGGACTCGGCACCCGTAGACGGGGAGGATGCCCCCGCGCGCTCTAACAAGGGCGTAGGTAAGCGCATCAATGAGTTGACGCGACAGCGACACGAGGCAGAACGTCGTGCGGCAGAGGCAGAAAAACTACTGGCAGAGATTCGCCAGAGTGCGCCTAAGCCTGCGGCAGAAGCTCCAGTGTCGGATGGACGTCCCACTTTGGCGGATTTCAATTGGGACACTGAGGCGCATGCAGATGCCCTGGTGGACTGGAAGCTGAAGCAACGGGACGAGGCGGCAAAGAAGAAGGCTGAACAGGACTCCCAGCAGAAAAGGTGGTCCGAGTATCAGAAGCGAGCAGACGAGTTTGCGGACGAGCATCCCGATTATCAGGAAAAGATCGACTCCCTGATGATTACGCAGTTCATGCAGGATGCGATTCTGGAAACCGATGTAGAGCCGCTGATTGCCTACCACCTTGCCAACAACCCATCGGAAGCAGAGGAAATCGCCAAGAAGACGCCGAAAGGTCAAATCCTGGCTATTGGCCGACTGGCTGCAAAGCTGAGTGACACCCCGGCTGCTCCTACTGCAACCCCGTCCCGACCGGCTCCGCCTGTTCCTGCAACCCCTCCGCCGCCACCGCCGTCCATCGCTGCACGCGCTCCCGCTACGCTCCCTGTAGACAAGTGGGATATGAGTCAGCACATGGAAGCGGTACGGTCTAAATCCCGCCGATAAGGACTAAATCCAATGCCTTCCAATCAGCTTCTCACCAGTCAGGTCATTGTGGACCGCGCACTTGCGGTTCTGACCGAAACTCCGTCGTTCTTGAACCTCATCAACAAGCAGTACGATTCGGCCTTCCGTGGTCGTGGCGTCAAGGTGGGTGATACTGTGTCGGTGCGTGTTCCGCAGCCGGCAGTCATCCGTAATGGTCGCATCATGGATATCCAGCCGCAGGTGGATCGTGTTGTCCCGGTGGCGATTGACCAGCAGAAGGGCGTTGATACTGGCGCTACCTCGCTGGAAATGGCCCTCCAGATTGATGACTTCCAAGAGCAGTTCATCGATACCAAGATTCCCGGCCTCGTTACTGCCGTGGAACAGGACATCATCAACCGCGTTGTGAAGCAGGTTCCGGCTTCGGTGGGCGACTTTGGCCCGCTGGATGACGCAAAGACTGTCCTGCTGGCCGGTGCGTTCCTTGACTCGCAGTTGGCCCCGAAGGCTGACCGTAACTTCATGGTCAACACGTGGTCGCAGGTTGATATCGTCACCGCGCTTCAGGGCTATTTCAACTCGCAGTCGAAGATTGATCGCCAGTACCGTAAGGGTGCGATGTATACCGACACCCTGGGCTTCGATTGGTTCTCGTCCAACCTGACCGCCAACGTCACCCGTGGTACTGGCGCTGGCTACCTCGTCAACGGCGTTCCGGGCGACGGCGCGTCCACTCTGGCGGTCGATACCGGTACTGGCACCATCGTTCCGGGCGATAGCTTCACCATTGCGGGTGTGTATGACGTTCACCCGCAGACTAAGGAAACCCTGCCGAGCCTGAAGCAGTTCACTGTCACTTCCACCTTCGCTGGTGGCGCTGGCACCCTGAACATCATCCCGGCGATGACCTTGACTGGCCCGTATAAGAACATTTCGGCCCTCCCGGCTGACAATGCGGCCATCACCATCAAGGGCGTTGCTGGCACCACCTATGCGCAGAACGTGGCTTTCTCGCGTGACGCGTTCTACATGGTAACCGCCGATCTGCCGAACCCGCCGAAGAGCTATGGCGTTGACTCCGCTTCCCGTACTTGGAATGGCGTGACCCTGCGCTTCCAGAACGGCTACGATCAGGTCAACGATATGTATATCAGCCGTTTTGATATTGCATATGGCTCGGGAATTCTGCGCCCGGAACTGGCGGTTCGCGTCCCGGCCACCATCACTGGCATTGCGTAAGGAGATATGAAATGGCAACTTTGAAGGCTGATTCGACCCCGAGCCTGTGGGCTGCGGCTCCTGGCACCGGCGCTGGCGCAGTGCTGGGCAAGGACAACACCGAGCTGGTGGGCTTCTTCGGCACTACGCCGATTGCCCAGCCGACCATCACCGTGGCTAATTCGGGTGCTGGTACTGCGGGTGCGGTTCTTGTGGCGCTTGGACTGGCTCGCCAGATCCCGTAATTGTGAATTGGGATATGGGGCTTCGGCCCCTTATCTCCGATCATCACGTAAGGAGTATTGAAATGGCTGACAAGAAAGAGAAGAAGCACGCCCTGTACCTTCTGAGTCCGGACGAAGACCGTATTGTGCTGGTCCATGCTGACGATGTTGAGCAGCATATGGCCGATGGCTGGTCCAAGCCGGAAAGCCCGAAGGCCAACGGCGAAGAATGGAACAAGGAAGAGGATATGGCTCAGCAGGATATTGCCGCTGAGTTTGCCAAGCAGCGTTCCGAAGAGGACGCCAAGAAGGCGGCAGAGGAAGCAAAGGAGCTGGAGAAGTCCCGTTCCGATGCCGAGAAGGCCGCAAAGAAGTAAACTTAGAGGGGGAGGGCAATCCTCCCCCTTCTTAATGGAGTCTTCCCATGCAGGCCATCAAGCTAATTACCCGCTCACTCCGCCTGCTGAGGGTGGTAGACGCCAACGAGGCTCCGGAAGCGGAAGACGCTGAAACCGCGCTGGAGGCTCTGAATCAGTTGATGGTGCGCTGGGAAGCTGACGGGGTTGCCCTGGGCTGGAGCGAGCTTACGGACGTAAGTCAGGAAATGACCGTGCCGTTTGAGTCCATCCGGGCGATCACCTATAACCTTGCATCCGAATTGCGTCTGGAATACGGCATCGCTATCGATGGCAAGATGGAGCAGGTAGCCAATCAGAGCTATAAGGTTCTGCTGCGTGACGTCCTGGCCGCTAATCCCCTGTCCCTGTCCGTGAGTATGCGCGGTGGAATGTGGGATATCTACACTGACACCTTTGGGCCGAGGCGCTACTGATGGCAACTGCTGTTGACCTGATCGGCGGGTTCTACAAGGATGACACGCTCCCGTGGGGCGCGCAGGATACGGTGAACTGGCTCCCCGTCATGGCGGAAGTAGCCGGTACGCTGACGCCTAAATACCTGAAGACGCCCCCAGGTCTGAAGCCCTATATCCAAGTCGGTGCAGGCCCTATCCGTGGCATCCATGACCTTGAGGGTGGGCGTTTCGTTGTCTCCGGAACCGTCCTATACCGCATAGACTCAGCGGGCGTAGGGATTCCGATTGGCGTTATTCCTGGGCTGGGTCGAGTGCAGATGACGCACAACCAGTTCCAGACCGGCAACCAGCTCCTTGTGGAGAATGGGCAAGGCGGCGGGGGGTATGTGTTCACAACCAGCACCGGCACTTTTGCAAAGATCACCGACGAGGGGTATCCGGGTTCCATCTCGTCTGACTATCTGGATTCCTACCTGTTGGGCGTAGAGCCTCTTGGCAGGTTTTGGTTCCACTCCAATTTGGCAGACGCCACCGACTACAACACCCTTGACCGGTACGAAGCGGAGGCATCACCTGATCGCATCGTAGGGCTGGCCGTGAGCCAGTTTGAGGTTGTGGTTTTCGGCGAAAGGACTATTGAGTTCTTCTACAACGCAGGCGGCACCACTGGCACCTTCCAGAACCGCAGGCAGACGATTACCCGTGGCTGTTCGTCCCGGCACACTATCGCAAAGCTGGATAACACCCTGTTCTGGCTGGGCGATGATGGTGTTGTGTACCGAATGAATGGATACTCGGCTATTCCTGTGTCTACAGGGCCAATGGCTCGTGCATTTGCCAATCTAAATTGGGCGGAGGCATTTGCCTTTACCTGGGAGGACGAGGGCTTCAAGGTCTATTACCTCACCTTCCCTGACGGGCAGACCTGGGGATATGACGTGGTTTCCGGCCTTTGGACCCGCCGTGAGTCCTACGGGCTGGACCGCTGGCGGTTGGCGAATACGGTCAAGTGGGGACGCAACTGGTATGGCGGTGACTTTCAGAATGGCCGTCTGTGGGAGTTGAATTGGGAATACGTACTGGAAGGCGTAGATGAATTCATATCTCGCCGCGTCAGCCCCGTTATGTCCAACAATCAAAGCCTGATCGGAATCAATAAGGCAGAGCTGATCTTTGATACTGGCCAAGGTCCGGAGACGGTACCTGTACCGTTCCCTGGACAGCCGCCGTCGCCTACTATTTCCGGAACTCCCCCGGTTGCTATTCGTGGTGTCCCCTACACATTCAGTTTCTCCATTACGGGAGGCACTCCGCCTGTAACTGCGGCAATCGTGGACGGCGCATTGCCTCTCGGCTTGAGCATGAATAGCGCCGGGGTGATCTCAGGAACACCAGAGGAATCTGGCACATTTGCTGTGTACGTCCGTGCCACGGATGCGGGTGGCATGTGGGACGAGATTGCTGTGCAGATAAATGTGCAGTCTTCGTTAATGGCGCTTGCTACTACGCTCTACCTATTCACTGGAGCGCCCTCAAATATTCAAGAAAGCACCCCGATTGGTATTTCGAGTTCTGTTTCTCGAAGCCTGTCAGTGTCACCCAATACGCTATACATTGCAGCAGGCATTGTAGGATCGCCTTTCATCGCTCTTAGGAAGAAGAAGGCCGATGCTACCGGCTACGATGCACTTCCAACGCCGTCCACTCCACCGACGACTCTTGTAAATTCAACCGCATTCAGTCCTGACGGCAAGTACTTTGCCCTTCTTCAGGGTGGTGCAACTCCCAGGGTTATGGTCTATGAAATTATTGCCGGGGTGTTTACGTTCAGATCACAAGCCAACATGCTTGCAGGCGGTTTTGCTATTGCCTGGAATGAGGACGGAACAAAGATCGTCGCATCAAAGGAGTACGCCGGGGCTACTGGCTCAGTAGCGATCTTCAATGTAACCCTAGGTATTCTCGGGACGCCCCGATATGGTCAGTCGTACACCAATGGGACGACTCCAATCAGTTTGATGTGGCGCGGAAATTACATTGTTTCAGGTTCGTCAAATCAGCTTGTAGTTATGCTGGACAATGGCTCTGCGGCTACAACTGTTGCAATCAATCCGGATGGGCTTGGATTGGTAAACGCTGGTGCTGTTTGGTCTAAAGACGGAAACTATATTTACACACTAAGGTCTAACGGTCAGCTTCGGATATACGCGTTTAGTGGTTCGTCTATATCTAATGGTGTGCTTGCGCCAAGCCAGCCTATAGGGGGCGGCGTTGACATTAGCATCAATTCCAACGGCACATATGTTGCTGTCGGCGCTAGCGGGGGGGGCCTTACCCACGATGGCGTTCAAATTTATCGTGTAGTTGGCGCATCACTGGTGAGAGAGGCAATCCAGCCTTTTACAACGGAATCCACCGTAAACGGCGTCAGGTGGACTCAGGATGAATCTTAACAATGCGACTGAGTGAATCACCTAATGGCTGATACCGATCACTATGTGGAAGTCAGATACAGCAAGGACGGGGGCCATAACTGGTCCAACTGGAAGCGCCGGTCTATCGGGAAGATCGGCGAGTATCAACAGCGCGTAAAACTCAATAGAATGGGGGTAGGACGCACGTGGATCTTCGATATCAAAGTATCCTCACCTCGGATACGCGATCTGCTAGGCGCGGTAGTCACCCCTGAACTGACGGACGACTGATGGTTATCGTAGACGACTTCCCCAACGCCGCTCAGGTCCGCCAGATGGGCCTAGAGGCGCACTATATCGATTGGGAAGGCTTCGACGGCGAGGTCTATAAGCGCATCTGTCTGGCTGACGTTCCCGGCCTTCAGGAGGCCATTGAGGCGAAGATGGGTCCAGTCAACATGCTTGGGATGGGCTACCGGCTCAACTTCAACGACGAGCTGCCTAACGCTGCCATCCACTCGGATATGGGCTGGGGCACCCATGCTGCGGTCCTGTACCTAAGTGAAGGAGAGGGTGGAACGGCCTTCTGGAAGCACAAGGAAACTCAGGCTGACCGCATTGAGCCGGGCGATATGGATCTGTTCCACAAGATCGAAGGCGACTGGAATTCGGTCGATAAGTGGGAGCAGGTAGCCTTGGCTAAAATGAAGCTGGGTCGCCTGCTGATCTACGATTCCTCCCTGTTCCATAGCCGCTGGCCGTTTGAGGCGTTCGGGACTGATTTCGAGTCTGGACGCTTGATCGCTGTCGCATTCTTTACCCCGAGGGAAGCATGATTAACATTCGCCAGGGTCAGCTTTCGGACGTCTCGGAAGTTGTCCGTATGTCAGCCCTGTTCTACCCGACGACCCATTACGCCGACTGGTGCGATATGGATGAGGATACGGTTGCTGACCTGACTGAAAACCTCATCAAGAACCATATCTTCTTTGTCGCTGAGGATGAGGAAGGGTTGGTAGGGATGGTGGGCCTGTTCGTGGCCCCATTCCTGTTCAATGCCAACGTTAAATTCGCTGTGGAGGTCGTGTGGTGGGTAGATCCGGCTGTGCGCGGCTCCCATACGGCGGCGTCCCTGCTGCGCGCTGTGGAAGAGCCTGCGCGCGCTGCTGGGGCTGATCGAATCCAGATGGTCCACATGCCCAATAGTCCGCCCCAAGCTACTGCGCTGTACGAGAAGCTGGGTTACTGCAAATCCGAAATCAGCTATACGAAGGATATTTAAATGGCCGCTATTACCGCAGCAGTAGTCGTAGCTGGCACCGCCGCTTATGCAGCGAACCGTCAGGGTGCTGCGGCTAAGAAGGCTGGTCGCGCCCAGGCGAGTGCAGCCCAGCAGACGATTGACGAACAGTCCCGACTCTACAACAACTCCGTAGAGGGCGCTCAGCCGTATGCGCAGGCAGGCACAACCGCGCTTAACCAGTTGAACGCGGTCAATGCTGGGGACTATTCCGGGTTTGAGAACTCGCCGGACTACCTCTATGCCCGAGACATTGGCATCCAGGGCTTGGATCGTGGTGCTGCTGCGCGAGGGAGCCTGTATTCGGGTGGTGCTGACGCTGACCGGATTGCCTTCAGTTCCGGACTTGCCACTCAGAATCTCGGAAACTACACCAACCGTCTCCAGAACATGGTCAACCTTGGTTCCAACACCCAGCAGTATTTGGGGCAGTTGGGCCAGAACTATGGCAACCAGTTCGGCAACGCGATGGGCATCAAGGGTAACGCCAACGCTCAGATCGCCGCTGCTGGCCCGATGACTCAGGCCGGTTACGGGAACGCCATCGCCTCCGGCATTAGTACCTATATGGGGGCTGGGGGCGGTGGCGGTGGCGGTGGTGGCTTCATGGGCATGTTCGGCAGTGGTGGCGGCGGCAATACCACTGGCTACGAACAAGGGAGCCTGTATAACTTCGGGAACAATATGGGTAACTTCCGCACTTCCAGTTGGGGCGGCTAAGACATGGCAGACTTCCAGCAAGACGCATTCAACGCGATCAACTCAGGCTTCAATTTCGGCCAGCGGGTGAAGGGCGTCCAAGACCAGCGCCGGATCAACGAACTGGCCTCTCAGGGCTATTCCGCTCCGGAGGACCAGCGGCAGGGCCTATTGGGTCAGATTGCCCAGGTAGACGCGCGCGCTGCCCAGCAGCAGGAACAGGCATTCGCCAACACGGACGAGCGACGTAATACCACGCTTGCCAACATGGCCCGCATCCTGACGACCGCTCCTGAGCAGGCTCGCCCGGGTCTGTATCAGCGCATGTTGCCGACCCTGAGTCAGTTCGGCATGTCCGAGTTGCCGCAGGAGTACAACGCCCAAACCGCCCCGATCATCGATCAGGCTGCAAACTCCATTGCTAGCGCTTACGGTGGCGGCGGGGCGGGAGTCCAGTCCACCTATATCAATCGTGCTGGTGAGCGCATAGCGGTCATGCGCGATGGCAGTCAGCAGGTACTAGGTCAGGCGGATTCTCGCACGCAGCTTCGGGATCAGGCGGGGGTCGCACCTTCCATTGTTGACCTCCGAACCGCCCAGGCTACTCCTCTTCAGGCTGGACCTATCCAGCAGCAGGGAGCAAACGGTGCCTATACCATTGATCCTAGCCTGCCTCCGGAGGTTCAGGCGCAGATCCGTGCGGCGGAGTCGGCGGGTACTGAATTCAACGGCGTTGTGGCTGCTCGCCCGGACAGTTCACAGATCATCACTCCGTACCAACAGGCTCAGCTAGCCCGTCAGGATCGCTCAGACGCGCGCGCCGATATCTCTGCCATGGCTGCTCAGGATGCTCGCAGTCAGGCCGCAGAGGCGCGCCAGATCGCCGCACAGCAGAAGGCCCAGCAGGCGCAACAGGCCATCAACACTCGTCAGGCGCAGTTGGCTGATGTGCAGCGTGGCGTGCAGCGCGTGGAGGCAGCATTGAACGCGCTGGATCAGAGTCGCGTGGGTACTGGTCCTATCGCCCGGACGGCCCAGCAGTACCTCCCGGCAGGACAAGAATTGGAGACGGCTGTGAACGCCATGAATAACTCCATGTTGGCGCTTACCCGTGTCCCAGGCATGGGCGCTCAGTCCGATCTTGAAGCCCGTATTGCTGGGATGCGCTTCCCGCAGCTTGACCGGGAGGAAGGGGTCAACCGTCGAACCCTGCAAGACCTGAAGAGCTTTGTGAGCGACCTGAGCCGTACCGCTCAGCAGGCGGATGCGAGCGACCGCAACGCCCTACAGACCACTCAGCAGGTTGTGGATAGCCCGCGCGGCTCGGCGACGGTCCGTAGGGCGCGTAACCCGCAGACCGGCCAAACTCTCATCCTCGTTAACGGACAGTGGGTGCCCGAATAATGGCTGACACCATTCCCCCGCTGCCCGCAGGGTTTGAGCTTGAATCTGACGAGCCGGTGGCTCAGTCGGCAATTCCTCCGTTGCCTGCCGGGTTTGAATTGGAGCCAGATACGCCCAGCACCCGCGTTGACGCTACGCCGACCGATGAAGGCCTGGATATCGAAATTGTCGATACCCCTGCTAACCGCAAGGCGGCTCAGGAGGCATTGGTCAAGGACATGTCCAATGCGGAACGATTCACCGTTGGTGTTGGTAAGTCGGTTGCGGACAGCGCCATTGGTGCCGGTCAGGTGCTTTCATCTGAGATCGCTCCGTACCTCTACGGTATCCCCGGCTTGGTGACCCGAGAGCTTGGGCGTCGTGGTGCGCGTGAGGAAATAGACCAGTTCGCCCGTGAGGCTGCTGAGCGCGATGCTCCTCTGATGGAAACGGGTGCAGGTCTGGCAGGCAATATTACTGGCTCGCTGGCTCAGATCCTTGGCCCCGGCATTGCTGCGCGAGGAACTACGGCTTCATCTGCAATCCTGCCCACTACCATTCGTGGCAACGCCCTTCAGGGAGCCTACCTTGGCGCTCTCCAGCCGACGACCGAGGAAGGTCAGCGCGGGCAGAACATCGCCCTTGGTGGCGCACTAGGTGGCGCGGGTGCCGGGCTGGTCAACGGTGCTGGAGCGCTGATTCGTGGCGCGCGTAACGTTCTCGCTCGTGGTGGCCTGACGTCCACGGATCGCCGGGCGGCTAACGTTCTGGCCCGAGAGGCGACCAATCCTGACGTGACCATTACGGAGTCCGCTGTTCCGGGTGTGCAACGCACCTTGGGCGAAGCAAGTAACGATCCGGGTCTGATGGCGTTGGAGAACACCCTGCGCGCACAGCAGCGTGGAGCATTCGACCCTATCGACCTTCAGAACAATGCAGCCCGAGTGGAACAGTTGCAGCGGATTGCAGGCACGGATGCGGATATGGCGGCGGCTGAGGCTGCACGTACTGCTGCATCTGAGTCT
>Ga0134127_10000750_pt1 | contig 27048 bp, 33 predicted proteins | sample KB31753_FD_96459 | JGI IMG/M metagenome (GOLD analysis project Ga0134127, IMG submission 96459) | Terrestrial soil microbial communities with excess Nitrogen fertilizer from Kellogg Biological Station, Michigan, USA - KB3-175-3 | ecosystem: Environmental > Terrestrial > Soil > Unclassified ... | reverse complement strand
GGCTACGCCGGCACCGCCACCGCGGGCGACGCCGGCACCGCCACCGCGGGCAACAGAGGCACCGCCACCGCGGGCAACAGAGGCACCGCCACCGCGGGCTACGCCGGCACCGCCACCGCGGGCAACAGAGGCACCGCCACCGCGGGCTACGCCGGCACCGCCACCGCGGGCGACGACGGCACCGCCACCGCGGGCTACGCCGGCACCGCCACCGCGGGCGACGACGGCACCGCCACCGCGGGCTACGCCGGCACCGCCACCGCGGGCAACAGAGGCACCGCCACCGCGGGCGACGACGGGATCCTCTGCATCAAGCGGTGGAACGGCAAGCGCTATCGCATGCACGTCGCGCACGTCGGCGAAGACGGCATCGAGCCGAACGTGCCGTACCGTCTCAACGCAGACGGCTCGTTCGAGCGCGCCGACAAGAGCGCGTAGCAGCCGGCATGAGCACGACCCAACTACCAGCGCCGTACCCGCTGTTCTGGCCCGAAGAGTGGCCGCGCACGCCGTACGCCAAACAGCACCGCTCGAAGTACGAGGTGCCGTACCTGCAGGCGCAGACCGAGGCGCTGCAGAGCCTCAAGCGCATGGGCGTTCGGCAGTGGAGCCTGTCGAGCAACCTGCGCGTGAAGTCGGGCCTGCCGCCCACCGAGGGACGCGGCGCCCGTGAGGATCCTGGCGTCGCGCTCTGGTGGCTCGACCCGAAGCGCCAGGAGACGCGCGTGATCGCCTGCGACATGCACCCGAGCGTGCGCGAGAACATCCGCGCGATCGGGATGGCGCTCGAGGGCCTGCGCGCGATTCAGCGCAGCGGGGCGACACAGATCCTCGATCGCACCATGCAGACGTTCGCAAACAAGGGGTTGCCCGCGCCCAAGCCCGAGTGGGTGTACACGCTGGGCCTGGTCGACTACCCGGCGAGCGTGGCGCACGTCGAGGACGCGTTCCGCACGCGCAGCAAGATCGCGCACCCGGACGCGGGCGGCTCGCACGAGCTGTTCATCGAACTGCAGGGCGCGCGTGATGCTGCGCTGGCGTGGCTGCGGGGGCCGCGATGAGCGAGCGGGCACAGTGCAAGAGCTGCAACGCCCACATCCTGTGGGTGGAGACCGAGAACGGCAAGCGCATGCCGCTCGACTTCGAACCCGAGCGCCGGTTCGTGATCGAAGCCGGCAAAGACCCGATGAAGGCGCGCATGCGCAACACGTACGTCTCGCACTTTTCGACGTGCCCGAACGCTGACCGATGGAGGAAGACGTGACTCCGCTTGAGGCCGCACCAGGAGACCTTGTCCAGCACGAGGCAGGACACTGGGCGCGTGTCGTCCCACGCGCGTTCCCCTTCGGGATCACGGTGCGCGAGCTCGATCGGAGCGGGCGACCAGCCCGCAAGCGCAACGTCTGGATGACGACAGACGTCGTAGCGCGCGTGCACAGGAGGCCGTAGCCATGGGTGCCGCACGAGACCACAAGCCCGCGCCGCTGCTGACCGTCGAAGACGTGATGGAACGTCTTGGCTGCAAGTACGGCAAGGCCAGCGAGGTGATGCTCTCGCTCGCCCACGTGCGCGTCGGGCGCCTGCTGCGGATTCGGCCTGAAGTACTCGAGCGTTGGATCTCTGGAGGCGGCGAGTGGCACGGAAAGCAAGCAGTAGACTCTATCTCCGTGGACTCATCTGGTGGGCTTGGGGATACGACGTCAACGGGAAGATCTGGCGCGAAAGCACCAAACAGCGCGACAAGAGAACGGCGCAGCTTGCCGCGCGCGAAATCGAGCGCCGATATGCTGCTGACTCCAACGCGGCGCGTTCGTCGAAAGTCACGCTGAAGATCGCGATGGCCAACCTGCTCGACCTGCAGCGCAAGAAGGGCCGGGCGGAGAACACCGTCCGCGCGACGAGCTACCACGCGCGGCACCTCATCGAGCTGCTCGGCGCAGACCGCCCGATCACGACGATTACCATCTCGGACACCACGCGCTACTTCGAACAGCGCCTCGAGCAGGGCGGCGACCGGCACACCATCCACAAAGAGCTCATCGCGCTCAAGCAAGCGTGGAAGCGCGTGGCCAAGCTCGCCGGGCTGCAGCCGCCGCCCGACCTCAAGCCCGAGGAGATGGGGCAGGTCTACAAGCCCCGCGAGCGCTGGCTGCCGCGCGCCGAGTACACCGCGCTGATCGAGTCGCTGGCCGTGACCTCTGGCCGGACCGAGGAGCTGCGCGCGGACTACATCACCGCGTGGTGCTTCACCGGGCTGCGCCGCGCCGAGCTCACCGCGTACAACCGCGAGCGCGACCTCGACGTGGCCAAGCGCGAGCTGAAGGTGTGGGGCACCAAGACGGACAAGGCCGAGCGCGTCGTGCCGCTGGCCAACGAGGCCTTCGAGGTGTTCTCCAGGCGCGCGAGCTTCCCGCCGTGGACCAACGACCGGCGCGACCTCGAGGTGGCGTGCAAGCGGGCGGGCATCGCCAAGGCCAGCCCTAACGACTTCCGGCGCACCTTCTGCAGCTGGCTGTGCCAGGCAGGGGTGCCCGAGCGCATCACGGCCGAGCTGATGGGGCACGCCTCGACTGCCATGGTGCGCGCGGTGTACAGCCACTTCGACACGGCTTCGCTGGTGTCCGCGGTAGCCCGGATCAGTGTGAAAGACGTTGTGCAAGAATCTATGCCGTGCACGGGTCCCAGCGAGCCTCTACGCGACTCGTGTATGGGGGTTTTGCCGTGAAAAGTGGCAGTCCCAGCAGGATTCGAACCTGCGACCTATCGCTTAGAAGGCAAAGCGGGCCACACGCAAACGCAAGCGATAGCGCCAGCTTACAGCACGAGGCGGGCCCGCTGTGCAAGCACGTGAACAAAGCCGCTGGTGGGTATTGAGCGGCGGTTTTCAAACCGTCCGAAAGGTGAGTGACCATGGATAGTTCAGAGAAAACTGGGGGCGAAACGGGGGCGGTGACCAGGGCTGACAGGGAGGCCGCGCTCGCTGCGTGGAACGGGCCTAATCCGCCGCCGGTGGTGTTGGCGGTGAACGCCACGATCAAGCCGTGGCTGGAGACGGGAGAGCCCATCCTCGATGGCTCTCCCATGACCAGCCTGACCAAGGCGCTCCAGCGCATCGCAGCCGGGTACGCGGCGGCCAGGAACGACGGCATTCGCGCCAGCCTGGCGGTCGTGCAGGCCAAGCAGCACGAGTGGCACGCGCTGCACGAGGACGCCGCCATCTGCGTGGCCGACGGGTCGGTGGAACCGGGAGCACGCGACGTCATCGCAGCTGCCGGCAATGTCCTCTACGACGCATGCGAGCGGATTGCCGCGCTGACCAGCGCTACGCTCGCCCCATGAAGCGCCGACGCCGCCCCACCGCTGAGCAGCTCGCCTGGGTCGACCGCGCCGCCCAGGAGCGGCGGCTCGAGCTCGGGCTGCCGGCAGTGCCACCGGAGAACGAGGAGTACGAGCGGCTGCAGGCCGAGCGGAAGCGCAAGCGGCCGAAGGGGAAGCGATGATGTGGTGTCCACGATGCGGAATCCTGGTCGGAGAAATGACGCGCACGTGCCCGTACTGCCCGCCCAAGCGGGCCGAGGAACCACGCGTACAGGTCGTCAACGGCGTTCGCATTGCAGCGCTCAGGTTGCCGGACATGGCTGAGAAGAAAGCGGGGAAGTGATGGGTTCGCGCGACTTCTACACCGACGCCGAGATAGCAGGCATGGAAGCGGCTGACGAGTGGCGCCCGCGCCTGGAGGCGAAGGAGCGCGAGATCCGCCGCCTGGAGCGCAAGGTCAAGAAGCTGGAGGACGAGCGCGATCGGCTCATGCTCAAGCTGGACGACGCGCTCGATGCGTCCGGCGCCTGATGGGCGATCTAGTTGACAGAACACGCATTTTGCGCAGCTAGCGCGCCGGCGGGATCCCGCTCGGCAGCGTGTGCCCGCCCTGGATGGCGCGTCGCAGCTCCCCGAGCTCGCCGGCCAGCGCCTCCGCCCGGGCCTCCGCCTGCGTCGCGCGCGCACGCTCCGCGCCGGCCTCGCGCGTGAGCTGGTCGACCTGCCCCTCGAGATAGGCGCACCGGCTGGACGCGGCGCCGAGCTGCTGCTCGAGCTGATCGACCTGCTGCTGCAGTCGCTCCCTGGCAGCCTGCTCGCGGTCCAGGTCGCGGCGGAGGTCCCCCAGTTGCGCGACGAGTTCGACGACAGCCTTCGCGCTGGCAGCGTCCTGAGCCGCGCTGGCCTCTTCCTTGGCCGCGCTGGCGTCGCTACGGCGCCGGATGGCGTGCGCCAGGGCCACGATCAGCCCCACCAGCGCACCGCCCATGGCTGGGCCTGCGAGCCACTCAGGCACGGAGGTACTCGCGCGCAAGCTGCTCGATCTCCTCGGGCTGGGCGCGACGCACCGTCGCTTGCATCGCGACAGGCACCGCCTGGACGTGCGCCCCGTCCCAGTACTTGCGCCCGGTCTTGGGATCGGTGAGCCGCACGCGCGTGAAGCCGAGCCCAAGGGCCTTCGCGTGCAATCGGTCGAAGAAGTCGCACCGGTGGTTCGCGCAGCCGTACTTGTGCCGCGCGCAGATGATGTCCGCCGCGATGCGGTAGCAGTGCATCGACGGCCCGCCCTTTACTTGGCTCTTGCCGGCCGCCACGAGTTCGGCGCTGCGTTCCGGCGTGCGGTAGGTCTCGTGCAGCATTGGCTCGTACCCGTCCTCACGCAGCCAGGCCATGAGCCGCTCGACGCGCTCGCGCACGGGCGGCAGCAGCTGATCCAGACCGGTGAAGCGGGTCACGGCGCCACCCACGCCAGCGCCACCGTGGCGCCGACCAGCGCTGAGACGCCGGCCACGAGGATGGCGCGCACCACCAGCGTACGCGGGTCGAACAGCGGCGCGCTGGGCTGCACCGCCATGCGGTGCTCGAGCGCTTCGAGGGCGCGACTGTTGCGCTCGAGCAGCACGCTCTGCTGCACGATGGCGTCGGTCAGCTTCACCGCGATCTCGTCCTGCATCGTCGCAACCTCCTCAACCTCCGCGGCAGCGGCACGCGGATCACTTCTGTCGCTTCTCGCCGAGCTCCTCGACGTACTCGCGTGCGAGCTCTTTCAGATCCTGCGCTTCGGGCTCGCCGAACGTCTCGATCAGCCAGCGGGCGAAGCGCTTCCCCTTCGCTGCGCGCCGAATGACGATGCGGCGAGCGATGCGCGGCACAAGGCGCGCGCCAACCTCGGCGGCCTTGCGAGCGAGCGGGTTCATGGTTCCCGCTCCTTGATCTTCGCGTCGCGCAGCATGTCCACCATGTCGCGCGTCTCCTGCGACGGCGGAGGCAGGATGCTCTCGCGCTTCACGCGCGCCTCGAGCTCCTGCGCCTCGCGCGCCGTCATGTCGCCCGGCCACTTGAGCGCGAACATCACCGCCGCCAGGAAACCAGCTGCGTACAGGTGCGTGGGCGTCACCTGCGCGTCGGCCCTTTGCGCGAGCTCGATGGCCTCCACTACGGCGCCGATCGCGCCGCCGACGAAGGCCAGGATTCGCAGTAGCTTGGACATGTTCATAACGCTGCCTCTCCTCACGGTGCGAGCCCGAATCTGGCTTGGATGTAGCGCTGCGCGATCGCCCGCTCGTACGGCGAGAGCACGCGCTTGAAGATGTAGGTAAACGGCCACTCGCCGACGAACGGGAAGTCATTCGATGTGGCGTTCGCGCCCAGGCGCAACGTAACGCTCGCGTTGCCGGCGTTCGGAGCCTGCGCCTGCGCGCCGCTGGCGATCAGCGTGCCCTTGAGGCGCAGGGCGTAGTTCGGCGAGGACGTCGAGCTGTAGCTGGCGTTGGCGTATGTCGCCGTGTTGACGGCCACGCCTGCAGCAATGTCGGCCTCCACCGGAAATCCGGCCGCCGAGCGCGCCACGCGGAAGTGCAGGCCGTTTGTCCCGCTCGTCCGGTACCCGAGCATGAAGCCGTTGACCGTGGCGGAGTCCTGCAGTCTCAGCGTGCACTGCAACATGCCGAAGGCGACGGCGCTGGTTGGGCGGAAGCCGGTGAAGATCTCGAACCCGCTGCCGTTGTGGCCGGCATTCCACGCGCTCGCAGCCTCGCTCGAGTCGTAGCGCAGCGGGCTGGCAAACGTGGCGGTGAGCGCTCCGGCAAAGTTAGCGTTCGTCGTCGGCAGAAGGACTTGTTGAGCGCCTGTTGCCGCGAGCGTCTTGGCCACGTCGAGCGTGTTGGGGAAGTTCGCCACTTTCGTGGGGTCGACGCCGTCGGCCGCGTACGTGGCTGCCTCGAACCGGTAGTCGCCGATGCGGAAAAGCGACGCGAACAGCACATCGATCGACCGCTTCTGGCCTGGGTTCCGCCTGCAGCGCCCGCGACGGCTCATACGTCCTCCTGGATGATCAGCGTCTCGTCGTACACAGCCGCTGTTGACGAAGCGCCGTCCGTGGAGATCTGAATGTCCCCGGCCCTCTCCACGGTGTTGTTCGCGCTCGGTACAGACTGGAACCGCGAACCACGCGCGGACCCGCTTGCCACGACCGTCAGCGTGCCGGTGATGTTCGTGTAACCACCGCCTGCGGCCGGCTGCAGAGCGGCGGTGATGACCGAGTTTGCGCCCGTGATCGGGCCCCCGAGGTAGCCACGGCGGCCGATGATCTTGCCGGCGCAGGGGCTCTTGACGGAAGCCGAGCTTGCGGTACTGACGTCCGACAGCCTGATCGTCACCTCGCGCGTACACGGCACCGTGCCGACTCCGTGGTTGCCGCGGCCTGTGGCGAAGCCGGCCGCGAGCTCGTCCGACGCTGGGCCGATCACGCGTTTCAAAAATCCCGTGTGCAGGTCGTAGAATCGGTCGCCTTCGAAGTGGACGTCGACCGTGCCCTGGCCGTACATCCACGCGCCGTAGCCCATGTCGGTCCGCGACTTGTTGCGCGCTGTGTTGCCGCGGCTCGTCGCTTCGATCCTTCGCCCCGAAGTGGCCTCGTAGTGATACCCAGCGTTTCCTGCGGCTCCGGAGCCGGATCCGTTGACGTCACACACCTTGTTGTTTGCGACCGTGAGGCCGTAGATGCTGCCAGAGTCAGTAACGAAGCGAAGCCCGTAAATCACGGTCGCGTCGCACTCGTTCTCGCTCACGAGAGCGTCGTGTATGTCGCCATGGTCGGCGACCAGATAGAGACCGCGGCAGCGCTTGAGCACGTTACGGCTGGCCCGGATGTTCCGCCCGGTGACGTTGATCCAGACGCCAGCGTGGTCGGCGCCGTCGACGTAGTTGTCAGAGACGTCGAGCCCGTCGACGTCGTCAGTCGTGTCCACTGACTGCACTCGGATTCCGTACGAGCCATCGTACGTGCCCTCATCGTTGATGATGGTATTGCCGCAGACACGGAAGTCGCGGCTGTACCGCGCGGTGCGCAGCAAGATCCCAAAATGCTCGCCGTCTGGAATCGATTCCACGCTGCCGTAGATGGTGTTGCGAAGGATGTGGATTGTGTCCATCTCCGCGACCGAGAACTGCTCCCCGTCTGGCCCGACGTAGATGGCGCCGCCGCTCCACGAGTCCTTGATGACGTTGTCCTCTATGTAGCAGCGATTCAGGATAGGATCGGGCACCGCGACGCTATCCGCCGCGACATACGACACCGCGTAGTTGAGCGGCTTCTCAATGCGATTGCGCCGAACCCAGCAGCCGTCACCGCCGCTATCGCCCGCCATCTTGAGCTGCATGTTTCGGATCTCGCAGTCCTCGACAATCAGCCGCGTGCCGCCCTGCGCGAGCACAGCATGGAGCGTGGACTCTCCCAGAGTCGCGCTGGCCGCAGCGGCGTCTGTCATGTAGATGCGGCAGCGTCGCACAGCGCAGTCCGTTGCGGCGTTCGCGTTGATGGCGGTAATGAAGTCCACGAACGCCTGCAGCTCGATCGTCAGGTCCTCAACTGCGCAGCGACTATTGCCCTGGAAATGGATGGCCGGGCTCCACGTGCCGGGGAGCACCAGCTTTGTCACATCCATGCCAGCGCCGCGCACCGTGACGTTGTCTGCCAGCAGCAGCGCCACGAACGAGTTGTTGCTGAGCGTGAACGTGCCGGGTCCGAGCTCTACGACGCCTCCGGTAGAGGCCAGCGTCAGGCACGCCGCGCGCAACCGATCGCCGTCCGAGCCGAGACCGAGGCCGGCGCCGAAGGATGACGCCCTCACTGTGTTTTGCTTGTATTGCAGCCGGTACTGCCCGTTGGGGCAGTCGATGCGGCCGAAGTCGGTGCCGTTGATCTGTCCGCCGCTCGCGCCCGCGAAAAACTTATACTCGTCCCCTCCGCGGTCGCCTGCTGCTGCGAACCCAGACGTGATAACGGACTCTCCGTCGCTCAGTCCAGGCCGCGACGATAAGCCCAGCGTCAACTGCCCGACAAGTCCCGCCGAGATGCGCGTGATCGCCGGTACCGCAATCGGATCGCCGCTTAGTTCAAGCGGGTCGTAGTCCAGCAGGGCAAAGGCTGCCTTTAGGTCGCGGTAATACTTGGTGTTCGGCACATCGGCGCTCGTGTCGGGGATCTGAGTGACCAGATCCTCCGCGTACACAGTCAGTCCGATGTTGGGCCAAACGAGCATTACTTGTTCCCGACGTTCCCCTCGCTGCAGCGAATGGCGACTTTGCCAGTGCCCGCAGATTCGAGGATGTGGTTGAAGAACTTGGCATCATTGGGGACGATCGCGCTGATCGTCTCCCCGGGGGACAGGTTCCATCCGGCGCGCGCATCGCCGGCCGCGAACGATGCCGACGTCTGCCCGTACACCAACGTCTGAGCTGCCACGGAAAACGCCACGTCCAGGCCCAGCGAAGCGTGCTCGTTTTTGATGTTGACGTACTTCCCCTGGTACGGATAGACGGGCCTTCCGTCCTGCATCGTGTCCGAGTTCATCTCTGGCGATGCCGCGACCTCTGACGTCGCGAAGCGGATCGTGTTGAGGCCGGGGTCTCCGTTCGTCGGAGTGGCGGATGCTCTCGGTCCGTAGTAGCTCGCTGCTTTGATTTCGGCGTTCGAGGCCATGTGCTCTCCTACTGTCCGGCCATGATTTCATCGGTGCGCGACGCCCAGACCTCATCGCGCGGGTCCATATCGGTGTTCACCTTCGCGCGCGGCGTAACCGGCGCGAGGTTGGGATTCTGCTGCTGCTCCGACGCGGGCTGCTGAATACCCTGGTACCAGGCGACCTGCTCGCCCGCAGAGGACATCGGCATGCCGAGCAGGTACGCGAGCTTCATGCGCTCGCGCGCCGTGGGGGCGCGCTTCGAGGCATCCACACGCAGCTTCGCGCGCTGGACGAAGATGTCGTACAGGCGCGGCGTGAGCGCCCGCAGCGTTTCGATGTCCTCGACCGATCCCACGCCCGCAGAGAGCCGCTCGAGCGCGGCCTGCGGATTCATGGCGGCTTGGACGTAGCGCCCGTTGCGCCGCGCCGTCTGCGCGTCCACACGCCCCGGCGTGCGCTGCAGCGGGTCGGACGCGTCGAGCGGCGGCGCGACCTTGCTGGCGATGAAGGCCGCGCGCGCGGTCACCTTGTCGCGCAGCACCGCCGCGAGCTGCGGGTCCTGCTGGGCGATCTCGGCCACGCTGGCGTCGAGATGCTTCGACTCGGGCGAGTCGGGATTCTGCAGCGCGACCGCTTTTTCGGTTGCGCGCTGGATCTCGCGCGCTGAGGCGAGCTTGACCGCAGTCCGCGCTACCGCGCGCCGGTCGGGCTCGAACACGGCGCGCACGGCCGAGTCGGCCTGGCGCACCACACGCTGCTGCGCCTCGGCCGCGCCCTCCGCGAGCCGCCCCAGCATCGTCGTGGTCTCCGCCTTGCGGGAGAGGCGATAGAGGCCCGCGGCCACCGTCGACTCGAATCGCGGGCGCACCACCTGGCTAACCACGCCCGTGGCGAGGCCGCCCAGCGGGTCCCCGAGCGCCGCGGCTCCGCCCACGCCCGCTAGCACGTCGTTGAGGCCCATGCGGTTGTTGGCGCGCGCGGTGAGCACGCCTTCCTCAGCCTGCTTTGCCGCGAGCGCAAGGTGGCTGTACTCGCGCTTCGCCTGCTTCAAGCGCGCGAGAAAATCGCCCTTAGCCACGCCGTCCGATGCCTGCTCGAACGTGTCTTCCAAGACGCGTCGGATGTCGCGCATGGAGTCGGTCGCAAGGTCCGCGGTGTTGGCGGAGTTCCACTTGAGGTCCGGCCGGGTGTCGAACGCGCGCCGCAGCTCGTGAAGCTCGCGCAGCGTGATCTCGTCCCCCGAGCTGAGCGCCTCGGCCAGGCCGCTGGCCTGCAGCTTCGAGCGCACCGCATTCGCGACGTCCCGCGTGCCCGGCATGTCGAGCGGGGCGATCACCTCGTCCTCGATCCGCTGCAGCACCGCCGGCCGGCTCGTCACGCCCTCGCCCACCTCGTCCAGCATCGCCGAGAGGCGCTGACCCGCGGCCTCGCGCGCGGCGGGGAGTCGCTCGGCGATTTCCTCCACCGTGTCGCCCGCGCGCACGAGCTCCTTCTGCAGGAGCGTCTGCCCCACCGCCGCGGCGCCGCCGTAGCGCTCGGCCATGCGCTGCGAAGCGCGGTTCGTGCGGCCCACAGCCGCCTTGTAGGCCGCCTCGCCCGCAGCCTCGGAAACGCTCGGGAGGCTGTCCATCAGCGCGCCCGCGGCCCGCTTGGCACCGCGCCCGACCGCGCGCCCCGCCGCTCCCAGGCCGGCCATGCCGAGCTCGAGCGCGGCGCCCGTCGTGAGGCCGCTCCAAGCGTGATCGAGCATGCGCTCGGCTGTGATGTCCACGTCGCCGTTCGCCGCGTCGTCGAGCACTGTGCGCAGCGCCACGTCCGCCGCGCTCTCGAGCCCCGTGGCCGCCGCGCGCACCGCCAGCTGGCCTGCCTTGCCGGCGCCCCACGCCGCGGCCTTGCTGCCGAGCGACGCAGCCATTTTGGCGCCCAGGCTCGCCTCGAGGCCGGCCGGAAGCAGGCGCGCAGCCGTGCCCGCCGCGCCGGCGCCGCCGGAGAGCAGCGCGGGGGCCACAGCGCCCACCACCTGGCCCACGGTCGACGTAACCGGGTTGTACTCTTCACGTAGCCGACGCTCGCGGTCGTAGCCATCGTCGACCAGGCCGGCGACCGCGCCGTAGGCGCCCAGCGTGGCCCCCTGCGCGGCGCCCTCGAGGCCGGCCGCCACCTGCGAACCGACGTCGCCGTATTCCTCCGTCTCGATCTGCTTGGCTACCTGCTCGGGCGTGGCGAGCTGGTAGCCATCGCCAAGCGCCGGGAGTTCCGCCTCGTCGACCGTGCCCAGATTTCCGAGCGGCGAAACCACGTACACGCGCCCGTCCGCCGCGCGCGCCGGCTGCGGCCCCTGCGGTGCGTCCACGGGCTGCAGCAGCTCGGCCTGGAGCGCCGCGTCTGGGTCCAGGTCTGGCGGCGCCTCCGCGGGCGCCGGCTGGAGCAGCGAGGCTTGCAGCTCCTCGTCGGTCACTGTCCACCGCCTTGCGCGAGGAGATCCGCCGGCTGGGCGATGAACGAGCCGCCGGCCACGGTCGGCTCCATCCAACCAGCCGCACGCAGCCGCGCGACCTGCGTGGGGTGCACGTCGAACGTCTTGCCGTCCGGCCGCGTCATCTTCACGGGCTGCGCGGTGCCCGCCGGCGCGGCCGGCTTGGCCAGGCCACCGCCCACGCCGGATTGGAACGTCTGCGACCCCCCTCCCGCGGGCGGCCCGCCCGCTGCGCCACCAGCGCTGCCCAAGCGCGTGTCGTACTCGGCGAGCATCTTCTGCAGGCCGCGGCGACGCACCGCCGGATCCCCCGACGTGATGCCCCAGCCCTTCTTTTTCTTGTCCTGCTCGTCCTTGCCGATCGCGGCGCCCGACTCATCACGGAGCAGAATGTCCGCCACAGCTTGAATGTCGGCTTCCATGTTGAGCGCGCTCGTGCCGCGAAATGCCTCCGGCACGTGTTCTGCCCAAGGATGCGGAACTGCGGCGCCAGACTCGAGCTTCGATCGAAGATTTGTGACTGCAGGCGTGACGCCCGTGAGCAAGCGCTGCATCTTGCGCTCGTCGGCACTCTGCGCGCCGCCCTTCGCCGCTGGGTCCTCGTGCAGATCCTTGCGACCCTTCTCCATCCTGGTGCGCTCGCCAAGCACCTTTTGCCCAGCCTCGCCCAAGATCTGCGAAGGCATCTGCTCGAGCTGCTCGAAAGGCACCTTCCAGAAGTAGTCTTCCGCTGCGCTGCGCTGCTGCGCGCCCGCGGCCTTCGCCTTCGCCTCCTGCATCGCGCGCAAGCCCGCGCGCGTCTGCATGCGCAGCTGAAGCTGCGTGTCGCGCGCGGCCTGGCGCATCTCGGCGCTCTTGCTTGTCTCGGCAATCTGGCCGAGCGCAATCTCGGTCTCGTTCCCTTCGAGAGCCGCTATGCGGCTCGCCACGTCCAGGTCATGCGTGGCGCCCGACCGGTCGCGATCGATCATGCTCAGCGCGTTCTGGTACAGGTCGCTGTTGGCGCGCCGTTCGGCCTCCCAGCGTCCCGGATCCTGGCCGAACATGCCGGCGAGCATCTGCGCGCCCTGCGCCGCGCCGCCGCCTCCCTGCGTCTGTGCGACCATGGCCACGATGCCCATTACCTTGCTGAGCGTGCTCTGCGGCGGCGGCTTGGTGTGCGCCTTCATGTCCTCGTAGATGCGATCCGCCTCGGCCTGATACTGGTCCTCATGCTCGCGCCGGCGCGCTACGTCCGCGCGCGCGGCCTCCGTGCCAGCGCGCGCGCGTGTTGCTTGCTCGCCGCGCAGCCCAGCCGCCTGCTCGTGGCCGCGAGCCTGCGTCTCGCCCATCTCGCCCGCGAGCGAGATCCGGGCGTTCGCGTCCTCGAGCTGCGCTCGATCGAGCTCCCGAAGCGTGCGCGCGGGCGCGCCCTTCGGCGCGCGCAGGCTCATGTCCGGCGAGGCACTCGGGGGTGGCGCAGGGGCGGGCGGAGGCGCGGCCATCTGGGAGCGCTGCAGCGCTTCCTGACCCATGTTCAGCTCGTCGGGCCGGCCGCCTGCCATGGCGTAGGCGCGCGCAAGCTCATCTGCGCTCAGCTGCCCCGCGAAGTTGCCGAACCCCAGGCCCATTACTTCTTGCCCCCCATCATTCCGCCCACGCCCTGAAGCGCCGCGCCGTACGCGCCGCCCATGAACCCGCCGACGAGCCCGAGAATCCCTCCGAGCCCGCCTCCCTCTTTCTTCTTCTCCTCCTGCTCCCAGGCCGGCGGAGGTGGCGCGCCCGTGGGCGCCGTGGGCGCCGCGGGCGCTTGGATGCCCTGCGCCGGCTGCTCGACGCGGTAGTCGGCGCCGACGTTGCCAAGCGCGCCGTTGACTTGGTCGATCGACAGCTGATCTGCGAAGTCGCCGAGCCCGAACTTGTTCACGCTGCACCTCCAAACATCCCAGCGGGATCGAGGAAGATCTTCTTGAACATGCGCTGGCGCTGCCCCGCTGCTTGCTGCTGCCGCGCCTGCTCATAAGCCCCACTCGCTGCGAGCTGCGAACCTTCCTGGCCGGCCTCGGCCGCCAGGAACTGCCCGCGCTTCCCAGCGCCCGCCGCGGCAGCAGCGTCTTGCACGCCGAGTCCGATTTGAGCATCGGTGGCGGCAAGTCCCGCACGCTGCGCGCCTGTCTGGAGCCCGGTCTGAGCGTTCGCTTCCGCAAGTCCCGCGCGCTGCGCATTGGTCGCAAGTCCGAGCTGCGCGCTCTGCCCAGCCAGCCCCGCGCGCTGTGCGTTCGCCGTCGAGCCCGCGGCCGCGTTCGACTCGGCCACGCCCGCGCGCAGCGCGCCCGTCCGCAGCCCAAGATCGGCGCTCGCCGCAGCGAGGTCGCGCTGCATGCCGGAGGCGGCCTGGCCCGCAGCCACGTCCGCCTGCGTGACGTCGCCTTCGAGGCCGAGCAGGTTCGCCGCCGTGCCCGTCTGGACCTGTTGCCGACCAGCCTGGATACCGGCTGCGCCCTGATCTTGCTGGCCAACGCCGGCCCGGATGGCTGCCGCGCGGTCGATCGCGCCCTGCTCGAGCGCCAGGAGCTGGTTCATCTCCTGCGCGCGCGTTGCAGCGCCAGTCAGCGCTGCATCTCGGTTTGCCTCAGCCGAGGTGGCGAGAGCGGTGCGAATCGCATCGTTGCCGCGGCCAGCCGCAAGGCTGAGAGCCTGGCGCTGCACGCGCTCCGCGCTCGCCTTCTCGGCCAAATCCGCTGCGCTCTGGTAGCGCCCAGCGGCAGCTCGGCCACTCGCTTCGAGCTCACTCGCTCCGCGCAGGATGTCCCCACGACCCGCGCGGTAGTCCGTGAGCGCCTGGTCCGCGCCGCGACCGTACGTGAGGGCCTGCCTCGCGCTCAACTGCCGCTGCGCCTGCACGTTGCCGAGCACGTCACCGTATTGCTGCGCTGCGCGGGCCCGCTCCGCCGCCACGTTCTGCTCGACGTTCTGAATACGACCTTCGCCGTATGCGCGCTCTCCCAGCGCCGCGGCATCCACGTTGCCGAACGCCGTGTTGGCGCGATTGCGCTCACTGTCGACGCGCTGCTCGACGTTCTGAATGCGGCCTTCGCCATAGCCGCGCTCGGCGAGAGCCACGTCGGACAGGCCACGGAAGTCCTGGTTTGCTTGAGAGCGCTCGCCCTGCAATCGCTGATCGAGCGCTGTGAGATTGCGGCCCGCCATTACGCACTCGTTCTCCATGCCCGCGAGCCCGGCATCCTCACGGGCTGTGCCGGAGCTCACGTTGGCCTGGTTGCGGCCACGTAGTAGGTCGGCTTGTTCCGGCGAACCGCCGTAATACTGCTCGCGCGGCTTGGCCGCGTTGCGCTTCTCCTGGCGCTGCTCGCGCCGACGCTCCCTGATCTTCTTTCTCGGCAGCGCCATGGCTACTTCCTCCCCGTCTGACGGAGCGACTGCGCGCGCTTGCCAGAGTTGCGCAAGAGCTCGACCGTCAAGTTCAGAGGCTGCATTCCGGCCCCAGTCGAACCGGTCTCCGTGAGCAGCAGCTCGACCGCGCGCGCGGCCATGTTCTCCGGCTCTGGCCACAGGTCGTATCGGTCGTTCACAACCGCGTCGTTCACATCCGCAGACGAGTAGACCTTCGCAGTCTGGAGCGCCTCGTAATCCGTGCCCATCTGCAACGTGGCACCGTGCGTGCCCGCCTTCGCAATACGCACCATCACGCTCTGCAGCACGCAGTCCTCTTGCGGACCTCCAGGGAGCACACGGCCGGTGCGCATCGACATCTGCGCAGTCGTCGACACCGACGTCGGATCAATCGCAAACAGCGCCGTAGCCGCGTCACTGAAGTACAGCGCCTTGCCGCTCCACGGATCTTGGGCGACTGCAGAGACTGCGCCCGACGAACTGAACACGTTCGCGTCCCACGTCGTCCAGCCCTTCTTGAGGAAGTTATAGACGAACGCCGTTCCGTTCGAGGCAAACACCACGATCTCGTGCTGGTCGCGAAACACGACTGCGCCCACGATGTCCACGTTTGCGTTCACATCATCGAGCACACCGAACACTTCGCCGGCCACTGCGAAGCGGTTGCCGGACCGAAACAAGATCCCAGCCGGAGTGAGCACCACCGAGTCAGTGTCCGTGCATGGGATGTCCGACAGTTGGCGTGGCTGCGCAAAAAACGGCGGGTTGTTGATCGCGTCAGGACCTTCACCGTCCACCGTCCACACACCCGTGGACGAAAAGAAGAGCGGCGCCTCGTTCCAGTTTTCTAGCGCGACGACAGTGCCAGCCGCAGCGGTGAAGTCCACGTACTGCGTGGGATTCATCGCGGGGAAGATGCCTTTGAGCGCCTCGGTCGAGAGCGGCTGCGAGTAGTAGGCACGATTGAACTCCGCATCGAGCACCCACAACCGATCACCGATCACCTTCGCGTCGCGCATCGCGTTCGGAGAGAACGGAAGCTTCATCTCCCTCGCGCCACCCGCGCTGTAAAGCGGTGGCGTGCTGGCGTCCTGAATAGGATCGAACACCGTCAAAAACGCCAGCCAGTAGGCTGAGCTCGACGCCACGGTCTCAGCCGTCGTCTGAGCGTACAGCGTAGTGCCGCTGGCCTGCGACGCGTAGATCGTCACCGAGTAGGCACCCTGCGTAACGCGATTGCTGTAGGTCACCGGCACCGTGACCCACAGCCGCACGGCAGTGGCCGCGGGGCTCAGCGTGATGATGTTGCTTGGCGGGCTGCGGTGCACGTGGCCGGCGCCGTCGCGCCACGACACAACCGCCGCAAACAAATACGTTCCGGTGAGAGCATCCCCGCTGCCGCCGGTGGCGCTGCCTGTAATCTTGGGCGCGCGCGCGGGCTGGAACTCGGTTAGTTCGGCGCCGTCCCACACCGCAGGCTGAGCTGCTGCGATGATTGCCTGTCCACTGACGAGCGTGGCGAGCCTCGGATTCGCCGGGCTCCAATCAAACTCCACGTAACGCACGACGAGCCCGCCACGCGAGATTCCGTCGAGGTCGTCCGCGACATACAGGAGCCGCATTTTGCGATCGGCGGCAACGTACACGCTGCTGTTGCAGCCGAGCGGGCTGCCATTGTAGTAGCGATAGACGATGTCGGACCCCACTCTGCCGAGGATGTCGAACCGAAGCTCCGCCCCAGGTCCCACCGAGTACCGAGGGCGCATGAGCTCGATGCTCGGATCGGTGACGAAGGCCTCGTCCGTCGGATCGGCCGCGAGCGCGTAGTAGGGGAGCATTGAGAACACTGGATAGAACTGCGTCGAGCTCTCCACCTTCACCGTGCAGATCGGTGCGATCATCTGGTACCAGGGGATTTGCGACGCTGAGGTAAGCCCGCCGCCGGCGTACGCCCGTGCCTCTACCTGCGTGCCGCCGGGCGTGGCCGTGCTGGTCACGACGCCTGCGCGCGTCACGGCGAACACGGCCGAGTTGAGCGAATACGGCGCGGCCGTCTTGTAAAAGCCGCAGCTCACGCCGCCGTCGGCTGCCCACCACATCCTGTTTGTCTGCGACCACGACGTCGCCAGCGTCGTTGGGTTCGCCGCAAACAGGCTGCAGTTTCCCGCTGGCCAGCTAACCATCCACGCAAGCTGTCCGCTCGTCCCGTCGTGCACGTACGCGATCGCGTGTTTCGCAGACGCATCCGCGCCCGTCGCAACATCGAGCCCGGTGCTCACCGTGAGTGTGGTCGGATTCACTCGCAACAAGCGCGCGTTGTTGCTCGCAGCCTGAAAGCACACGATGTAGACGTTGCTGGTGTCCGCCTGGTCGTAAGCGATCGCCGCGGAGCCGAGCGTGATGGCAGTGGGTGTGAAGATCGTGCTCGGCGCGCCCAAGGTCACGCCCAAGCTGGCGACGGTCAGGCGCGCTGCCAGGATCGCGTTCGTGGATGTGCTCTTGTACCAGAGCGTCACCTGTCCGCTGAACGCGGTGAGCGCCAGAAACGGATTGCCGATCGACGAGCTGTACAGCACAAGCCGCGTGGGCGGACAGACGAGCTCGCCGTCCGCCCCGATCACCGTGACCGCGATGTAGCTGACCTCCACGGCCGACACGATCGTGTCGCCAAGCGTCGCAAAGTAGGTGTAGCCGGTGGACGGGTCGTGCGCGACAGCGGGTCCAACCGCAGCAACAGCGCCGCTCGGCAGCACCCCGGCGCGCGAAACACGCAGCGGGTAGTAGCTGTTCTGCTGCTCGTTCTTGTCGTGCACCGCGCTCAGCGAGCCAACCGCGCCGTCCACAATCCGGCGGTTACCGCCGTCTGCTGGATGAAAGAACGCCAGCGCCGAGTCGTACGCGCGGCTCGGAACGATGCCGCCGCATCGGCGCACGCCCGCCGCGAGCGTGGTTCGCGCCGGAGCCTTCGAAACGCGTCCGCGCGTCGCCGTGAGGCGCGTATTCACGCTCGAAACGAGTCGCGGCCGGTCTCCGAACGGCTGCACCGTCTCGGGGTCGCCGTTTTGGTCGATCCCGAGGTCGAGTGGGAAGCTCAAGAGCTGCGTCTTAGGGTCTGGCATCACCACACCCGCAGCACGGCACGCCCACCGGCTGCCACGCTGTCCTCGATGGTGATGTTCGTCTCCGCGTCGGTCTGCTGGTCGGGGTCCATCACGCGCAGCTCGCCGAAACCGGTGAACCAGAAGTACGCGCCGCGGTACGGACGACCGAGGCCATGCGGAAACTTCTGCGGCGCCAGCGAAGCGGCCATTTGGATTTCGATCACGTTCCCGAACAGCTCGGGAAGCGCCTGCGTGAGCTGCCGGTCGTACTCTGGTAGCGTCGTCTTGTCGCTCGGAGGCTTGATCACGGCAGCCTCCACCACTCGAGCGCACGCGCCTCGCGATTGTCGGCCTGAACGTCGCGCGTCTGAGCCACGCCAACGCGATCGCGGCGCGCCTGATCGCGGATCTGCTGCTCGATCGTGGAACGCTCGCCCGCAAACTCGGCGTAGCCTTTCTCTTGGCGCTGGCGCACCTTGCAGCAGCAGTCGAGCACTACCCACTCGTCCCAGCCGAGCTCCAAAAACACCGTGTCGGCCGCGGCCGTCGGGAACAGGCCCGTCGAATAACGCAGCGCCACGTCGTGCACCGCGCGCGGTGTTGGATAGAACTCGAGCTGGTTACCGAGAAACCGATACATCGGTCGCAAGTTCTCCCAGCTGTAGACCGAATCGCTCGGCCACTGGTCCTCGACGGTGGCCAGGCGGATCGGAATCTGCCAGCCGTTGCCACGGTCCCAGTGCAGCGTGAGCAGCTTGGTGAAGTTGAGCGGCAGCGAGCACGTGGACACGCCCGAGGTAGTCGTAAGCGTCGTGCCTGTTGCGAAGTACGCCTCAGGATTGAACTCGGCCATGAGACCGCACAGCTTTCGCACGCTCTCCTGCACGAGAGAGAGCGCGTCAGCCGTGGTCACGTTCGTGTTGGCCGTGAAAGCAGGAAGCGCGCAGCGAAACCGCACGCGCTCCTGCAGACTCGACACGGTGTGACCGATCAAGCTTCACTCCTCGTCTTCGGGTTCGGCCTCCTCGGCCACGTCGTAGTCGTCGTCGCAGCACGCGAGCATCTCCTTGAACGCAGACGCCACGCGCCCCGGATCGTCGCCTTTCAGCGCACGCATAAGGGCCTTCGCCGCCATCGTGGTCGACTCATCATGGCCTGCCCCGGCCTCGGGCTCCCCCTTCTGGGCGCCCTTGGCCGGGCTCATGCCGATGAGCAGCCCGAGACCTTCCGATCCCTTGGCCATCAGCCGTTTCTCCCCTCGATGCGCGCGTGGATCACGGTGTTCGGCTGGTCGTCCGCTGCGCCGGTGCTGGCGATCTTGGCCGTGATGTCCACGACCGCCGTGCCCTCGGTGTGTGACCACTCGAGCGCCTGATCCACAGCGCCCGCGGGCCGGCCAGCGACCGAGAGCTGCACGCTCACGTTGCGAAGTGCGAAGGGAAGCGTGACGCGCACGACGCCCTCGCCGGTGCGCGCGATGCTCACGACGCCACGGGTCTTTGCCGTATCGATCGTGGGCGCAGCGCCGTTCGCCGTGGTGAAGTGTGCGGTGAAGGCGTAGATGCCATCCGCCACGCCGACGCGCTTCACCAGGCTGTTCAGGTTGTAGTCTCCGTAGGAGGCCATAAGATCACCTCACAGCGCCGGCAGCGTGACGTGCATGAGCTCGTTCACGTGCCATGCGCAGAAGTTGCCGTAGTTGGCCATCATCCCCTTGACCGTGTCGGTGTCGGGATCGAGCCAGAAGTTGCTCGAGCCCATGCTCGACCAGTCCGGCTGATCGCCGCAGCTCGCGCGGATGAACGCAGAGTCGGTGACGAACTTCGCCACGCCGTACGGGCAGCTCGGAGCCTCGATGAACTTGATGTTGTCCACCTTGAACGCCTCGACGCTCAGGTCGTACGTGGTGGGCAACTCCACCTCCACGATGCGCTTGGCCTCGTAGGCCGTGCGCATCGCCGCGCCGTAGAGGGGGTGGATGTAGAAGACGCCCTTCTTGATGGGGCGGCCGATCTCGGTCTGGTACTGCGCCAGAGCACGGATGAACACCGTCTGCATCTGGTCGGTGGTGCCGTCGTAGCGCACGCCCGCGAGGTCGCTCGGCGACAGTGAGCGATCCACGCCGAAGAAGAGCGTCGCACTCGGGTCGCTGGAAGGGTTCCAGTCCTCGAGACCGGCTGCCACCTTCGCCGTGCCGCCGTTCTGCGCGTCGCCCTCGCGGTAGATGTAGTCGTCCGCGACGGCCGTGCCGAACAGCGTGGTGAAGTTCTGGCCGGTGAAGGTCAGGACGCCGGTCTTGGCGTTGACCGCGGTCACGGTGGCCTTGTTGGTCGTACCGGCCGAGCGAATCGCGCCGCCCGCACCGCCGCCGACCGCCGCGAGCACGATGACCATGTTCGGCCGGAAGAAGATCGCGTCGCTGATCTTCTTCAGCGTCACGGTCGTGTTTGCGCCGATGCTGACCGATCCGATCTGCGCGCGGTAGCCGGTGTTCGAGCCGAAGAACTGGCGCTCGAGCTCCCAGCCGATCGTGTCCTCGACCATCTCGGTCTCGTACTTGACCTGGTCGATGAACTGGCTCGACGCGTTGCCCTCGGCCGCGTTCTTGACGAGGCTCCCCTCGAGACGCAGCTGCGCGTAGTAGTTGGTCTGCGGGACCGTGAAGCTCTGACCCTTGCTGGACGAGGCGTTGCTGGCGGCCGTGGCCACCGCCGCACTCGCGCCCTGCGGCGTCGAGTAGGGCGCGGGGATCTCGTAACCCTTGGCGCTGGTGAAGTTCTTCTTGTGCGGCGTGTTGGAGAGCGCCTTCTTGTCCTTGACCAGCGCGTTCTTGTCGACGTCCGCGTCGTACAGGATCTTCTGCAAGAACGCGAAGTCCGTGTTGGTACCTGTTGGCATGTTGCACGTCCGAGGTAGGCATCACCCCTTCTGCGCAGCTGCGGCCTTCAACGCCCTTTGCTCGGCCACCCACTCGTCGTAGGAGGCTTTCATGCGCGCGCTCTTGGCTTCGTCTTCCTCGAGGCGCGTCAGCGGTCTCTTGGGCGGAGCGGGTTCCGGCTGCTCAGAGTGGGCTGGGGCGGCGCCGCGACCATTCGCTGCGCCAGGGCCCTTTGCTTCACTCGTCGGGCTGCTCGCTGCCTTGAGCTCCGTCAGGAGCGGTATCAGCTCAGGATGTGCCTGAAGAAGAAACCTGCGAGACGCTTCTGACTGTAGCGCCGTCGCCACAGTCCGCGCAAGTCCGCCGTTCACCTCCGCGATCACCGCATCGAGGTCCGGCGCCTGTCCGGTGCGCGCGCGCACGTCATACCACCAGTCCAAGACGTCACTCGCGGCGCCATCCACCGCGGCGATGAGCGGCCAATCCTCCGCCGTTTCCTTTAATCTTGTCGCGACGATGCCTTCCTCTTTGGTGCGCTGCGCGGCCTGGGCAGCTTCCTGCTCCTCGCGTTCGCGCTTCTGCGCAGCCGACTCGAGCCGCTCGATCCGCTCGCGCATGGCCTGGGGGAGGGCCGCCCACTCGTCGTCGTCGAGTTCGAGCTTGCCCTCGTTGAGCTGCTTGACCATCTCCACGAACTCTTTCTTGGAGATGCGCTTGTTCTTGGCCTTCTCGAGCTCGGCCTTCATCGTTTCAAGCTGCTGCTTGTCGATCTTGTTGCGCTCGATCTCGCGACGAGCCTGCTTGAACTCGCGCAGCGCGCCCGCGAGGCGAACCTCGTAGTCCTTGTCGGACTCGCCCGGCTTCTGCGTGGGCGCGTCGCCGCCGGCCTGCTCGATCTTGTCCTTCGTCGCCTCTGCCGCGGGAGAGCTGGGAGGCGCGGGCGGGGCGCCCTTGGCGGCTGGCTGCGGCGGGCCGCCTGCGGGCGGCGTGTTCGGGCCGGGCGCGGCCGGCGGAGCGCCCGCGGGGGGCGCTGCTGCGGGTGCGCTCATCGGGCCACCACGGCCTGCGGCGGCATGTTGCTAGCCTGGCGGACCATCTCGAGAAACGCCTCGGTCAGCTTGAGCTGGTGCTCCAGCATGGACGCGTTGTGGCTCTCCATGGAAATGCGCGCGCGCGTCTGCTCCAGAGCTAGGCTGATTCGCTCTCGCACCGACTCGGCGTGCATGAGCAGCTCGCTGTAATCGCGCGACGCGTCCTGCGCCGTGAGCTCTGGTCGCACCGCCCCCAGCTGACCCGTTAGCTGGTTCAGCTTGTCGACCACCTGCCCCTGTTGCATCCCGATGCTGTTGGCCCCGTACATGTCTCCTCCTACGCTGCGGCCACTTGGGGGACCGCGGAAAGCTGTGCCGCTGCCTGCGCGCTCGGGTTCAGCGCGGCCGGGTTTGGCGTCTGAACAGCAGCTTCCTGGGCTGCTGCTTCCTTCGCCTTCTTCTCTAGCTCGCGCGCGTACGCCATGTAGGCGTCGAAGCGCGCCATGACGTCGTCGGGCGCGCCGAGCCGGAAGGCCACGAGCATCGCGTTGCGCGCCACGTACTTCGCGAGCGCAAGGTCCTGCTCGGGTACCGGAAGCAACATGTCTTCGCGCACGTTGTCGAGCGAGATGATGTTGTCGATCTGCTCGTGCACCAGGTCGTAGTTCGCGTTCTCCAGAGCTTCGAAAGCTTCGGTGTCGGGGAACTCCATGAGGTCCATGGCCTGCGGCTTCGAGACGAAGCCGGCCTGCACCCATTCCTCGACGCTGCTCCACTTGCCTTGCGGCGTGGTCGCCTGCGCGCTGATCGGGAACATCTGCACCGTCGCGTCGTGCTCCTTCAGCGACAGATCCAGCCACCGCGACGTCTTGAGCCACGTGCGCCGCCCGCTGCGGTATCTCGCCTTCGGTGCGTAGTTCGGGTCGAGCTCCGCGCACTCGTCGTTCAGCCGCTCGATCAGCCGCACCACACCGAGATACGCGTCCTCGAGATACCGCGTCGGATTGATGAAGCGCTGAGAGCGCACGTCGTGGGCAGCACGCACCGCGCGCGCGCTCGACAGGCCCTTGTTCACGTCGCCCGTCGTCGCGTTGTCGCCGAAGCCTTCCTGGTTCATCACGTCGGACTTGACCTCGCGCCGCTGTTCGAGCAGGTCCGGCGGAGTCGCCGTGTGCACCACGTGCTGTGGCATCAGGTCAGGCGATCGCACGTCCAGCACCTGATCGGGTACGTTCGTGATGTCGTCGCGCGTGACGCCGCTGTTCTGGAAAACGAACCACTTCGAGCTCGAGCCGAGCTTTTGGCAGCGTGCGATGTAGTCGTCAATCTCGCACACACGCATCTGCGCCGGCATCATGCGCTCGGTCAGGCTTTGCCCGTAGTAGCCCTGCGCGCGTTCCGCGAACACCACGCGCACGATCGGCAACTCGGTCCAGCGATACTTGCGCTCCTCGAGCGCGCAGTTGCTGATGGATTTGACGTACAGCCCGTCGTTCGCGCCCTCGGAGCTCGCGCACTGCCATGCCTCCACCACGCGCACCTTGTCCGCCTTGGACGAGCGCTTGATGAAGAAATCCATGTAGTCCTGCCCAATCGGGCCAGACGCCTCCATGATCTTCGCGCGCATCGTCGGGTGCTGCTTGAGCAGCTTCTTGCGGTCCACGAAGCGCACGCGCGCCGCGCGCTCTGGCATCCCATAGCGCCCGTCCTCGGGGTCGACGTACACCTCGTTGTGCAGGCAGCGCTCGAGCGACGGCAGCCCGTTCGAGTCCAGGCAGCCGTACACGTAGCCCGTGCCTCCGTCGCAGGCGTCCCCGAACGCGCGCGGGACGAGCTGGAAGACGCCCAGGTCGTACATCTGGCCCTGCAGCACGCGAGAGCGCCGCTCGGCGATGCGGCTCGTCCCCCACTCGGCCGCCGTCGTGAGGTACTGCGGCGAGGTGCGCGCTTGCGCGATCATCGCGACCATCGTGTCGCGCGCGGCGAGCAGGATATTGTCGCGGATCTTGTAGGGCATCGCGCTACGCAGCGCGTAGCTGAAGTCGGAGTTGCCGTCCGGGTTGAAGTTGTTGACAGCCTCGACGAAGATCCGCGTGTCCATGCGCTGCGTGCGATTCTGCTTCGCAACGTAGTCGCACCAAGTCCACAGCGGCTGAGCGCGCTGCCCCTTGGGCAAGTTCCACCATTCGGTGGACTTGTCCGGGCGGCTCACGAGTCAGTGGTAGATGCCGTGTCCTTTTGGCGGTTCATGCAATCCTCGCAAGCTGTTTGAGCCGCTGGGCCAGCTCAGCCTCTTCGGGCGTCATCTTCGGGCCGTCGTCACGCTCGCGCCGCTCTTCGCGCTCGACGGGCGCGGGCTGCAGCAAGCTGAAGCTCGCCACCAGACCGAAACCCTCGACGCGCGTGGCGCCCATCTCGCGCAGCCGCTCACACAGGCTCACGAACAGGTCGGCGACGTCCGCCGGCCTCGTCGTCTCGAGGCTCATATGCACGGGCTCCCGTTGCCGTCCCAGCCCTCGCGCCCATCTATCGGAGAGGGGTCGCTCGCCCACAGTCGCCTGTTCAGCTGGCGCTCCAAGACGTGCATCGCTACAGCGATCTCATGCGCGATCTCGCAGTGCCGTGCGGCACTCAGCTCGCGCGTCCTGGTCACGCCGGAGAGTTGCTCCTCGAGGCTCATAGGGCCGGCCCTCTCCAGTGGCCACGGCGCACCGCGCAGCCGCGCATCACGTGGCGCTCGAACGGGGTGAGCTGCGAAGCGGGCCCGCGCTTGAGGCAGGCGAGCGGGTCGTAGTCGGTCGGCTTCTGGCTGTACACGATCACACCGCGCTTGTGGTCCACGGACTGCACATAGAGCGGCGTGCCGTTCTTGAGCGTGGCCGCCTTCTGCAAGCCAGACAGGCCAGCGATCTTCCATAGCTCTTCCTGCGGAAGCTCCACGCTCTCGAAAACGATCGTGTCAGACCAGCTCACCACCGCTCCTTGAGCCGCTCCATCGGGCTCGCTGCCAACGACGCCTTACGCGCCGCGTTCATCATCAGCTCGCGCTCCAGCTTAGCATCCTTCGATTCCTGCGTGGGCCGCGGCTTCGGCTCCCACGCGATCGTCTCCATGAGAGCATAGCGCCCCGCGTCAAAGCAATCTTGCGGGAACGCGTCGTCGACCGCATCCCGCCAGTCGTCCTTCCAGGGGAGCGCCTGCCACTCGTCCGCCAGCGCCTGAGCCTCGGGTAGGTAGACCTGGAGCCGACCCGTCCGCAGTTCCGTGTTCTGGAACCTGATCGATTCCACGAGGCTACCCGCCACCTTGTGGGCGCTCGTCACGTTTACGCCAACTTCGCCGCCGTAGCGGGCGTTGAAGGTCTCGTAGAAGGGCTTGCCGCCACCGGCCGGGTCGCAGGCCACGTGCTGACACTCGAACTGCTTCAGCACCGACTTGAGCATGTCCGCGGCCTCATCGTACGTGATGCGGTGAGCCTTCCGAGCGAAGCGCTTGAGGCGCCGCGCGGGCTCGTAGGGGTCCATGGCCACCACCACGATCGCGAAGGCATCGTTGTAGCCGTAGTCCACGCCCGCGACGTGCCGCCAGGCCGCCGAGTAGTCCGCCGGCAGCTCCGTGATCCCGTCCCGGTCGCGCTTGTATTCGACAACCATCCGGGTGTGATCGTCCACGAACAGGCCGAGGTACTCCCGTTGGAACGTGGGGTGGTTCCAGTCCCAACCGTTGCGCTTGAGCACCTCCTGAAACCACGCCTCGGCGCCTCCCCGGTCGGCTCGGAAGTGCGGGTTCGCCCGCGCGTCCCAGTGCTTCACCGACCACTTGTGGGCCTCTGAACCGGCGCAGATCTCGAACCACGGGCCTGCGCGCGTGACGCTGGGCGTGCCGTACAGGGTGAGCGAGCCGCCCGTGTCGCCCAGGGCCGGCTCGAGCACGTGCTCGACCAGGCGCGGCAGCACGCCCGCGATGGTGGCGCACTCATCGAAGCGGGCGGCTTTGAGCTTGAGGCCGCGCAGAAGCTCGACGGCGCCCGCGTCGTTCAGCCCCCAGAACCGGATGCGCGCGCCCCACGGCGCCACCCACGTATCGTCCTGACCATTCGGCGTGAGCGGCAGATTGAACTGGCGCACCACGGCGCGCAGGTTCTCCCAGTGCAGCGCCTTCGCCTTCTTCAGCGTCTCGGCTCCGATAACAACGTCCTCGTTCGGACCCGCGTCGAGCACGTCGAGGGCCGAGCTCTTCGGCATGCCGTCGCTCTTGCCGCCGCGGCGACCGGCGTGGCACGCCCGGAACTGCGCAGGGTCGTAGTGTAGGTCGACCTGTTGCGGGAACATGCTACGCGCGATCGCCAGCTTCGTCGGCCAGTGGGGGCCGAGGACGTTGCTAGCGATGTCGCGCTCGTCAGTCACACCGGCGCTCCGTTCGCGTCCCAGCCGGGCTCCGGGCTGTTCATCGCGCGCTCGCAGGTGATGGCCCACGCCTGCCATTCGACGCGGTCCATCACCGCATCGTGCAGCAGACGCTTGTAGTCGCCATGCCAGGCCGCGTTGCGCAACAGCTCGGACCCAATGGGGATGAGTTTCGCGTGACGCTCGAGCTCGTCCTGAGTCGGCTCAATGCCGAAATAGAGATCGAAGTCGTTGGGCTCAGCCCGAATCAGCAGTTCATCCGTAAGCGCGCTGTAGCTGTGCTGCTTCACTTCGTCTCCTCCGGCAGCAGCAGCTCGTCACGCAGCTTCGGATTGCGCTGCAGCTCGAGCCGAAGCGCCGCCACAGCGTCCGCGCGCGTGGCCTGCGTGATCGCGATCGGCTGGCCGTTCGGCCCGCTCAGCTCGTGCTTCTTCGCCGCCTCCCAGCCACACAGAGCCGCGAGCAGCTTGAGCGCGTTGATGGCGTCTTTGTCCTGCCCCTTGCGCGCGATGTCGCTGGCCCGGTCGAGCGCCTCGTCCCGGTTCATAGTCGAGCGCTGCGCGGCCTTCTGTTGAGCGCTACGCACCATGTCGCCCACTACCCGCGTGGTGAGCATCGCGGCCCCGCGGCGCTCCGGGTAGCCAGCCTCGCGCGCAGCGCGGCGCGCATTGCCGTGAGCGAGGTAGCGCTCGACGAACTTGCGCTGCGAGTCAGTCGGTGAGCCGACGCGTCCGCCCATCAGTGCACCGCCTCCTTCGGAG
>Ga0134127_10000748_pt1 | contig 27064 bp, 17 predicted proteins | sample KB31753_FD_96459 | JGI IMG/M metagenome (GOLD analysis project Ga0134127, IMG submission 96459) | Terrestrial soil microbial communities with excess Nitrogen fertilizer from Kellogg Biological Station, Michigan, USA - KB3-175-3 | ecosystem: Environmental > Terrestrial > Soil > Unclassified ... | reverse complement strand
GAAGCCGTACCACTTGTGCGACAACCCGTGCTCGCCCAGGAGGAATCCATTGTCGCTGGCGAAGATGATCACCGTGTTACGGTCGAGTCCGTCACGCTTGAGCTCCGCCCGAATCTCGCTCACCGCCCGGTCCATGCCGGTCACGAGGCGATAGTAGTTCTTCACCGACGTCTGATACATGTCGGGCGTCGCGAAGAGATTCAGCCACCGCCCGCGCGCTTCGTTGTTCTGTCGAAAGAAGTCCGGCAGCGCGTTCCAGTACGCATTCGAGCCCGTCGCCGGCGTCGGCATGGTGATGCCTGCGTAGAGGCCCATGTCCGCGGGATCGGGAATGAACTGGCGCGCGTCCTCGTCCTGCGGATGCGGCGACTTGAAGCTCACGGAGAGCATGAACGGCTTGCTGCGCGGCTGGCTGCGCAGGAACGAGATCGCCTGCTCGCTCATCAGCTTGGTCAGGTGGATCGGATTGCCGGCGCTGTCGGTCGTCTCGTAGACGCCCTGGCCGGCGAAACCCTTCCAATAGTCGAACGCGGACGCCGGCGGATTGTCGCCGACCCCGAACTTACCGATGAACCCGGTACGAAATCCGGCGCGATGCAACAGCACGGGGTAGGTCTGCGCAAGCTGCGTCGGCGAGAAATCGGTGTCGAAATCGAGGATGCCGTGGCGGCTCGCCCACTGCCCGGTGAAGATCGACGCGCGGCTGATGTTGCAGATCGGCGACGTGACGTATGAGTTCTTGAATAGCACGCCCTGCTGCGCCAGCGCGTCGAGCGTGGGCGTCTGGATCACCTTGTTGCCGGCGGCGCCGACGGCGTCGAAGCGCATGTCGTCCGCGAGCAGAAACAGGATGTTGGGAGGAGCGTCGACGCCGAGCATTCGAGGCGGCGGCGGACGTCGGTCGGGACTGACGGGCGCATCCGGCGAATTCGGTGCGCCGCACGAGGCGACGCTGAGCCCGGTCGCCACGACAGCGACAATGGAACGGCGAAGCAGTGCCCGACGTCGGACAAGCAATTCCATCGCGACCTACGACTGAATGCGTCAGGAGAGTGGCTCGCGGGGATCGCGGAGCCCTCGGCCAATATACGATGGGGGCCACCCTCCGTAACGTGCTGAAACGTTTCTTTATGCCGCTCCCACAAGGCTCAAGTTTTCACGTATCGGTACAGCGAAACGATTGGAACCATTCGGTATGCCGTTGGATTCGCGCCATTCACGACGAGCTGACCCTCCCAGACAACGTTCGAGCTCGCATCCACTTCAACGGCGCGCCCGAAGTACGAGTAGGCAACCCACGTGTTGCCATTCATGAAACGGTCGACCCACCCGACGAACACCGCGAAGAGCGGCGGGTTGTGCCTCGACTCCCACACCATCGTCGCCGTCTTCGCCGTCATGTCCAGCCGATACTCCACGGCTCGACTCTGCGCCGGAACGTGACCGGCGCCGTTGTCGAAGAGCAGGATGTCGCCGTTCGCGAGCACCTTCACCGAATGCTGCTTGTAGAATCCGTTCAGCGGATCGTTCACGAACGTGAAATCAGATTTCGTTCCGCCGAGCCGCCACAGCACGTTCCCGTTGTTGGGATCGATCGCCATGATCTGGTCGAGATTGCGCCACGAGACGACGTAGTTCCCGGCAGTGTCGAACGTCATCGCGTTCGGATGATCGAAGTCGGTACTATTGCCGCGCGTCGTCTTCGCGGTCGTGTCGCCCACCCACTCATCGATCGAGATGTGATCCCACGCGTCCCAGGTGAATTCCTCCGCGCCCGACGCATTGAACCGTCGAATCTGATGGCCTGCCGTCGTGGTGTTGGGGCTCAAGCCGAGCGCCGACAGGTCGAGTTGCCGCGTGGTGAAGGTGAAGTACTGCACCGTCTGACTCGCGCCGCTGCCAGTGATCAGAAATTCGTGATCGTCCATGAACGAGCCGGCCGGCGGGCGGTACGTGTTCACGATGTCACCCGCTGGATTCATCTCGACGTAGTAGCCTTCCAGCGGCTGCCAGCCGGAGGTGTTGCCGAGGAACGCGGTGATGTTGCCGTTCGGCTGCATGACGACGTTCGACACCGTCAGCTTGGTTGCCGTGAAGTCATGATACCACACGATGGTGCCGGTGCTGTCGAAGATTACCGCATAACCGCCGTCGCCCGTGAGCACGCCGGTCGCGACGTAGTGATGTTGCGCGCCGCTGATCTGCTGGATCTGTACGTTGTCGAGTTGCCCGGGCACCTGGGCAGTCGTGAACGCGGCGTCGGTCGACGATGCGGAGACGCCGCCCGTCATCGCTTCGACGTGATACGTGTACCGCGATTTCGGACGCAGTCCGAGCACGAGAATGGTGTCGCCGTTCTGACCGACGGCGTGGAACGGTGTGAACTGCACCGGCCCGTTCGGCGCCTGATACGCGACGCGGACCGAGTCCGCACCCGCGGCGGTGAAGGACACGCGAGCCTGCAAGACCATCGTCGCCGAACCGACGACGACGGTGACCGACGCGGGAACGATCGGCGCGGCCGGCGTGAGCAAGTCCGTTCCGCTCGACGATCTCGATCCATCAGAGCACGCGGCGAGCGCGCCCGCGGCGAAAGCGGTGAGCGCAGTCCAGCGAATTCGACGACTCAGCGACCACATGCGTTGAAGCTCCAGATTGGTCCGTGAAGTGACACCGTGCGCGGGCGGTCCACTGACGACCGGCGCACCGGTGGTGCGCGATAAGGCAAGGCCGGAGCCAACCAAAGCACCCGCATGCGGATATCGCGCGCGATGGCGGCGCGGCGTGACGCGTATCACGCCGATGCGAACGCGGCCGCTCGTAAACAGGTTATTACAGTTCTTACATGTGTCCCTCGCACACGCACCGCGGCGGCACGAGCTGTCACGCTCGTGCCGCCGTTTTCCACCCGCACATCAAGGCTATGGTTTCACATACCTATAGAGCGATGTGACCGGCACCATGCGATACGCCACCGGGGTGTTGCCGTTCACCACCAGCTGCCCCTCCCAGACCACGTTCGACGCGGCGTCCACCTCGACCGCGCGGCCGAAGAATGAATACGCCACCCACGTGTTGCCATTGGTGAAGCGATCCACCCAACCCACGTACGTCGCGACCAACGTCGGCGTGTGCCGCGACTCCCACACCATCGTTGCCGTCATGGTCGCAAAGTCGAGCTTGTACTCCACCGCCCGGCTCTGCGCCGGCGTGTGATCCGTTCCATTGTCGAACAGCAGGATGTCGCCGTTCGCGAGCACCTTCACCGAGTGCTGCTTGGTAAATCCGTTCAACGGATCATTCACGAACGTGAAATCGCTGTTCTTGCCGCCAAGACGCCACAGCACATTGCCGTTGTTCGGGTCGATAGCGGTGACTTGATCGAGGTTGCGCCACGAGACGACGTAGTTGCCGCTGTTGTCGAACGTGAGCGCATTGGGATGGTCGTAATCCGTACTGTTCCCGCGCGTCGCCTTCGCCGCGGCGTCGCCGATCCAATCGGTGATCGTGAAATGATCCCAGGCGTCCCAGGTGAAATCGAGCCCCGCGGCGCTCTCGCGGCGAACCTGATGGCCGGCCGTCGCGACGTTCGTCCCGAGGCCGATCGGCGAGAGGTCCATCTGGCGAATGGTGTACGTGAAGTAGTGCAGCTGCCGCGTGTCCCCGCCGCCGGTAATCAGAAAATCGTGATCGTCCATGTACGAGCCGGGCGGCGCGCGATACGTCTGCAGAATCTCACCCGCTGGGCTCATCTCGACGTAATAGCCGTCCGCCGGCTGCCAGCCCGACGTGTTGCCGATGAACGCCGTGATGTTGCCGTTCGGCTGCATGAGTACGTTCGATACCGTCATCTTCGTGTCCGTGAAGTCACGATACCATACGAGCGCGCCGGTGCTGTCGAAGATCACCGCATAGCCGCCGTCGCCGGTCGTCACGCCGGTCGCGACGTCGTGATGCTGCACGCCGCTGATCTGCTGCAACCGCACGTTGTCGAGCTGACCCGGCAGCGCCGCCGTGGTGAACGTGCCCGCCGGCGAGCGTTGCGACACGCCGGCCGTCAGTGCTTCGACGTAGTAGGTGTACAGCGTCTTTGCATGCAACCCGAGCACGAGGATCGTATCCGACGACGTACGGGGCGTGCGAAATGGGGTGGCCTGCGCGACACCATTGCCGGCCTGGTACACCACGCGGACGGAGTCGGCGCCCACGGCGTCGACCGTCACACGCGCCTGAAGAACGCTCAGCGCAGAGCCAACCGTCGCGTTGACGGTCGCCGGAACGACTGGCATCGTCTGAATACCGGTCGGGCCTCCGGTCATGTCGCGCGACTCGGCGGAGCACGCGGCAAGCGCGAACACACACGCGGCGGTGACCGGGATCCGGATACAACGGTGAGCGTCATGCATGGTCGAATTCCCCGAGTGTTGCGTTCTCTGCGCCGTGCGACGCCGGCATGAGATTTCTGTTAACGCGCCGGCGCCCTCAGACCGTCTTTGTGCGCCACGTCACACACCACCTGCGCGAGTGACACACTCGAGCTGCACCACCATGATACGAGGGGCGCGTTGCACGAGCGTTCCCCAACCGTCCCGCGCGCGTTCCTACTCCTCTCATTTGTGGGATTGGCCCCCGACAGCGCGCGGTGCCAAATTCCTCGTCGCTTCGCGCCCTGCCACTGCTTCGCCATGCCCACGCCTTCACCGACCACTCGCCGGGTTGCACTCGCGGCGCTCACGGCTCTCGTGGCGCTGGGCGCGGCGTGCCGCCGATCTGGCGAACCGCAATTCGTCGGGTCCGCCCGATGCGCGAGCTGTCACACGGCAGAATTCTCGAGCTGGCGCTCGTCGCAGCACTCCATGGCCATGCAGAACGCCACGCCAAAGACGGTCCTTGGCCGCTTCGATGGCACGCGCCTCACGACGGGCGGCGTGACCTACGCATTTCTGCGGCACGGCGACACCGCGGTCGTGAACACCATCGGCGCCGACGGCGCGGCGCACGACTACGCCATTCGCTACACGTTCGGCGTCTGGCCGCTCCAGCAGTATCTCGTCGAGTTGCCGAACGGCCACATTCAGGCGTTGCTCGCGGCGTGGGACGCCCGGCCGGCGTCGACCGGCGGCCAGCGCTGGTTCGCCCTCAGCGCGGACGCCGAAGCGTCGCACACCGATCCATTCCACTGGACCGGACGCGCATATAACTGGAATTACATGTGCGCCGACTGCCATTCGACGGCCGTGCGCAAGCAGTACGAGCCGGACAGCGACGCATTCCACACGACGTTCTCGGAGATCAACGTCGCGTGCGAAGCCTGTCATGGACCCGCAAGCGACCACGTGTCCTGGGCGAAGTATCCCGCCTTTGCTCGGCGGCTCCTGTGGCACGACGACGGGATACGGAATCCGCTGCACGATCGGGCCGGCGTCCATTGGAGCATCGACTCCGCCACGGGCAACGCAACGCGCAACGTTCCGCGGCCGAGCGATCGCGAGATCGAGACGTGCGCGCAATGCCACGCGCGGCGCAATCACATCGCCGACGGCTACGTCGCCGGCGCGCCGCTGCTCGACTACTACACGCCGCTGCCGATTCTCGCCGGACTCTATCAACCCGACGGCCAGCAGCACGATGAGGTCTACACGTACGCGTCGTTCCTTCAGAGCCGGATGTATCACGCCGGCGTGACGTGCTCCGACTGCCACGATCCGCATTCGGGCAAGCTGCGCCGTCCGGGCAACCAGACGTGCGCGCAGTGTCACCGCCCCGCGAAATACGACGTGCCGGCGCACCACTTTCACACGCCGGGCAGCGCGGGCGCGCAGTGTGCGGCATGTCATCTTCCCGACACGACGTACATGGTGATCGACCATCGGCACGATCACAGTATTCGAATACCGCGGCCGGATCTCAGCGTCTCGCTCGGCGTGCCCAACGCGTGCACTCGCTGCCACACCGAGAAGCCGGCCGCGTGGGCGGCGAAGGCGATCGCGACGTGGTATCCGAAACCGAACCCCGGATTTCAGCGCTTCGCGCAGGCCTTCTCCCTCGACGACCATGGATCGGCGGGCGCCGCGGACTCACTCGGCGTCGTCGCGAACGATCCAACCGAACCGTGGATCGTGCGAGCGTCGGCGCTCGCGCGGCTGGGCGCGCGGCCGGGCCCGATCGCGCTCGAGGCGGCTCGCCGGTGGACGCGCGACAGCAATGCCGTCGTGCGGTTGTACGCCCTTCAGATTCTCGACGCGTTCGCCGAGAACGATCGCATCGCGATCGCGACGCCGTTGCTGCGCGATCCACGTCGCGCGCTGCGGCAGCAGGCCGCGTGGATCCTTGCGCCGTTCGCGGGCGCCCTGAGCGCCGACGATCGCCACGCATTCGACGCGGCGGCTGAGGAGTTCGTCGACAGCCAGCACTACAACGCCGATCGTGCGCCGAATCGGCTGCGGCTCGCGACGTTCTACGGCGAACTACGGCACTACGACTCGGCGGCCAAGGAATTTCATGCGGCCGCACGCCTGGACAGTACGGAGGCGGCGACGTTCGAGAATGCGCTGCGTGCGTCCGCGGCGAATCCACAAGCCGCGGCGTTGCTGCGCGCGATCGCTACGCCGCCACCGCCCTCGCAATCGCCGCGGTGAGCTGGGCGACTGTAAAGGGCTTGGGTACGACAGCGGCGCGGGCCGGCACGAGACGACGAATGTGAACGTCGTCGTTGGCGGCGGTGGACATGCACACGATGGGAAGGTGCGGCCGATGACGGAGCGCGTCCGCGATGAGGCCCGCACCGGCGCACTCGGGCCCCTCGAGCTCCGTCAGCAGCACGTCGATCAACTCGCCGTGCGACTTGACGAGCGTCAGCGCCTCGGCGCAGCTCTTCGCGATCACCGTCTCGATGTTCGCGTCATTCAGCATGCGCCGGAGCACGGCGCAGACTCCATCGTGGGGATCGACGATCAGGACGAACCGGCGGGTGTCGCCATTCTGCTTCATAAAACCGCATGCGGGTGGGATTTATGACAGGAAGGCCGAGGTACCACGGATCGTTCCCAAACCGATACAGGTTGTATCGATTCGAGACAGGACAAGGTCTGAGGGGATGGCGCTCGGACTACAAAAGAGAAAAAACGACCGGGTCTGACAAGATCCGACACGATCTGAGAACTGCTTTTCAGATGCGGTCAGATCTGGTCGGACGTGGTCGTTGTTCTTTTTTGATGAACTCCGTTCGAGCCTTCTAGGCGCGAGGCAACTCGGACCTCAAGAGCCCAAAGAGCGTCTGATCATGTCGCGCCGCGGCGGCGGCGTCATACGCCGGTGTATCCGGCGGGACGAAGCCGTGCCGCGCCTGATACGTCTCGATCGTATGCGCGACGCCGGCATCGGTCAGGGCTTGGTCGAACCGTTCCTTCTGCGCGGCGTCGAAGCTCTGATCTTCCATCGCCGCGCCCACGTAGACCTGGGCGCGCATGTTCGGCGCCAGCGTGTGCGGGCTATCCGGCGCGTCCGTGGCCAAACCGCCGGGGTGATACGCCGCCGCGGCGGCGACGCGGTCGCCGTAGTAGCCGGCGGCGTACATCGCGAGACGGCCGCCCATACAGTATCCTGTAATACCAATCTTCTCATGACGCACGTTCGGCTGCTGCGCGGCGTGCGCCAGCAGCGCGTCCGTGTCCCGCATGACGTTCGACGCGCTCGCCGACGGCATGATGCGCGTCATCAGGTCCGCGCGCTGCTCCGCGTTCGTGAAGACGTTGACGCCGTACTCCGCCTTGTAGCCGACGCGATAGAAGAGGTCCGGCAGCATGACCCAATAGCCCTGCGCCGCGATGCGGTCCGCCACCTCCCACAGCGCCGGCCGCATGCCGATGCCGTCCATGTACATCAACACCGCGGGCCACGGCCCCGGACCATCCGGCTGAAAAAGGTACGTGTCACACACGCCATCCTGCGTCTTCAACTTCAATTCCGTGCGCGTCGGCATTCGTCTCGTCTCCTTACGGCCTTTGTTACGGCTTTTTCGCGTCGCCCGCCTGAATGACGGCCTTGAGCGACTTGTTCGGATACGCCGGCGGCGGGGGAACCGGCACCGGATGCAATTTGATCTCCTGCTGCAAGTAGGCGATCGCCGCGTCGAGCTGCGCATCCTTCCCCTCGAACGTCGCGTGCGGCTCGTTGTCGACGACCATGTCCGGATCGACACCGTGGCCCTCGATCAGCCACTTCCCTTCCGGTCCGTACACGCCCGTCTCCGCCGCCGTAGCAATCCCGCGATCGACCAGAACGTTGCTCGACGACAGCCAGATCTCGCCGCCCCACGTTCGCGTACCGATCAGCTTGCCAAGGCCCAGTCTCCGAAATCCTTCGGAGAACGCTTCGCCGTCCGACGCGGTGTTCTCGTCGGTCAACACCACCACGTGCCCGCGAAACGCATACTGCATGTTCCACGTCGGGTCGCCGACGCGCGACTGGAAATAGAACCACGCCTTGCGCATCAGCTTCTCGAGCACCCATGAGTCGATGTTGCCGCCGTTGTTGTGGCGTACGTCGACGATCAGGCCCTGGCGATCGAACGCCGGATAGAAGTCGCGCGCCCACTGCGCGATGTCGCCGCCGCTCATCGCACGCAGGTGCACGTACCCGATATCACCCTTCCCCTTCTGCTCCACCGCTTCACGGCGCGTGTACTCCCACTCGGCGTATCGCAGATTGTTTTCGGCACCCTGCGACATCGGCGTCACGACGACTTCGCGCTCGGCGCCCGTCGCCGGGCGCACGCGGAGGAGCACTTCATGATCGGCCTGGTCGCGCAGCAACGCGCCGATGTCGGGCACCGAGAGCGTCGGCACGCCGTTCACCGCGGCGATGACGTCGCCTTCATGCACGTCGACGCCGTAGCGCGCCAGCGGCGAGAGATTGCGCGGCTCGTCCGGATCCGTCTGGTAGATGTGCTCGACGCGGTAGCCGCCGCGCTGATCGTCTCGCGCGAGCCGCGCACCGAGCGACGCCGGAAGGACGGCGTCCGTTCCTCGCCGAATGTCGCCGCCGTAGACGAAGATGTGCAGCGCCGAGAGCTCGCCGACCATCTGTGCCAGGAGATCGCTCAGCTCCGCGCGATCGGTCACGCGCTCGACGAGCGGCGCGTAATGATCGCGCATCGCGCGCCAATCGACGCCGTTCATGCCGCGATCGTAGAAGTAGTCGCGCTCGAGCCGCCACGCGTCCGCGAACATCTGCCGCCACTCCTCACGCGGATCGAAGTGCAGCACCCAGCTCTTGAGATCCACCTGCGACTTCGAGAGATCCGTCGGCGCCTTGGCGCCGGCGTCCACCACGTAGATGTCGTTCGAGTTCGTCTTGCGAACGAGCATCTTCTTGCGATCGGCCGAGATCTCGTAGGCGCGCACGCCGGCGAGGAACGTCTCGAGCTCGGGCTTCTTGTTGTCGATCGCGAGCGTCTTGAGATCGGGTGCGCCGTCGACGCCCGCGTTGCGCGAGACGAGGTACAGCCGTTTGCCGTCGGTTGTTAGACTATTGTAATTGCCCGGCGGCACCGGCAGCTCGATCAACCGGCGCTCGATGCCGTCCAGAACGATGCGCTGCGCCGCGGTCGCCGGCACGTCCTGCCGCGCCGGACTCGGCGATGGACGATTCAACTGCGCGCTGTCGGCCGGCACCTTGGCACTATCCGGCTTCGGATTCTTCGCCATGCTCAGCTCATCGTCCGGCTGAAATGGATTCCGTTCACCCGGCACCAAGGCGAGCGCGTAGATCTTCGTTTGCTTGTCGAAGAACGGCTCCGGTTCGCGCGCGCCCCATGGCGATTGCACCGACGACTGCAAGTTGCGATTCGACAGGAAGTACAACCACTTGCCGTCCGGCGTCCACGCGGGACTGTAGCTGTCGTATCGATCGGTCGTCACCGCGGTGCTGCTTCCCGACTCGACATTGTACAGATACAACTGCCCGAAGAGATTCCTGGCCGGCGCCGCGTACGCGAACCATTTCCCGTCCGGCGACCACTTCATGTCGTCGAAGTCGCCTTCCTTGTTCGTCCCGAGCAGCTTCGTCACGCCCGTCGCGACGTCCGTCAGCCAGAGTTGCTGATTCTTGTCGGTGTGCGCGAGCCACTTGCCGTCGGGGGACGGAATACCTTCCCATCGCACGACCTTGCCGTCGCGCGTGACTTGTTTCTCCTGTCCGATCCCGTTCGCCGGCAGCGTCCAGAACTCCTGCTCGCCGCTCTTGTCGCCGATCGCCAGCACGGTCTTGCCGTCGGTCATGAACCGCGCGTCGTTCCACCGCGCCGACTTGCCCGGAGTCGCTTCGACGAGCCGTCCCTGCTGCGTCGGTACGACGAACACCTGACCGCGCGCCGTGACCGCGACGCGGTCGCCCGTCGGCGAGAGATGCACGGCGTTGATCCAATCCGACGGATTGCGCACCCACCGTTCGCGCGTCTGTTCGAAATCCGAGACGAGCTTGATCGGCACGGCGGCATCCTGATTCGTCGCGACATCATACACGCGGAGGTCGGCGCCCAGCTGATACACGATCTTGCCGTCGGCGAGCGAAGGACTCTGCACGTCGAAGCCCGCGTGATGCGTCAGCTGCTTCAGATCCTTTCCGTTCTCGTCCATCGACCAGAGGTTCATCGTGCCGTCACGATCGCTGTCGAAGTAGATGCGACCATGCCACACCATGGCGGACCGGCTCGTGCCCTTCCAGTCCGGCGTGAGCGGCTGCGCCGCGGCGCCGTTGCGCGCGTACTTCCAGATGTTCTGCGCGGTCCCGCCCTGATAGCGCTTCGTGTTGCTTCCCTGAAACGCGTAGCGCGTGAAATAGAGCGTACCGTTCGCGTCGAACGATCCATCCGCTGCCTGCGCGAGCGGCACGAGCGCGATCGCGTTGTTCTTCGGATCGACCGTGGCGAGCTCGGTGTTCGGAAGCGTCGAGTACTTGCGCGTGCTGTAGATGACTTTCGCGTCGGGCGTCCACCCGATCACGGTCGCCGCCGCGCCGTCGAACGTGCGACGCACGGGCAATCCGCCGTCGATCGGCATCGTGTACACCTCGGTCGGCCCCTCATAGCTCGCCGAGAATGCGATCGTGCGCCCGTCGGGCGAGATCGCCGCGTGCGATTCCTCGGCAGGGTGCGTCGTCAATCGCTGCGCGACACCGCCCGCCACAGGCACGCGCCACAAGTCACCCTCGGCGGTGAAGACGATCGTGCCGTTCGAGATCGTGGGGAAACGATAGTAGCCGGCGGTCGGAGTCTGTGCCGCGAGCGGGGCCACCGAAGCGAGTCCGATGGCGAGCGAAAGAAAAACGCGCATGACGAGTGGGGTCGGAGGTTGTCCGACGATACGCGCCGTGCACCTCTCAAACAAGATCCAACCACCGACCCAATCGGACATACACAGAACGGCACGGAGACCGCGTCGACGGCCGTTAACAGCAGTTCACGTAGTCTCCGTGCCGTTCCGTGTACGTCCGCCTCAGTCCGTGGTCAATCGACCGCCACCTCGATCTCTGCCGAGGGCGTCCCTCTCCTGAGCAGGAACACCAACGGAAACCCAATGAAGAACAACGACGCCACCAGCACGAAGACATGATTGTACGCAAGCACCGCGGCCTGGCGCTCGATCATTCCATTGATGATTTGTAGGGCTTGTGCCTTCGCGGTGAATGCGTCGGCGCCCTTGCTCATCATGCCCGACGTCACCGCGTTCACCATCTGCCGCGCGCCGCCCGACGCGCCGGCATCCTCCGAGAGAATCGCGTGATAGCGCACGGTGCTCGACGTGAGCTGTGTCGCCGCCAGCGCGATGCCGACGCTTCCCATCACCTGTCGCACGACGTTGTACAAGCCGGTCGCCGCCGTCATTCGTGGTTTCGGAATCGTCGATAGTGCCGCCGTGCTCAGCGCGACGAAGATCAGGCTGAACCCCACGCCTTGCCACAGCTGCGGCCAGAACAGATCCCAATAGCCGATGTCCGTGGTCAGTTTCGCCATCGTGTAGAAGCCGTAGCCGCAGATCAACAATCCACTGCCGACGAGAACGCGCGGCCCGAGCCGATTGTAGAATCGTCCGCCGATCGGCATCAACACCGCCATCGCCAGACTGCGCGGCATCATCGTGATGCCCGATTTCATCGCGTCGAAGCGCAGCAGGTTTTGTAAAAACACAGGAAGCAAGAACAAACTTCCATTGAGCGCGAGCCCGAGCACGCCGCCAAGCGCCGTTGCCGAGCTGAATGAGATGTTGCGCAGAATGCGAAGATTGACCGCCGGCTTCTCGGCGACGAGCTCGCGCCACACGAACGCGATCAGGCCGATCGTCGCGACGATCCCGAGCCGCACGATGTACGTCGACTGAAACCAGTCGTTGCGCTCACCCTCCTCGAGCATCAGCTGCAGCGCGCCGAGGCCGAGCACGAGCAGTCCGAGCCCCGGCCAATCGATGTAGCCCTTCTCGCGAATGAGATACGGCGGATCCTCGATGAAGCGCGTGACGAGCATGATGTTCAGCACGCCTACCGGCACGTTGATGTAGAAGATCCACGGCCACGAGTATTGATCGGTGATCCATCCACCAAGCGTGGGGCCGAATGCCGGCGCGAGCACGGCGCCGAGGCCGTACAGGCCCATCGCGATGCCCTGTTCCTCTGCCGGAAAACTCTCGCGCAGAATGGCCTGCGACACGGTGAGCAGCACGCCGCCGCCAAATCCCTGGATGACGCGGAACACCACCATGGACGCAAGGCTGTGCGCCAGCCCGCAGGCCATCGACGCCGCGGTGAACAACACCACGCTCGTCATATAGAAACGCTTACGGCCGAACCGCGCCGAGAGCAGTCCGGTGATCGGCATGACGATCACCTGCGCGAGGATGTATGACGTGACGACCCACGTGATCTCCTCGATCGTTACGCCGAGCGTGCCGGACATGTCCGGCAGCGCGACGTTGACGATGCTCGAGTCCAGCACGGCCATGATGGTGCCCGTGAGGACCGTGCCCGCGATGATCCACTTGTGATTCGCGGAGCGGCCGGCTTCGTCGCTCATCGACTCTGTTCGCACCTCCTAGCGAACCGTGCGGGTCGGAGCCTTGAGCCCGTGCAGCAACTGTTCGGTGGCGGCGTCGATCAAACGACCCGCATCGGCGACGACGCTCGGCGCCGACTCGCCGTAGCGTTGCCACGCGAACTGAAGCACGAGCCCGGACATCGTGATGCGCGCCGCGACCTCGGCATCCGCATCGCGCCGAAATTCGCCGTTCGCCTGACCTTCCTCGATCAGTTCCGCGAGAATGCGCCAGCCGCGCACCGGACCGGACTCGAGCCAACGCGCGAACGCTTTCGGCACGTCTGGCGATACACCCTGCACCAGCAGCGTCAGCACACTCAGCCGCGCGGCGTCGAGGTTGCCAAACGCGCGGCGAAGAAAGAGGCGGATGGTTGCGGCGACGGAATCGCGGTGTTGTGCGCGAATTTCCTCGAGCGGCGCGAACACTCGCTCGTGGTACTGCTCGATCGCGCGAAGGAGCAGGTCCTCCTTCGTGGCGAAGTAGTGGTAGATCGTGCCTTTCGTCACGCCAACGGTGGCCGCGACGTCCTCGAGCCGCGTGTTCGCATAGCCGCGCTCGGCAAACGTGTAGAGCGCGGCCTCGAGGAGCTCGCTTGGCCGTTCGTCAGGCCGACGTTCCCAGCGAAGAACCTTGCCAGTCATAGGGGACCAAGTATTTGACCTGTGAGTATAATACTGAGCCGCGGTCTCGCGGGCAACGAGGCATGCATCCTGTACTTGGTCGTACGGCGGGGCGGATCTCGACTCGCTAACGACACTCGTCAACGACACTCTCAACGACTCTCTCGAACGACACGTGGCAAATCGCAGCAAGACAAGCGCGACCGTCGGTCACATCCCGCGCGCCTCCTCGGCACCGCCGGCGGCAGCGGAGCACAAGACGACCGACGTCGAGAAATACCGCTGGCTCATTCTGCTGGGTCTGATCACCGCGGCGATGATGGAAATTCTCGACACGACCATCATCAACGTCTCACTGCCGCAGATGGCGGGTAATCTCGGCGCGACCCAGGAAGAGATCGCGTGGGTGGCCACGTCGTACATCCTGTCGAACGTCGTCGTGCTGCCGATGACTGCATTCTTCGCCGCCACGTTCGGACGCAAGCGGTATCTCACGTTCTCCATTCTGTTGTTCGTGTTCGCGTCGTTCATGTGCGGCACCTCACACAGCCTCGGCGAGCTCGTGGCGTGGCGGCTGCTGCAAGGCGCGGGCGGTGCGGCGCTGCTGTCGACGGCGCAAGCGACGTTGCGCCAAATCTTCCCGCGCGAAGAACAAGGAATGGTGCAGGCCATCTTCATGCTCGGCGTCATCGTCGCGCCGACGGTGGGCCCGACGCTCGGTGGATGGATCACCGACAACTACCAGTGGAACTGGTGCTTCTTCATCAACATTCCAATCGGCTTCGTCTCGGCATTTCTGGTGACGAGCTTTTTGCATGATCCGCCGGGCGATCGGCGGACGGGTCCGGTGGATTGGCTCGGCATTGCGTTGCTGATCGCCGGCGTTGGGCCGCTGCAGTACGTGCTCGAGGAAGGCAATCGCAAGGACTGGTTTCAGGACGCGACGATTACACGCCTCGCGATTCTCGCCGTCACTTCGCTCGTCGCGATGGTGTGGTGGGAGCTGTCGAAGCGCAACAAGCATCCGATCATTCAGTTCCGTGTGTTACACAATCGCGATCTCGCCGCGTCGATCTTCCTGTTCGTGGTGCTCGGCTTCGGATTGTTCGGCGGCACGTTCCTGTTTCCGCTGTTCACGCAGAGCATTCTCGGCTTCACGCCGACGATGACCGGATTGACGATGCTTCCCGGCGGTCTCGCGTCGGCCGCGCTCGCGCTGGTGTGCGGCAAGGCGCTGAACGGACGCCGGCCGCTCGTCGATCCACGCATTCTGATCTTCTGCGGCATCTTTCTCTTCCTCGTCTCGATGTGGAAGCTGGGTCATCTCAGCTCGGCCGCCGGCGAGCCCGATGCGCGGTTGCCGCTGATCATTCGCGGTGCGGCGATGGGTCTCCTGTTCACGCCCATCAACAACGTGGCGTTCGGCAGTCTGGAGCCGAGCGAGGCGCAGCAGGCGTCGGGGTTGATCAACTTGTCGCGCCAACTCGGCGGGTCGTTCGGCATCGCGGTGTTGACGACGTATCTGTCGCGGCACATTCAGTATCATCGCGCCGATCTCGTCAGTAATATTTATTCAGGGAATCCCGCGTTCGACGCGCGATTTCAAGCGACTGTCGCGGGCATGATCTCGAAGGGCGCGTCGCTCGCCACGGCGCAGGCGCAGGCGATGAAAGCCGTGGAAGGAACGTTGATGCGCCAGGCGAGTATGCTCGGTTACAACGACGCGTGGATGTTGATTTTGTTGTCGTTCGTGTGTGTGGCGCCGGCAGTGTTGATGTTGCGGAAGCCGAAGAACCGGGCGGCGCCGGCCGAGGTGCACTGATCGAGACCGCATGACGCCAGATTCACCGTCGGTTGCACGTCATATCGGCTCGTCACGATGGGCGCCGACGGCGTTCGTCGTGGCGTCGCTCCTGCTGTTGTTCGCGATTCCGATCGCCGTGAGCTACCGCGTGCGCCATCTGCGCGAAAATCGGGGCGACGTGAGCGATCAGGCGCGCGTGCTCGTGAACGATCTCGAGGCGGCGCTCGCGACGGAGTTGTATCTGCGCGACGCGGCGAGCCGGATGCCGGCCCAGCGTGTCGACAGTATTCGCCGCGCGACGCGCGCCAGCGAGATCGACGATGAGCGCGGCCTCGATTCGCTCGTGCGGCGTATCAGCCCGGAGGCCGTCGAGCGATTCGTGGAGTTTCGCGCGCTCGCGCGCTCATGGCATCAGCGCGCCGACACGAGCGTCGCGCTGGAGAATTCATCGAACACCGCGAACACCGCGCTCGATGTCCTGCAAGCCGCCGAAGCGCTGGACGACTACCTGACGCGCGTCTTCGACGAGACGAGGATCGAGGTTCGGCGCTACGCACATTTCGAGGTCGTCACCATCGCGATCCTGGGGCCGATCGCGCTTGCGGCCATGGGCGTGGTGTTCTGGTCGGGGCGGCGCGTGCTGGCGCTGGCGCAAGCGATCGAGCAGGATCGCGCCGCGCTCGCGCGTTCGGTGGAAGCGCGCTCCTCGCTCATTCACGGCGTGACGCACGACGTGAAGAATCCGCTCGGCGCCGCGAAGGGATATGCGGAGCTGCTCGAGGAAGGGATTGGCGGGCCGCTGTCGTCGGAGCAGGTGGCGATGGTGCGGCGCGTCCGGCGGTTGGTCGACGTCGCGCTCGGGACGATCGCTGAATTGCTGGACGTCGCCGCCGCGGACGCGGGCCGATTGTCGTTCGAGCGTGCGCCGGCGGAAATCGGAACGATCGTCGACGAGCTGGCCGACGACTATCGCGCGGCGTCGACCGAGAAGCAGATCGAGATGGTCGTGACGCGCCCGACGCAGCCGATGGTGATCATGACCGACGCGGCGCGGGTTCGGCGCATCATCGCGAACATGGTGTCGAACGCGATCAAGTATACGCCGCCGGGCGGTCGCATCGTATTGTCGACGCGTGCGCCGGACGGCGATCCGCGCGTCGGCATTTGCGTCGTGGACAACGGCCCCGGCATTCCGCCCGATTTGCGCGACCGAATCTTCGATGAGTTCTACCGCGCGCCCGGCACGCAGGGTTCGACGACGGGCAGTGGTCTGGGACTGGCGATCAGCCGTCGCCTGGCGCGTGCACTCGGCGGGGACATCGAGGTTGGGGAGGCCGAGGGTGGTGGGGCGCAGTTCACGTTGTGGTTGCCCGCGTAGCGGGCGACCGGGTCTGAAAAACGAAAAACAACCGAGAATTACGACCAGATCTAACAAAATCTGACAAGATCAGTTTCCCGATGTTGTCGGATTTTGTCGGACTTGATCGTTGTTATTTGTTGTGCGCGCGGGACGCGTCTATCTCGGCACCACCGGCAACGTGACATGCGACGGATGCTGTGCATCATGCACGAGCCGCTGGTGCGCTACGACGAACGTACTATCCCGCTCGTTATTCCCGCCCGTATTCAGATTGCGGTCGTACTTCGGAAATAGAGCCGACGACACCGTCACGCGCAGCCGATGACCCGGCTCGAACACGCGTGACGTGAACCACACGTCGATGTCGTAGCGCTCGACGCTACCGGGCGTGAGCGGGACTTCCTTTTCGAACCCGTGACGGAATCGCGCGCGGCCCACGCCGTCCTGCACCCGCTGCGCGTGACCATCAGGGAATACGTCGAGCAGCATGACGTCCCAGTCCGTGTCCTTCGCGTCGGTCGCGGCCCAGAGCGTCGCCGACATCTGGCCGGTGACCTCCACCGGCTTCGCCAGCGGCTTGGAGGTGAACACGAGCTCGTCACGGCGCGTCGCGTTTAGAGAAGTGTAATCCTCGTTCAGCGAGGTCTCGAGCTCGCGGGAATCGATCAGAAAAGGCGTCGGATTGGCGGGATCGTACGTAAACGTGTCCGCCGGGGCGCCGGAGGGTGGAATCGTGTCGAGCAGGCCGTCGGCCGCGCTCGTGTTCGCGTGGCCGTTCGACGACACGTACCAGTTCGTCGGTACCGCGCGCGCAAGCGGCCACGCCTGCTCCTTTCGCCACACGTTGTCGCCGAACACGAAGATGTCCACCGGCGGCTCGCGATCGACGCCGTTGTCCTTGCCGAGCAGGTAGTGGTCGAACCAGCGAAGCTGGAGCATGCGCGTGTCGACGCGCGACTGCGGGCCGAACTCTCCCGCAACGTAGTCGACTCCCTTGTGCGCGCCAGGACCCATGACGAGCCGCATGAATGGATGGCCCGGCACCTTGTTCAGCGCATCCGTGTAGTCGATCGGCCCGCGCGAGTCGTCGTACCAGCCGGAGATCTGAAGCACCGGTGCCTTCACGTTCGCGATGTTCGTCGTCACCGCGTGCGCGCGCCAGTACGCGTCGAGCGTCGGATGCGCGATCCATCGATCCCACAGCGCCACGTCGCCGCAGCCGAGCCGCTGCGGAAGATCGCTGAGCGGGAGATGCATGAGCGCGGAGCCGATGTCCAACTCGCTCGTATTCTGGAGCGTGCGCGCACGCATCAGGCACGCCCAGTCGACATTGATCGGCGAGAACACCATGTCTTCGTAGGGGACGATGCGCCATGGATCGCCAGTCGCCGCCGACGGCGCGATCGCCGCGAGATGCGGCGGCGCGCTCACCGCGGCGTACCACGCGAGACGCCCTTCATCCGAGTGGCCGATCAATCCCACCTTGCCGTTCGCGCCCGGCAGCTTCGCGGCCCACTCGACCGCATCATATCCGTCGCGCACGTCGGTGTCGTAATCGCCGAAATCCTTTCCGTCGGAAACGTCGCGGCCACGCACGTGCTGCGCGACGAAGATGTAGCCATGGGACGCCCAGAAGCGTCCCGCGGGATGCAGAATGCGCGTATACGGAGTGCGTTGCAGCACGACGCCGAACGGTCCGTTGCCGGCGGGCCGCGCGATGTAGCTCGCGAGACGCGCCCCGTCGCGCGTCGTCATGAAGACGAGCGTGTCTTCGGTGACGGCGTACTGCGAATCCGACACCGCGCCGGGCCAAAGCGCATACGACCGCTCGGCAGTGAATGGCGTGGCTCGCCGCACGAGACGAATGCGGCGGCCGGATGGCTTACCGTTCGCGAGCAGGACGCCGGTGAGCGTGTCGCCGCGCCAAGCGCCCGCTACGGATTGGCCGTTCGTTCCCGTCAGGGTGACGGAGTCGGCGTGGCTCGTGATGCCGCGGACGTCGAGCATCGTTTCGCCCGTACGCCGGCGAATGAGTCCCGGCGCGCCCGAGTCGCTCGTGAAATGCGCGAACCCCATGCGTCGCCAGCCCTCGAAGCCGGGGTTGGTCGTCGAGCCGTTCGCGAGGTACGCGTCCCAGTCGCCGGCGAGGGAGTGTGACGGCGCAGTAGCGCACGCCACGAGGACCGCCAGTGTCCCGGCGGCGGCGAGTGTCGGGCGTCCGAAGTATTTCATGGGCGACACAATGCGCGGCGTCGGGCTTCGGCGCCAGACTGTGCTCGGCGACGATGAATCGTCTCGCTCTTGATGCGCCCGCACCGTATGTTGTCGCGTCCGCAACGGAGCACGAATCGCGAGTGCGTATCAGCGACATGAATTGGATGCAGGTCGAGTCGTATCTGAAGCACGACGACCGCGCCATCCTTCCACTGGGCAGCACCGAGCAGCATAGCCATCTCAGGCTCACCGTAGATTGCATTCTTCCCGAGCGCGTGGGCGCGGAAGCCGCGGAACCGCTCGGCATACCGGTCTTCCCGGTCGTCGCGTATGGCGTGACGCCGTACTTCCGGAATTTCCCGGGGTCGATCTCGCTGCGCGTCGAGACCCATTTGCGAGTCGTGCGCGACATTCTCGACAGCATGGCGAACAGCGGATTTCGGCGCATCCTGATCGTGAACGGACACGGCGGCAACAGCGCCGTGCAACAGTACGTGCCGGAGTGGACGGCGGATCATCCCCAGTGCCGAGTGATGTTTCATAACTGGTGGAACGCGCCGCGCACGTGGGAGAAGGTGATGGCGATCGACCCGGTCGCATCGCACGGATCGTGGATGGAAAACTTTCCGTGGACCCGGCTGCCCGACGTCGATATGCCGTCGCATCAACGTGAGATGATCGACATCGCCAAGGTCCGGCTGCTCGATCCCGAGTCGCTGCGCGACTACATCGGCGACGGCAACTATGGCGGCGTGTATCAGCGCTCCGACGCCGACATGAATGCGATCTGGCAGGTCGCCGTCGAGGAGACGCGCGCGCTGCTCACCGGCTCGTGGGGGGAATGAAGTTTCTGGTCTGGGGTGCCGGCGCCATCGGCGGAACGATGGGCGCGTATCTCGCGCGCGCCGGTCACGACGTGACGGTCGTCGACGTCGTTGAGGATCACGTCGAGGCGATCGAGCGCGGCGGACTTCGCATCGCCGGACCGATCGATGAGTTCGACGTGAAGCTCCCTGCGTTCACACCGTCGACGCTGCGCGGCGAATGGCCGGCGATAATTCTCGCCACCAAAGCCCATCACACCACCTCGGCTGTCCGCGCACTGTGCCCGCATCTCTCCGCCGGCGGCTGCGTCATCTCGGCGCAGAATGGATTGAACGAGCTCGAGATCGCCGACGTCGTCGGCCGCGAACGTACTGTCGGCGCCTTCGTGAATTTCGGCGCCGACTATCTCGAACCGGGCGTCATCCATTTTGGTGGCCGCGGGGCGGTCGTCGTCGGTGAGATCGACGGACGCATGTCGCCGCGCGCGCTGGCGATTCGCGATGCATGGCGTGATTTCGACGAACGGGCGATAGCGACCGGGAATATCTGGGGCTATTTGTGGGGGAAGGCAGCGTACGGCGCCGTGCTCTTCGCGACGGCGCTCACCGACGACTCGATCGCCGACGCGCTCGCCATGCCGCACCATCGCGATCTTTACATCGACCTTGCACGCGAGATTCTCGCCGTCGCAAGCGCGCGCGGTGTGACGCCCGAGTCGTTCGACGGGTTTGATCCGGCGGCGTATCTCCCCGATGCGCCGAGCGGCGCGGCCGAGCAGTCGCTCGATGCGCTCGTGGCGTTCAATCGGCGATCGGCGAAATCACACTCCGGCATCTGGCGCGATCTCGCGGTCCGCAAGCGACCGACCGAAGTGGACGCGCAGCTCGGCATCGTCGTTGCTCTCGGGCGAGAGGCCGGCGTACCGACGCCGCTCACCGCACGGATCGTCGAGATGATTCACGAGATCGAGCAAGGCCGACGCTCACTTTCGATCGACAATCTTCAGTCCATTCGAGCCAACGCGATCTGAATGCATATCGAATTCACCGGCAAGACCGTCATCGTCACCGGCGCGGCGCATGGCTTCGGCCGAGCGATCGCGCTGGCGTTCGCGCAGCGCGGAGCGAGTGTGTGGGCATGCGACGTCATCGAGCCCGAGCTGCTCGAGACGCGGCGCATCTGCGGCGGATGTACGGGCCGATGCGTCACGCGCGTCGTCGACGTACGTGACAAGAGCGCGGTCGACGCATTCGTCGCGGAAGCCTCGGCGGCAACGGGCCGCGTGGACGTGCTCGTGAACAACGCGGGTGGCGTGCTCGGACAGGTCGGTCGCCCGCTCGAGGACGTGCCGCCCGAGGAATGGCAGAGCATCTTCGACGTGAACGTGAGCGGCGCGTTCTTCTGCTCGCAGGCGGTATCGCCGGGAATGAAGACGGCGCATGCGGGGCGCATCGTCAACATCTCGAGCGGCGCGGGACTTGGCATCAGCCTCACGGGCATTCAAGCGTACGCGTCGGCGAAAGCCGCGCAGATCGGATTGACGCGGCAACTCGCGCACGAGCTGGGGCCGTGGGGGATCACGGTCAACAACATTGCGCCGGGATTCGTGCGGTCGAATCCCGCGACGGAACGACAGTGGGAATCGTACGGCGACGACGGCCAGCGCGCGCTCGTCGAGCGGATCGCGCTCAAGCGGCTCGGCACGGCCGATGACATTGCGCACGGCGTGTTGTTCTTCGCGTCCGACTTCGCGAACTGGATTACGGGCCAGGTCATCTGCATCGACGGAGGCAAATGACCGACGACGGAGCGACCGCCGGCATTCAATCGGTGCTCGATCATCTCGCGGCGAATCGACAGAAGATTCTGCGCGAGCTGGTCGCGTTCGCGTCGATCCCCAGCGTCAGCACCAATCCGGCCTATGCGGGCGACGTGCAGAACGCGGCCGAGTGGGTAGCGGCCAAGCTCAGAGAAGCGGGACCGTTCGACGTTCGCACGATTGCGACCGCGGGAAATCCCGTGGTGTACGGCGAGTGGCTTGGCGCCCCCGGCAAGCTCACGGTGTTGGTGTATGGGCATTACGACGTGCAGCCCGAGGATCCCGTCGACAAGTGGCAGAGCCCGCCGTTCGATCCGCGCGTTCGCGATGGACGTCTCTATGCGCGCGGCGTGTCGGACGACAAAGGGCCGATGCTGATTCCGATCGCGGTCGCGCGCTCATTCTTTGAAACAGTTGGACAGCTACCCATCAACGTCAAATGTATGTTCGAGGGCGAGGAGGAGATCGGATCTCCGAGCCTCGACGTGTTCATTCGCGATCACACGGAATTGCTCGCCGCCGACGTGGTGCTGTCGGCTGACGGCGCGATGTGGCGCATCGACGAGCCGTCGCTCACGGTGTCGAGCCGCGGGTTGGCGTCGCTCGATCTCACGCTGACCGGCGCGGCGAAGGATCTTCACTCGGGGCGTCACGGCGGCGGTGTCGCCAATCCGCTGCACGCGCTCGCGCGGCTCGTCGCTTCGCTGCACGATGATGAGGGGCGCGTCGCCGTCCCTGGATTCTACGATCGCGTGCGTGACCTGAGCGCTTCCGAACGCGAGGCGATCGCGGCGCTGCCATTCAATGAAGCGGTGTATCTGGAGCAAGTCGGCGCACCGGCCACGTTCGGCGAGGCGGGCTACCGCACGCTCGAGCGTTTGTGGACGCGCCCAACGCTCGAGGTGAACGGGATGTGGGGCGGATATCTCGGACCTGGCCGCAAGACGGTGATTCCGAGTGAGGCACATGCGAAGATCACGTGTCGCCTGGTGCCCGATCAGGATCCCGACGAGATCGTGGCGCTCGTGTCGCGCCATCTCGAGTCGTGCGTGCCGCCGGGGACGACGCTCGCGATTCGCCCCGGCAGACACGGCGCCCGGGCCGCGCACATCGAGGCCAATCATTACGCGCTCGAGGCAGCGGGTGCGGCGCTGCGCGCCGTATATGGTGTACCGCCGCTGATCGTGCGCATGGGCGGCACCGTTCCGATCTCGGAATTATTTCAACGGCACATGGGATTGGACACGGTGTTCTTTTCGTTTTCGACGGCGGACGAAGACTATCACGCGCCGAACGAGTTTTTCCGCATCCATCGCCTGCACGAAGGGCTCGAGGCATGGGCGCGGCTCTGGACCATACTCGGCGAACAACCGAATCGCGGGTGAGTTGCTGATGATCGAACGATGACGGCATCGACGGAGCTGGCGCGCGGCGAAGCGCAGGTCGAAGAGCACAGTGCGTCGCTGCGCAAGGAGCTGGGCGTGCGCGATCTGGCGCTCACGCAGATCCTGTTCATCGTTGGGCTGACGTGGATTGGCGTCGCGGGGAAGCTTGGGGCCTCGCACGTCGTGATGTGGTCGTTGGCGCTCGTGCTGTTCTATCTGCCGTCGGCCGCCGTGGTGATCTACCTGAACAAGCTCATGCCGCTCGAGGGCGGACTGTATCAGTGGGCGAAGTTCGGCTTCAATGAAGCGGTCGGGTTCATGCTGGCGTGGAATCTCTGGCTGTACGTCATCATGAACACGTCGGAGATCGGGCTCCAGTGCGCGACGTACATCGGCTATGCGATCGGGCCGAGTGCGGATGCGATCACCAAGAGTACGTGGTTCGTGGGGTTGTCGTCGGCAATTGTGTTGTCGCTGATGGTCGTGGCATCGACGATCGGCTTATCGGTGGGCAAGTGGGTGCACAACGCCGGCGGCGTGATCATGCTGGTGATCTTCGGCTCGCTGATCGTGATGCCGCTGATCGGGCTGGCGACGGGGCACTTGCCGGCGTATCATCCCTTCAAGACGGCTGTACCAGATTTCTCATTATATAATCTTAACATACTCGGCAAGCTGGCCTTTGGTGCGCTGGGCGGCTTCGAGTACGTGGCGATTCTGGCCGGCGAAACCCGCTCGCCGTCGAAGGCCGTGGGGCGGTCGGTGATGATCGCCGCGCCGATCATCGCGTTGATGTTCGTGCTGGGCACGAGCACCGTCATCGCGTACATCCCGACCAAGGACATCGACCTGATCGGACCGGTGGCGCAGGTACTGCGAGCCGGGTTTGGGCCATTCGGCATCGCCACGCAGCTCGTGACGATCGCCATCCTGCTGACGCTGTTCATGCGCATCGCGCAGACGAGCGTCGCGTTCACGGCGGTGACGCGCCTGCCGATGGTCGCGGGTTGGGATCGATTGCTGCCGGCGTGGTTCAGCCGGCTCCACTCGCGCTATCGCACGCCGGTGAATTCGATCGCGCTCGTCGGCGCCATCGCGTTTGGCATGGCGTTGCTCAGTCTCATCGGTGTCGGGCAGGCCGAGGCGTTTCAGCTGCTGTTCAACGCGAGTGGGATGTTCTATGCACTGACATACATCGTGATGTTCGCCATTCCGATCTTCGGATTGCGCAACGTGACGCCGCGGCCGCCGGTCTGGCTGCGCGTTGTCTCGTTCTCCGGGCTGATGATGACCGTGCTGTACGTCGTGCTGTCGGCGTTCCCGATCATCGCGGTGACGGGCGTATTGTCGTTCGCCGGGAAGATCGCGATGGTGATCGTCGGCGCGAATATCGTCGGCGTGGCGATCTATGCCTCGGCGCGGCGGCGGGCGGCGGCGGACCCGGTAGCTGTGTCATCCTGAGGCGCGCGCGTCGCCGCCTCCTGTCATCCCGAGCGGAGGCGCGTAGCGTGCCGCCTCCTGTCATCCCGAGCGGAGGCGCGTAGCGTGCCGCCTCCTGTCATCCCGAGCGGAGGCGCGTAGCGCCGGAGTCGAGGGACCCCCGTCCCGGCGGAGGAGTTCTCCTCGGCGCACGGGGGTCCCTCGACTCGCTCCGCTCGCTCGGGATGACGACGAGTGCGGCGCTCAGGACGACACGAGATCCAGATCCAGCGAATCATCATGCACCGCGCGCTGCCGCAGCCGCGCCGCCCGGCCAATCCGATACGGCACCGCCGTCACCACCACATTCGGCCGGAAGAGAAACGCCGTGCGAATGAACAGCGACGTCTTGTTGTGCAGCAGATGCCCCAACCAGCTGCGCGGCACGATCTCCGGTACGACGACGGTCACCAAATCCGCCTCGCCGCGCGCGGCGAGTCCGTCCACGTATTCCACGAGCGGACGCAGGATCGAACGATAGGGCGACGGCAGCACCACCAGGTCGACGCCGATGTCCCACGCATCCCACTGACGACGCAGATCGGCGGTCGCGGCCGCATCGACTTCGATGTATGCGGCACGAACGTCCTCCGAGATCGTCGTCGCATACACGAGCGCGCCGGCGGCCGGCTTCGTGATGCCATTCACCGGCACGACCACCGTGTGATGCAGGAACATGAGCGGAGACTGTCCAGTGTACCGGACTTCCTCCGCGAAATGCTCGTAGTGGCTGTGAATGCGCTTCAGCACGTAGATGATGACCGGAATGATCACGACGACGATCCAGCCGCCCGCGGTGAACTTGGTCACCACCTGCACGATCGCGACGAGCGCGGTCGCCGCGGCACCCAGGCCGTTGAGTCCCGCACGCCAACGCCAGCCAGGATCGTGCGAGCGCATCCAGTGCATCACCATGCCGGCCTGTGACAGCGTGAAGCAGACGAACACGCCGAGCGCGTAGAGCGGTACCAGGCGAGCAGTATCACCGCGAAACATCACCACGAGCAGCAGCGCGACCGCGCCAAGGGTGACGATGCCGTTAGAGAACGCTAATCGATCGCCGCGCGCCTGAAACTGTCGCGGCATGTAGCGATCGTGCGCGAGAATGCTCGACAACCGCGGGAAGTCGGCGAACGCGGTGTTCGCGGCAAGCACGAGGACGGCGAACGTCGAGTATTGCAACGCGTAGTACGCAATGCCGCTGCCGAAGATGCGGTGGCCGAGGATCGACAGCACCGTTTGATCCGCCGTCGGCATGGCGCCGTAATGCTGCGCGAGATAGCTGACGCCCAAAAAGAACGCGGCGAGGATGGTCACCATCCACCCGAGCGTTCGACGCGCATTGGAGCGCGCCGGCTCCTTGAACGCCTGCACGCCGTTCGAGATCGCCTCGGTTCCCGTCATCGCCGCGCATCCTTCAGCGAAGCCGCGCAGCAGCAGGTAGAAGAACGCGAACCCCGTTGCCACACCCGTCGGATGCGCCGCGGCCGTATGCGGATCGAGCTTGGGCGACGTGATCACGACGCCCGAGAGATCGCCGAGGAGCACGTGATAGATCCCGAAGCCGATGAGCGCGAGCATCATCGCGATGAACGCATAGGTCGGTACGCTGAACACGACACCCGATTCGCGAACGCCGCGCAAGTTCACGATCGTGAGAAGCACGATCGACGCAACGCCAAGCACCACGGTATGCGGAATGAGCGATGGATAGGCCGACGTCATCGCGGCGACGCCCGAGGAGATCGACACCGCCACCGTCAGCACGTAATCCGTGAGCAACGCCGCCGCGGCCACGAGTCCCGACGACGTTCCCAGGTTTTCCTTCGCGACCGTGTACGATCCGCCGCCGCCCGGATAGGCACGAATCGTCTGGCTGTACGAGATGCCGACGAGCACCAGGAGCCCGACGATGACGGCCGAGATCGGCAGAACATAGCTGAGCGACGCGAGGCCGAGCGCGCCGCCGACGACGAACAGAATCTGATCGGTGGCGTATGCGACCGATGAGATCGCGTCGGAGGACAGGACCGCGAGCGCGGTCTTCTTGTTCAATCGTTCATGCTCCAGCCGATCGGACGCGAGCGGCTGGCCGAAAACGAGTCGTTTGAGTTGGGAGTACGCGGTGGTCATTACGGCTCTCTCGAGGCTACTCATCGAAATAGAGCGCGAGCCGCGTAAAGATTCCGTGAAATTTGGGGGTTGTCGGCGGGAATTACCCCGCGACTCGAATCACGACATAGCCCGACACGACTTGACTGCCGCGCGGAATTCGGCGGCGCCGAGACGCCACCTCGGTTGACGTGTCGTTGACGATGGTTGCCGTTCCTTCGACGATGTCTCCCGTCGCCGGAATGACGTCGCCAGCCGCGCACAACACCAGGTCGCCCGCCTTGAGCCGCGCCGCCAGCGCGACCTCGAATTCGAGCTTGTCGATCGGTCCGCCATGCTCGGGGTCCGACGCGTCGAG
>Ga0134127_10000747_pt1 | contig 27111 bp, 23 predicted proteins | sample KB31753_FD_96459 | JGI IMG/M metagenome (GOLD analysis project Ga0134127, IMG submission 96459) | Terrestrial soil microbial communities with excess Nitrogen fertilizer from Kellogg Biological Station, Michigan, USA - KB3-175-3 | ecosystem: Environmental > Terrestrial > Soil > Unclassified ... | reverse complement strand
GATGTGTTGTTCAGGTCTCTTGTACCTTAGATTGACAGCGAACAGCAAACGACAAAAGCAGTGATCAGTAGTCAGTGGTCAGTATTCAGAAGGCAGCGGAAGGAGCAGTGGGCAGCGGTCCTGATGTGATGACCAAGATTCCTGACTACTGACTACTGACTACTGCCTTCTGCCTTCTGCCCACTTCTTAGCTAGTCACCCGGTAGACTCTTCCCTCAAACACGACAACCACTTTCTCGCCCAGGGAGAAGAACTCAGCAAGACGAGGTTTTTGATTCAACAGTGCGAAGTATTCGTCGCTGCCAAACTTGATTGCCGTCTCCGGGAGTTTCGATCCGGCCTTGAACTCCGCATCAGTCCAAATTCCATCGCGGAGATAGAAGGTCTTCCCAGCAACAGTTTTAACCGCGGCTGAAAGCGCATCCTTGTCGAAGCGCTCAGCCTCCTGCTGCGACCGCGCGCGTTTGCTCTCCTGAACACCCGCAAGTCCCGTCATCGCGCGCGCGTCAGCAGCCTTGGGCGGTGGCGCCGCTCCGGGCGACGGGGCATTCATTCTTCCTAAGCCAAAACCGCCCGCTCGAGTGACCTGCTGCTGCGGCGTTGCATTTGGCTCGAGAGCCAGATACGACGTGTAGGGCGTGACGATCCCATAACGCGTCCCAAGATCCACTATCTCATCGCGCAACTCAGCCTGTTCGCCGTTCGTGCGTATTTGTTCCATCAGCCAACCAACACGCCGCGTCGCCCAGAGACGTGGCAGAAAATCGTTGGCGTCTTCGCGCAGCGGGTACCGCTGATTGTTGTAAATGAAGTTCTTGTTTAATCCGCCCGACTTGCCGTTCAACTGCAAGCGCACATAGTCCATATCGATTGTGTTGCGGTAGCGCCCGATCAGGGTTACTTGCGAACCTTTGAATACATCCGGCAACGTGCGTGGATACATCAGATCGGTTTCCACTCCAGCCATGTCGAGTCGCAAGTCGGTCAGGACCGGATAATTCACCTTCGAGAAGAAGTTTGAGACCTTCACCTCCAGGTCTTCTTTCGGCTCAACATAATCCGCCACGCCACCGTTGTCGGCAGCGAGTTTGTCCAGCAGCGTGGTGTTCACGTTGTAGCCCACGCCGAAAGTGAACAGACGCAAACCGGAGATGCGCGCCTGGCGCGCGTTGTCGAGAATTCGCGCTGCGTTCGTTTCACCCGCTGTGGGTAATCCATCTGTCATGAAAACAATCATCATCGGGCGGTCGCCTGGTCGAAACTGTTTCATCGAAGCCAGCAAGGCCTCGTTGATGTTCGTCCCGCCCACAGGTCGCAGCGCTTGTACGAATGCCTCGCCGCGTTTGCGTCCTGCATCATCAGCCGCAATCATCCCAGACTCCATCAAACGCTCTTCACCTGCGAAGGAGATCACGTTGAAGCGATCCTTAGGGCGCAGGATGCGGATTCCATAGAGCAGCGCCGCACGCGCCTTCTCCATCTTTCCCTCCTCCGCCATCGAGCCGGAGGTGTCGAGCACGAAGACAATGTCTTTCGCGGCATACTCCTGTTCCGACCAGTCGTCCTTCGGAGAGATAATCAAGAGGAAGTATCCGTCCTTGCCGGCCTCACGATGAGTCAGCAGCGTAACGCCGAAATCCTGGCTTGAAACCGTGTAGAAGAGTTGAAAGTCCTGCGGCTGTTGGCCGCTGACAGTCTCAAAGGAAATTGCCGACTTACGCTCTCCATTTCGCTTTACCGAAATCTCGTGGCTGGGTGAGTAGATATTCCGGACCGGATCCTTGCTATCTAATTCAATACGCCCGGCCACTGAGCCAATCTCAGTTGCCTGCCGGCCCATGCCGAGGGGATAGCGATAAGCAACCGTGCCCGACTCAGCTTTGAGGACCTGGGTGTAGGTCAGTTCCAGCTTCTTGTCGGAGTGAGGTGCGATCGGAAAGATGCTCGCCTGAAACAAATCTTTGCCGGCGTATTCGAGGAGTCCGGGGTCGCGCTGACGCCGAACAATCTCGTCGTAGATCCTCCGCGCTTCTTCGCGCGACCGCACTTCGCCTACCAGGCGCCGGTCGCCATCCCAAATGGCAAATTCCACGATCGACGCCGACTCTGGAATCGGAAAGAGGTATGTGCCTTCGAGCGTTGCATCGGTGTCGTTCCGGAAAACCTGCTCGAGGTGAGTGGTCGCCACCTGCGAGATGATTTTCGTGTCTATCTTGATGGACTTAATCGGAAGCGTTCGCGGCAACGTCACCGGGGGCAGAGGGCGTGGCGGTCTGGGACAGCGACCGCATGGTCCCGGCACAATGATGCCCTGGGCGTTGGCGACGTAAGAAGTTACGGGAGTAAGAACCAGGAACAGGAGACCGACGAATAGGATGGTTTTGATTCGCATGCTGACCTCAATCAGAAATGTGGGGCGGCAACCCGCCAGCTTTCAGGGTTAGAACGGCGGGAAGGTCAATTCTTGCACGCCTAATCGGGTTTCGGGGTTCGGCTTCGGGGTTCGGGGTTCGAGCTCGGGTTTCGAGTTCCCAGTTCCGAGTTTTGGGTTTCGGGTAACAGGTTTGAGGTTCTAAGTCTCAAAAAAGCAGGCCCTGAGGTTTTCTGGCTAGGACTATTGTTGCTTTCCAGGCCGAGAGGTAGTTTGAGCGTTGGGACTTGAAACCCGGAACCGGAACTTGAAACCCGGAACCCGCAACTTGAAAACCTGAGACCTGAGACTTGAGAGCTAATGCAAAGTCCGCAACCGTTTGCTTTTCAGTGTGACAATCGTCACATAGATCACGATTGCCAAGCCGCCTGCCATCAAAGCCATAGGCGCGCCGAAACGATGCGACACGACGCCGCCGAGCAGGTTGCCAATCGGCATCGCTCCTACGAAGGACAGAATAAACATACTCATAACACGGCCGCGCATTTCGTCGGTCACAAGCTTTTGCAGGAGCGTGTTTGTAACTGCGACCGAAGTGACAATCGAAAAGCCAATCCCGAAAAGGAACACCAGGGAAACAACCAGGTTCGTAGATTGTGCGAAAACAATCAGGCAAATCCCAAATGAGAACGCGCCGCCCAGGACCGACCAGCCTTTCCGTCTGAAATCACCCAGGTAAGCGAGCACAAGGGCACCGAGAAATGCGCCCGCCCCGGCTGTGCCCATCATCCATGCAAGCCCGGAAGCGCCCAAATGAAAAATATCCCTGGCGAATATCGGCACCATTGTCAGGTATGGCGCTCCGAACAGACTTGTGGCGGCGGAAATCGACAATAGTGAAAACACGCGTGGTCGATGTCTGACGTAACGGAAGCCAGCGATGAGATCCTGCCAGAGCGCGCGGCGATCTTTGACGGAGTGTGCCGCGACCGTTTTTATCTTGTCGTCAAAGCGCACCATCTTCAGCGCGATCACGACTGCAATAAACGAAATGCCATTGCCGTAGAAGCAACCCGCGAGGCCAAAAAACTTGAAGCCCAGCGCCGCGCACACAGGACCGACCACTCTCGACAGTTGGAATTGTGATGAGTTGAGCGCTACCGCATTCGCCAGATCTTCGCGACCGACAAGATCGTAAGTCATCGCTTGATACGACGGGCCGGCGATCGCCATGCAGCATCCGGTGATGAATGAAAAACCAAGCACCATGTAAAGGGTGACTTGATGAGTGCCAACAAGAATCGCGAGGGCGAACGCGGCCAGGCCGGCTACCACTTGCGTAAAGAGCAACAGGCGACGGCGGTCAACGAGATCGGCGAAGACACCGCCTGCGAGTGTGAGAAAGAAACCTGGCACAGTGGCCATGAACCCGTCGAATCCCAACCAGAATGCGGAATCAGTAAGTTGGAGGACGAGCCAGCCCTGCGCCACTGCCTGCATCCAGGTACCAATATTCGACAGGAATGCGCCAAGCCAGAAGCGCCGGTAGTTTGCGTGCGAGAGCGCGCGAAACATTGCCTGGCGTCGCCGGATGACGGGCGGAGGCGCCGTCGCAGCTTCTTTCACATCCAAAACCATTTATGATTTCTTAACATCTACCGACAGAAAGTCCAAGGACGTTTGCAAAACTTCTCTTCGTGGTGAGTTCGGATCTTTAGTTGACAGCCATGCAGGCGAGTTTGATTTATGCCAGAATGCAGGCAACAACTTCAACGGGGAGATTTTCTATGACCAAACTAATTCTGGTTCTTTCTATTGTTCTGGTGGGAGCAGGACTCGCGGCAGCCCAAACTGAAAAGCCTGCGGCTTCTCCAACGCCCGCGAGCAATCCGCAAACACCGGAAGCTCCACCCGCGGCAAACCCTGCAGACGTGAGTTCCATGGATGCGATTATCGCTGCAGTCTACGATGTGATTTCAGGTCCGGCGGGAAAGAAACGCGACTGGGATCGCATGCGATCTCTCTTCATATCCGGTGCGAGGTTAGTTCCCACTGGGCCGCGCCCGACGGGCGGTTATGGATCACGTGCGTTAACAGTGGAGGACTATGTCACGCGTGCCGGGCCGCTAGTCGAAAAGGAAGGGTTCTTTGAGACCGAACGCGCCCGCCGCACTGAGAGTTTTGGTCAGATCGCACACGTCTTCAGCACTTACGAGTCGCGCCATAGCGCTGATGACGCCAAACCGTTTCAGCGGGGAATCAACAGTATTCAGTTGATGAATGATGGAAAGCGCTGGTGGATCGTTTCAATCTTCTGGCAGGGTGAAGACGAGAAGAATCCGTTGCCGGAAAAATACTTAACTAAATGATGAATGCGGAAGGATGAACTCGGAATGAGACCAAGGGATGCTGAATGAATGACGAGTAGGCATTGGCTCCTACTCATCATTCATCATCCCGCTTGTTTCGCCTCCAGGCAGAAAGTGAGCCGCCTTCCCCTCCCCGGCGTTCCGCCACAATCTCTGCGAGGATCGCGAGCGCGACTTCTTCCGGCGTCACTGCGCCAATATCCAAACCCACCGGCGCGCGCACTTTCATTAGTTTGCTCTCATCGACTCCCGTCGCACGCAGTCGGTCCAATACGATGTTAGTCCGGCGTTTGCTACCAATCAGTCCGACGTAATCCGGATTGGTAGCCATCACAGATCGGAGACATTCCTCGTCTTCTGAATGTCCGCGCGTCACGATCGCAACCGAAACTCCGGCGCCGGTTCCAATTGCTTTACGCACGCCCTCTGCCCAACCATCAGCGGCTGACAGTTCAATCAACTGATCGGGGAAGCGTTCGCGAGTGACAAACTCCGGACGGTCGTCAATCACCGTCGTGCGGTAGCCGGCAAAACTCGCGAGCTTCGCGAGTGCAGCACGCACATGCCCGGCACCGCAAATCACAATGCGCGGTTCGGGTTGAATTCGTTCAAACAGGATTTTCGTATCGGCTTGAGCAACCAACTCCGGGGCAAATTCAGCGACTCTGAACGTTCGCGCTTCCTCGCGCGATTCCAGAAAAGTCGCTGCAAAACCAGTCGCCGCAGTGCTCAACGAGACGTCACCCAAGTCGCCCGTCGTCTCTCCTGACTCAGCAACAAGAAGTTTCGATCCAACACCTGCAGGTGCTTCGATGACTGTGGCGAGAACTGCGAGAGTTCCGCTCTCCAGCGCGTTACGAACTGCAGCAATAATGAGACTGGATCCTTTCCTTATCGAATCTGACATGAGAGCGGAAACGATCCCTGGAGGGTCTACTTCGAAGACGAGGCCTTAACGATACCAAAAGCAGCGGCGGCGCGTCGCACCAGCCACAGCGGTCCAACCAAAAAATACATCGGGTTCTTGAAGAACGCTGGCTGATTGCCTTCAATCGCGTGCCCCACGAACTGCAGGATCCAACCAACGATGAATAGCGCCAACGCCCACCGCCAGTTAAACAGAAATAAGGGCAGCGAGAGCACGATCATCGGAATGCCAATGCTGTGAGTCAGCTTGTTCAGCGGATGCTGATGCTTGGCTTTGTAGTTTTCGATAAGTGAGTCAGCCATGGGAAACTCCCTGGGAATTGCCGATTGCAATTGCCAATTGGGCACCGCCAGCATCTAGAGACAATAAATCAACCAGGATCAGCTTCCTAACAATCTTCATTCGGGCAATTGGCAATCAATAAAGATGTCCATTGTGCCGCCACAAACCATTCCCTCTTCGCTCGCTTCTTCGGCGGTGAGTGAAAAATGATGGAGGGCTGATTTCCCTGAGCGCATCGAATCTCGGGCTTCGGCCCAAACTTCTGCTTCAATACAACCACCGCCAACAGTTCCCGCGGCCGTACCGTCCTCAAAGAACAGCATTTTCGCGCCCCGCTGTTGTGGCGTAGAGCCTCGAGTGTGGGCAACAGTCGCAACGACAACGCGGCTTCCGCGAACGTTAGCGGCTTCAATCAGGTGATAGAGTTCGCTCTGTCCGATCGTTCCCATTGATGTCAAAGTTGAGAAGCGTTCCAAGCCGGCATTCTCATTCCGGCTTTGGAGTGGTAGCGGGCGTCGCATCTATTGCTGGTGCAGCCGCATCCTGTTGTTGAACGCGGCGACGCAGCAGATCGGCTTCAGCGTCAGCATTCGCGACCGCTGTCTCCAGCCGCGCACGGCTTGTTTCGAGAATTCTGAGCTGCGCTTGTAGTCGGGCCTTCTCACTCTCGAGTTGTCTTCGTCGTGAGTCACGAGCGTCCTCAGGGCGAGTTGTGCCGTAGCCGGACGTAACGCGCTCAATGTTCTCCGGTTTCAACGCGTAGTCAATCTGATCCATTTTTGACTGCAAATCAGCAAGCTTGGTTTCGACATCCAACTGCTGCGCCCTTAATGACTCGGCGCGTTGTTCGGCGCGTGACAGCCGCTCCATATCCAGGAGCGACCGTTCGTTATCCTGCATCTTGCCGAGCTTGTCGTTTAAGCGGTTTACCTGATTGGACAGAGAGTTGATTGTCTGCTGCATGTCCTCTTCCGCGGCTGGAGAGGCTGTTGTCTTTTTCTTTCTCGTCTTGGTCGTCTCTGTCCCCTGCGGAGTCTCGGATTCGTCGGCAGTGCTGATGACCTTTGGATCGGTGGCAGAAGTTTGTTCGTCAGGCGGATTGATAACTGGATTCGTGATTACTGGCCGAGACACACGGCGCGCTCGTCGCTTCTTCCGTGTCTGCGCGCCAGCGTCAATGAAGCCCAACCCAATCACAACAAGCAGGGCTACTAACAATGCCGTCTGCCTAATAAATCGCTGATTCATACAAACTCCCTCGTTTTTCCGTTCAAACTATTGTCAAGATACGCTCTCAGAGGAGATGCATTCAAGCGCCCGGACGATGCTGTGTACACGGTTGATGTCGTCGGGCGTTCCACAAATGGCAGGCTTGGGCGCTGGCCAGGAGCCGGCCGAGTCTGGCTAGGCGGGTTGAATTACGAAACTTACGTCCATCGCGGGCGCAGAGTTTGTCAAAGCACTGACACTGATCACATTCGCTCCAGCTTCCGCGTAGGCGCGTACATTCTCGAGCGAAATGTTGCCTGAACACTCAAAGGCTACGTTAGCTGAAATTGAGCGGCCAGTCTTAACCAGGCCGGCAACTTCCTCTGGCCCGAGCCCAGCGAGCAGGAGGATATCGGCACCGTGTTCAAGCGCATTTCTAAGGTCGCTTTCGTTTCCGACCTGGACTTCTATTTTTTGGAATTGCCCGAGTCTTTCTTTGGCATGCTTGACGGCGGTTGCGATACCACCGGCAATCGCAATGTGGTTCGATGTGATTACGACACCATCATCCAAACCGAAGCGACTGTTGCGTCCGCCACCCAGCAGCACGGCATAACGCTCCAGCATACGCATACCGGGCATCGTCTCGCGTGTCGCCACGATGTGCGTCCCCGTTCCCTCGACCGCGCGTACGTATTCATTAGTCCGCGTCGCAACAGCGGATAGCCTTTGAATGAAAGTTAACGCAACGCGCTCGGCGGCCAGCAGGACATCAGCGAAGCCGGCTGTGCGCGCGATCACTTTTCCGGCTTCAATCTCTTCGCCGTCGGAGACAAACGCCTCAAGCTGTTGCTGGGAATCAAGCGTCAGAAATACTTCTTCTGCGGCTTCAAGGCCCGCTACGATCATTTTCTCGTTGGCCACGAACCGGCCACGAGCGCGGGTGTTGCGTTCGACGATCGCCTGGCTTGTTAAGTCCCCACGCCCAAGGTCTTCGCGCAGGAGCACGGCGATCTGTGAGTAAAGCGCGCCTTCGTCTAACCAGTTCATGCTTTGTTACTCATACCTACTGCAGGTCTTCGATGGTCTGATCCAGTTGTGACATTCGTTGCGCGATGTCTGCAATGCGTGCTCGAGCTTCATTGACCTTCTCAACAGGAGCGCGTTCCGTAAACTGTGGATTAGCAAGTTGCGCCTCGAGCTTCTCAGACTCGGCTTCGAGTTTCACTTTTTCTTTGCGCAGACGCTGGCGCTCCTGCTCAAAGTCGATTAGACCCTCCAACGGCACAGCCACTTCCGCGCCACCGGCAAGGACTGCCCGCGCCGACGCACGTGGTGCATTCGTTTGCTCTCCAATGCCAATCGTTGAGACACGAACAATTCGGGAGATCTGATCTGAACTCGCAGAGAATACCGCCCTCAACTTCTCGTCGGGAGCACCGATCAGCAGGGGTACGCGTTCACCCGGCTTGATATTCATCTCCGAGCGAATATTTCTTACGCGCGAGATAAGATCAATAACGGCCTGCATCTCCACCTCGGCCGTTTCATCAATCAATGCTGAATCACCTTCCGGATAAGCCGTCAACATGATTGTTGGCTCTCCCTCTCGATACGCGGGATGCAGCAACTTTTGATCGACGCCGGGAAGTTGGAGCCAGAGTTCCTCGGTAATGTAGGGCATGAACGGATGCAGCAGTCGAAGCGCCTGCTCCAGCACGGTCATCAGGCGGCTGCGAGCTTGAATCCGTGCTGGAGTGTCTTCCTCGGCAGTGACATCAGCTTTGGTTAATTCAATGTACCAGTCGCAAAAATCATCCCAGAAAAAGTGATAGAGCGCCTGCACGGCTTCGTGAAATTGATACTCGGCGAGTGCGCCGCGAACGTCGCGGGCCGTCTTGTTCAGCCGCGACAAGATCCAGCGGTCGTGCAATGCAAGCGACCGATCCGAATTCAGTAACTTTTCCGGATCGACTGTCGCACCTTCAGAGTTCATGAAACAAAAGCGCGCCGCGTTCCAGATCTTGTTGGCGAAGTTGCGATACGACTCGACCTGTTTCTCGTTCCAGCGAGTGTCGGTCGTGCCGACCTGCGCCAGCGTAAGCCGGGTTGCGTCGACGCCAAATTTATCGAAGACCTCGAGCGGATCGACCCCGTTGCCTTTTGTCTTCGACATGCGCTGTCCGTGTTTGTCGAGAATTGTTCCGGTTACGAACACATCATCAAACGGACGTTCGCCGACGAATTTCATTCCCATCATCACCATGCGCGAAACCCACAAAAAGATGATGTCGCGCGCAGTGACGAGGACAGATGTGGGGTAGAAGGTCTTGAGGTCGGCGGTTTCTTTCGGCCAGCCAAGCGTGGAAAACGGCCAGAGCGCTGATGAGAACCAGGTGTCGAGTACATCCTGATCCTGAGTGAGCTCATCGCTGCCCGCCTTTGCCCGCGCCTCTTCCAATGAACGCGCAACGATCACCTGGCCGTCGCCCGTGTACCACGCCGTGATCTGATGTCTCCACCAAAGTTGACGCGAGATAGTCCAGTCGCGCAGGTTCTCGAGCCAGTTTGTGTAGACTTTTTCGTAAGGCACCTCGGGAACAAACTGCGGCTTGTGTTCACTGGCAAGCAGCTCGAGCGCCAGGTCGCGCAACTTTTCCATGCGCAGGAACCATTGGAGTGATATCAGTGGCTCGATGATCGTCTTGCAACGTTCGCACTTAGAGATTGAGAACTCGTAGTCAACAACCTTATCGAGCAAACCCAGCGCTTCGAATTCCTCAACCACTTTCTGTCGGGCTTTGTAGCGATCCAAGCCGGCAAACTCTGCACCCGCTGCGGGCGTCATTTTCGCGTGCTGGTCGATTACAACCACCTGCTCGAGGTTGTGACGTAGACCCATCTCGTAATCGTTTGGATCGTGAGCGGGCGTGACTTTCACGGCGCCAGTGCCGAACTCGGGATCGACAAACTCATCGGCAACCACAGGAATCTCGCGGTCCGTGAGGGGCAGCTTCAACGTTGTCCCAACCAGAGCACGATAACGTTCGTCATTTGGATTAACTGCGACTGCGGTATCGCCGAGCATCGTCTCCGGGCGGGTTGTCGCGACTGTGACATCAGCAGCGCCGTTAGTAGCCGGGTATCGGAGGTAATAGAGTTTGCCCGGCTGAGGGTCTTTGAGCACTTCAAGATCGGAAAGTACGGTTTGATCATTTGGGCACCAGTTCACAATACGGTTGCCGCGATAGATCATCCCTTCGTCATACAACCGTACGAAGACCTCCCGCACCGCCGCCGACAGGTCCTCATCCATCGTAAACTTCTCTCGCGACCAATCTACCGAAGCACCTTCGCGCCGCATTTGTTTCGTGATCTGCCCACCTGACTCGGATTTCCACTTCCAAACACGCTCCACAAACTTGTCCCGCCCGAGATCGTGGCGAGACGAACCCTCTTTCTTTAGTTCTCGCGAAACCATTAACTGAGTAGATATCCCGGCGTGATCCATTCCCGGCAACCAGAGGGTGCGATAGCCGCACATGCGTTTGAAACGCGTCAACACATCCATCATCGTATGTTGGAGTGCGTGCCCCATGTGGAGTGAGCCGGTCACATTAGGCGGAGGAATGGCAATGGAGAACACGGGCGCGTTCGGGTCGTGATTGATCTCAGGCGCAAAAAACCCCTGCGCCTCCCAGCGTGCGTAATGATGCTCTTCGGCCTGTTTGGGATCGTATTGTTTGGGAATGTCCATTTGGAGAAAAGAGAAAGTGGTCAGTGGTCAGTAGTTCCGTTGTTTGCACTCAAGATTAACGGCGATTCGTCGAAAGAACATTGTAAGTGATTAGGTTGGGCTTTTCATCCCGTCAACACTCTACTAGGCTACTAACTACTGACTACTGACCATTGACTAACGCCCAAAACAAGTCGAGCAGCACGTCTCGTGTGCTGCTCGAATGATTAACTCCGATTGTTAAAGGCCTCTACTTCGGTTGTGGATCCTTCTCTTCGAGTTTGCGCTTGATCATGAGTTCGGCAAGTTGCGGCACTACTTCCCACGCAATCTGCTGCACAACCTTCTCCGAAAGCTGTTCAACGGCACGGCGCGCGATTGCATCAATCACTTCCGGTGACAACTGATTCGCATTGGTTAGTCGCGTTGCTGATGCTGTAGCAGCGGCTGGAGCCGACTGACCGTCCATCGGCTCATCCGTAACGCGTTCAAGCTTTCTTGCTTCAGCCGCGCTTGAGTCAACCAGCGCTGGTGATGATTGAACGGGTTGTCGCACCCACTCCTGAGTGTCCTCAAATTGCTTAGAGGAGCCAGGCTTCAATTCACCCGTGTTCACAGCAGCCGGCATGCCGTTCGGTTCACTTTCAATTTGCCAATCCACGCCAGTTGGCGCAGAGACCTGAGGCTCTACAAAAGCGTGCTGCCGCGCTCCGGAAAAGGTTTCAGCCATTACCGGTTCAGGAGCCTCGTCGAGGTCGATGTCGAGAACAAAATCTTCAGCAGCAGATCTCGCGGGTGTAAGGTCGCCGAGATCCAAAAGTACGTCGCCGGGATCTGCCATTGTCTCAGTTTGCAAGGTGCCGTTATCCATTGCTCGTCCGTTCTCAGGTGTTTTCACAACGCTCGCAGAAGCTGGTGTTGACCCGACAGGAGAACGATCCGCCGGCTTTGAGCCGAACCGTTCAGCGAGCGAATCTGGCAACGGCTGCGTGTTCGCGGTCGTTATCTCAAGTTCGCCCGTACTCATCCTCTCGGGCTCTACTGGCTTGTCTACTTGGGGCAGTTCGGCAGTTTGCACCTGATCTGGATCTTGCTTTCCGGAAACAAGCCCGCCGACTCTGTCTATTAAGCGTCGAATCGATTGGAATGGCTTCGTCAAAATGTCGTTCGCGCCAACTCTGCGCGCCTCCGCTTCGTCGAACGGCTCGAAAGAACCGACCAGAAGCATAACAGGAATGTGTCTTAACTCAGCATTTTGTTTGATGGATTCGCAGATTTCGTAGCCATTCGGGGAGGGCATACAAACATCCGCGAGGACAACGTCGGGAGCGATCTCCGCTAGTCTTGCGAGGGCCTCCTCACCGGTGCCAACGCTGATGACCGTTACGCCTTCGTCGGCAAAGGTGATTTCGACAACTTTCTGAATTGTGAGTGAGTCGTCGGCTAGTAGAAGTTTGCGCCCAGCTAACAAAGCCAAATTCCTTAGCTAATTTGAGCGCCACCGGCGGCGTCAGGACTAATCTTACGGGTTACGAGGCGGGCTCGTGTTAGCAGTCTGATAGCGACTGCCTTCTGAAACGTAACACCCGCAGTAAGACACAGTCAAGAGTTTTGGTTTTTGTTGGCCTATTTTGCTGGGTCTAGCGGGCACTGCTGCTGAGGATAATGTCGTCACCGGTCGCCTCTTTGCGGTCGGGGCCGGTGGAAGTCAGGGTGAAGCGGTCGCGCTGTCCCTGGTAAATATAAGGTTGCCGCCAGGGATCAAGACGGATGACTCGTGAGAGGTAACGGGGGCTCAGATGATCGATGAGGACGGACTCTTTGTCGGCCACCCAATAGTAGCCGCGCTCGCTCCGAAACCTCTCCAGTGCCTGGGCGATGACTTCTAGTTCAGCGCGCGCTGTCTTTCTCTTCTCGTCATTCACGGCAGTAAGGACTGTTTCCACGTTAATCCAGTCTCGTTTGCCGGTTCTGATTTCCGCCACCTTCCAATCAGATTTCTTTTCCATAACCAGGCGCGCACTAATCTGAATCCAGGCGATTACTGTCGTGGAAGGCCGAGACGCCAGAGGAACTGCAAAAGGCGCAACCTCCTGAATTCTTACCTCGTCTGACGGAATATCAATTCCCAAGAGACTCCCCAACAGGCAACGAGTTCGCTTCACGGTTGGATCCAGGGCATTACGTGGCGAGTCTGGCGCGTTGCAGTCCGAAGTAATCACGGTCACACCGAATGCGCGTCCAATCAGATCAATATCTTCCCAGGTGTCGGGCGCAGTTCTAATCTCAGCTACGCGCCATAACCCTTCCTGGTTTTTCTCCAAACGAAAAACACTTCGGATAGAGGCGGTAACTTCGGCAGTCGAAGCAGTGGTTGAAGAGACTGAGCGGACGCGGACAGCGCCGTTTGTGAGTTCAAAACCCGGCATTCGGGTGATTGCTTTGCGAGCCTGTTTGGTGCTGACGTCCGCTCTTGCGTCCGAGAAGCTGAGAGCCAGAAGCACGAACACGAGGACGCAAGCGATTCCTCGAATGAGTTGTCCGAGCTCGTTCATAGATTTTACTGGGGACTCGCTTTGCCTACGAGCATCTGCAACATGATGTGGAGTTGTGCAGTGGTGAACGGCTTCGGAAGAAACACAACGGCGCCCGCTGAAAAGCTATCGGACGAAAGCTTCGGGTCTTGTTCAGCCGTCATCATCATGACCGGAATGTTCATCAGTCGTTTTTCTGTTTTCATGAAACGAACCAGTTCGGGTCCTGATATGTGTGGCATCACCACGTCGAAAATTCCCGCCGTAAAGTCTGGGTCATTTTGCAGAATCTTGTATGCTTCGCGCCCATCGCGCGCACCGACAACCTGATAACCCTCTTTTTCGAGAATGGTTTTTACCAACTTGAGGATTGCAGGATCGTCGTCAGCCACGAGAACTCGCCGGCTTTGTTTGCCATCGGAGGTTGAGGTGTTTGCCATCTGGTTTTTACACTTCCACGGCACGACTGCTTTCGTCGGCCCGATTTGAGAGTTCTGCTGCCAGCTTGATTGCGGCGAGCATACTCGAATGTTCCGCGAGCCCCTTGCCGGCTATATCAAAGGCCGTCCCGTGATCTACGGAAGTGCGAATGAACGGCAATCCAAGCGTAACATTAACCGCCTCACCAAACGAAAGGCATTTCACAGGAATCATCGCCTGATCGTGATAACACGCGATTACGGCGTCGAATTCCCCGCGCGACGCGCGCAGAAACACCGTATCCGCTGAAAACGGGCCCTGGACGTTGATCTCTTCAGTTCCATGACACGCCTCAACCGCAGGAGCTATCTCGACAGCCTCTTCGATTCCAAACAGTCCCCCTTCGGCGCCATGAGGATTCAGGGCTGCGACGGCAAGTCGCGGACGTTCGATTCCCCAGCGCTTTAGTTCTCGATGAGTAAGGTGGATTGTGCGCATGATGCGATCGCGCTGCACCATACGAATCGCCTCCGCAAGGGGGACATGAGTCGAGAGCAGGACAATGCGCAGGTTGGCCGCCACAAAGGCCATGGCAAACTCTTCGCTGTTGCTCAGGTGAGCAAGAAACTCGGTGTGACCAGGAAAACTATAGCCGCCCAGAAACAATGCGCGCTTGTTAATCGGTGCCGTCGCGATTGCGTCAACACTGCCGGCCGCGCATAGCTGCACCGCAGCCTCGATGTATCCCGCGGCGGCCTTTCCCGCCGCCCCCGATTCGATTCCCGGTTCGACGTACCCGCCAATGTTATCGAGGTGAAAGATAATCGGATCGGTGAGCTCTTCAGGAATGGGTTCTCCCTGGCGAATGATGTCATAGCCGCATTGCAGGTCGAGGGTACGGGCAGTGTGAGCGAGTAGTTGGGCGTCACCAATAATTATCGGAATGCAAATGCTACGAATTTCCTCTTCCGCGACTGCTTTGAGGACAACTTCGGGACCAATCCCCGCGGGGTCGCCCATGGTGATCCCGACCCTTGGCAGTGATCGCCTGGTGCGGTGCGCAAAAGGGGATGAACTATTGTCGAACTGTCCCATTGGTTGAGACGATGCGCACAGCGTGGCGCAAGGCAGAGGTTGGGGAATTAGGTCAGCAGACTTCGCTTCGCTTTAGTCCGCGGCTTGCTCGACGCGTTCGTCAGCCTTGTACATGTATTTGATGTTGCGTTTCAAGACCAGCAGGTTAGGAGCTGATTGGCGATTTACCTTTATGGCACCACGATCGTACCACTCCATCGTGCCTTCAATCTCTTCACCATCAGTCAGGACGATCACCATGAGGGTGTGAGCGTCGATTTGCTTCTTGTAATAAAAGATCTCTGCGTTGGTTTCCATGGGTGGTGGCACGCGCTTACGCACCTGCACCGGTGCCTGCTGGGCAGGACGTTGTTGCGGTTCCCTTCCGCCCTCACCACCTGAATTGCGCTGAAAGCCGCCGTTTGATCGCTCTCTGGGCTGCGGCGTCTCGCGAGCCTTGCCCTTCACTTCGGCGAGCGTGGTTCTAATAAGTTTACGATTCACGGATTATTACCTCCAAAAAAAGGACATAAGACGGGTTTTGATCGATCATGCCAAGCAAATCATGTGAAGGGAATAGCTGACGGGATCGATTAATAAATACACTCGCAGGCTGCGCCCATTCGAGGAGAAGAAAATTTTACCCGTAATGGAAAAACCTGCCAGGGAATGAGCGACATGCTACACAACCATATGAGAAAAAGCAAAGCCAAAACAAAAGCACATCGTGCACATTTGCCCAAATGGAAAGGAAGGCCGATGCCGACCTTCCTTTAGCCAGGTGCCTCGTATTCTTCTTGATCTTTAGTCTGCCTTTTTTCTAATGAAGGTTGGGACGTCCAGATCGTCCACGCGCGCGTTGCTCATCATCGGCCGTGGCAACTCATCTATCGAACGTTGCATGGGGCGAGGTGCGACAGCAGGCATTGCGGACGTCGATCCTACTGCGGCGACGGCAACCGCTTCGCGATCGAAACCAGTTGCAATGACGGTGATCCTCATCTGATCACGCATTGCCTCGTCGATAACCGCGCCAAAGATAATGTTTGCGTCTTCGTCAGCTGCTTCACGAATAATCGTGGCCGCATTGTTGACTTCATACAGTGTCAGATCGGAGCCGCCAGTGATATTGATGAGGACGCCCTTCGCGCCTTGAATTGATGCTTCCTCGAGCAGCGGCGATGAGATGGCCTGCTGCGTTGCTTCAATCGCGCGGTTTTCACCGAACGCGTGTCCCGCGCCCATCAGCGCCATGCCCATACCGGACATGATTGCCTTTACGTCAGCAAAGTCGAGATTGATCAGACCGGGAACAGTGATCAGATCACTGATTCCCTGCACTGCCTGACGCAACACGTCATCTGCGATCCTGAAAGCATCTGAAAGCGATGCTCCCTTCTCAACAGTGTGCAGCAGTCTTTCGTTCGGAATGGTGATAACCGTGTCGACGCACTCGCGAAGTTCACGCAAGCCGTGGTCGGCCTGCTGCATCCGCCGCCGACCCTCAAACTGGAATGGCTTCGTCACGACTGCCACCGTCAGACAATTCAGTTCGGTTGCGAGCGAGGCAATGATCGGAGCCGCTCCCGTGCCGGTGCCGCCCCCAAGGCCGGTGGTCACAAAAACCATATCCGCGCCTTCAAGAACTTCAATTATCTTGTCGGTGTCTTCTAAGGCGGCTTCGCGACCGACGCCGGGATCGGCGCCTGCACCAAGGCCCTTGGTGAGTCTACTGCCTAGTTGGATCTTGATGGGCGCTCGCGAACGCTTAAGCGCCTGCAGGTCGGTATTTGCTACTAAAAACTCGATTCCCTCGATGCCGGCTTCGATCATGCGATTGACCGCATTACCGCCGCCGCCACCGATGCCAATCACTTTTATCCGCGCACCAGTGATTGGCGGATCATCATCTATAAAAATATTAATGCCAGTTCCGGGTTTACGAACGTCCGGTGCCATATTCATTTCCTCTCTCCCAAAACGGGACGGCTTCCAAGGCCCTTTTCTTCTATATTGGGTAGCTCGTGCCATCGGCGTCAATATATTGAGGACAATATCTTGTGCAACCGGGGCGAGAGCATACAACAAGTTGTCAAAAATTACTACTGAAACGATTTCGAAACTTTGACACGAAGTGTGTAAGCTTCCCGGTTGAGCCGCGTCGACTCATTCCGGCGCGCATCTCGCTCGCTTGAGCCCGCGATGCAAGCAGTGACAATCCGGCAGCTGCGGCCCATGCCGGACTCTGAATGTCCTCCACCAAACCACCAAACCGATCTCTTTCAGGGAAGCCGATACGGACAGGGGCGTCAAAGACCTGTTCCGCGATCTCAGTCATCCCGCTCAAGAGCGCCCCTCCGCCAGTCAGGACCACGCCACTGGAGAGCTGGCGTTCCCATCCTGAGTCTTTGATCTCGTCAGCCACATGCATCAACACTTCTTCGGCACGCGGTTGCAGGATATCGCAGAGGATCTGACGAGAAAGTTGTCGCGGCGCGCGACCGCCGACCGACGGAACCTCTACTAGTTCACTTCGCTCCATCTCGCTGAGCGAAGTGCTACATGCGCTCCCCACCGTTCGTTTGATCCTCTCAGCCTCAGGAATCGGGGTACGTAGACCAAACGCAATGTCGTTTGTGAAGTGTGAACCACCGAGAGGAAAGACCGCTGTGTGCTGAACTGCGCCCCGCTGGAAGATAACCAAACCAGTCGTCTCGGCACCGACGTCGACCAGTGCTGCGCCAAACTCCTTGTCGTCGTCTGTAAGCGACGCCTCGGCGGCAGCGAGTTGCTCCAACACCATGTCCGCGACGATCAATCCGGCTCGATTTACGGCGTTGATGGCATTTTGACGTGCTGTTACCGGGCTTGTAACGATGTGGACTTTCACTGCCAGTCGAGCCCCAATCATGCCAACCGGGTCATTGATTCCGTCCTGGTCGTCTACGATGAACTCCTGAGGCAAGCGGTCCACGATCTCCCTGCCAGCGGGCAATTGAATCGCACACGCTGAATCAATCGCTCGGCGAACGTCATCCGCGGTAATTTCACGATCGCGTCCGGAAACGGCGACGATTGCCTGGCCGTTAAGTCCGAGGATGTGCGACCCAGCCAGATTGATCGTCACTTCCTCAGCCTGTACATCGCTCATCCGTTCCACTTCTTCCACAGCCTTCTTGATGGAATCGACAGCAGCGTCAGGGTTCACAATGACACCCTTGCGAAGTCCGCGCGCTTCCGCCTCTCCAATGCCAACGATGTCCAGCAATCCACCTTCACCCGGCTCGCAAGCGATACACGTCACCCTGCTCGTGCCGATGTCGAGGCCGATCGTGTGTTGGGTGCGCTTGGCCATTTAGCTTTTGCTCCTTGCGTCAAACCAGTCGGGGTTCATGGTTCTAAGCGGGGCGGACCCGGCGTGGTCTCGCTTCTGTCGTTCGATCGTTTCGATTGGCTTTTGTCTCCTGATCCTTTTTCTTGTCCTTTGCCGGGCGGTCTGCAGACCTGGTCTGCCCATCAGGTTTGGTTTCGGCCTTAATTTTTTCAGCCTTATTGCCACCCGCTGTTGCGCCACTGGGATTGACACTGGTCACGTGTGCTCCCGAAACGAAACCCACAATCGCGCCCTTACCCTGATTGAGATCAATGTAACTAATCAACGAACCTCGCGGTGTATTGCGCTGCTCGTCAAGCACCTCGAGTGCCTGTTTTAGTCGCTTTCCTAAATCCTGGGAGCCGAGACGAACTTCAATTTGCGAGTCGTCGTCTGCAAGCTGTGCGCGCACATCGCGCATATCGATCAGGTTCACTTCACTGACTCGTTCTGAAAGTCCAGCGGCGCCCCAGTCACGACGCAGCTCCATAAACTTTCGTACTCGCTCGCTGTTTTCCTTGCGTGCTGCTTCTCCATCGTCTTCATTCCAACCACGAAGAAAGAATGGAGGCAGTTCATCAGCTGGTAGCATTTCGCCCAGCATCACCGCATCTTCATCAACCCAGATGAACCGACCCCCAACTGTCCGCACAACCGCGCGAGGCTCACGCTCAACGAGGCGCACCCGTATTCCGTCAGGCAGCACACGCGAGACGACCGCCTTACGAACCCACGTCAAGCGCTCAAGCTTCGCGCTGAGGTCATTCAAATCGGCTCGCCAGACACCCGTTTGAGAAACTTCCCTCTTGACGATTGACTGCACATCTTTGAGCGAAGCTCTCGAGTCGCCCTGAACCTCCACATTCCGTATTTGGAAAAAGCTTGCAGCAGAAGCAGCCCGGTAACCCGCGAAGCTCAAGACGCCGAGTGCGATGGCAATGATCACTTTCAGAAGCGTGGGCACGTAGCCCAACAACGCCCGCATTCGTGCATTAAATGAAACCGCCTCAGTGTCTCGTCGTACGGGCCGCTGCGACGCGCCGCCTGTCCGTGTCTTTGCCGACACGCCGCTGCGATTTCCAACTTTTTGGGGGATTACTTGTTCTCTCACAGCTAAGACTCCTTCTCGTGGGGACTGGCCATCGAGTCAGTGGACGGCGAAGTTGATGAACTCTGGGAAGAACTTTCATCCGTACTTCCCTTCGGTTCATTGGCGCGCCAGAGTTCAACTTCATACTCGAGTTCGATTCCCTGTTCGCGCTTCACGCGCTCGCGAATCTCCTCTGCCAGGGCAAGTGCGTCCTCAGCGCGCGCGTTCTCTCCCTCCGTGACGATGAAGTTTGCATGTACCGGGGAAACGAGCGCTGTTCCGCGTCGTACGCCCTTCATTCCCATGTCATCGATCATTTTTCCAGTACCAATCAGGCTCGCGGGCGGATTCTTGAAAAAGCATCCTGCAGATCGACCACCGTGGGGCTGGGTTGCGAGTCGACGGGTCTTTGCATCTTCCATTCGCTCCATGATTGCTGTCGCATCGTCAGGCTTTAATCGCAGCGTCGCGCCCAGCAATAGTTCACCTTCCTTGAACGAGGTGTGGCGATAGTTCCACTGCACGCTGTCTCCGGGAACTTCGACAACAACTCCATCTCGCGCAACTCGCACCGTCTCCGTCACAGTACCGATCTCGTGGCCATAGGCTCCGGCGTTCATCCACAAAGCGCCGCCGACAGTTCCCGGAATGCCGCCCAGACCCTCGATGCCGGAAAGCCCTTGGCGCGCCACATCGATACAGAGTCGTGGCAAAGAGTAGCCCGCACTGACGCGCACCAGTTCACCATCAAATCGGACTTCACCCTTCAGGTCCTTCAACGCCAGGACCACGTAGTGGTGCTCACCGTCGTCGGCTAAAACGTTGCTGCCTGATCCGAGTGCTCGCCAGCCAATCCCAGCTCGCTCCAGCTCGTTAACGATTGCCGCGGCTTGCTCTTCAGTCTGCGGAGAGATCACCCAGTCAATCGAACCGCCTACGCGCAGGCTGGTCAGCTCAGCAAAACGACGACCGCGTTCCGCGCGCACCCCGAGCCGACCGCCGATTTCCTCGATTGCTTCATCCCGCTTTTTGAGTTGAGCTTCGTCCATCGATGACTTCAGTTTGACGTTGACTCCGCGCGCTCGCGCAGCAAGCCCAGTAGCTGATCGCTGACACGACTCACCGTTCCAGCGCCAAGAGTCAAGACCAGATCCCCAGGCTGTACGTGTTCTCGAAGGGTTGCCGCGGCGCCGTCCAGCGAACCGATGTGACGCACGTCTTTGTGTCCGAAGCGTTTGATCGCTTCCGTTAACGCTTCCGCAGTCACGCCTTCAATCGGTTCTTCACTTGCCGCGTAGATGTCTGTAATAAACAGGGTGTCGGCATTATTAAAGGAGCGCGCGAATTCCTCCATCAGATCATGCGTGCGGCTGTAGCGATGTGGTTGAAATAGCACCACAATCCGCCTGCCGCCCGAACCAATCTTTGCTGCCGCAAGTGTCGCTTTGACTTCGGTAGGATGGTGGCCGTAGTCGTCAATCACGAGCACACCGCCGACCTCGCCTTTGCTCTGAAAACGTCTTCCCGCTCCGCCAAAGCTGGCGAGCGCCGCAGCGATCTGAGCGAAGGGAACGTCGAGCTCCAGACCGACAGCGATTGCAGCGAGTGAGTTGTAGATATTGTGCAGACCGGGCACGCATAGACTGATTTCACCGACAGGTTCACTGCCGCGCCAAACGGTAAAGTTCGACCCGAAATTCTCGTTGTAACGAATTCCGTGTGCAGAGATGTCCGCCTGGGCGCTCAGGCCGTAAGTCATGCGTCGCCGCTCGATGTGCGGAATGATTGCCTGCACGTTGGGATCGTCCAGACAAAGAACCGAAGCACCGTAGAACGGAACCTTGTTAACGAAATTTGTGAAGCACGTGCGCACGTCGTCCATGTCGTGGTAGTAGTCCATGTGCTCGCGATCGATGTTTGTTACCACCGCGATCGTCGGAGTCAGCATTAAAAACGAGCGATCACTTTCATCAGCTTCCACAACCATCAAGTCGCTCTTGCCGAGGTGAGCGTTCGATCCAAAGGCGCCGACGACACCTCCAACCACGATCGTCGGATCTAGTCCGGCATGACCCAGCACAGTTGCTACCATCGAAGTAGTTGTTGTCTTCCCGTGCGAGCCGGCCACAGCGACCGTGTGTGGCTTGAGCCGCATCAGCTCTGCCAACATCTCCGCGCGCGGGATAACTGGAATTGAACGCCGGTGGGCCTCGACGATCTCTGGATTGTCTTCACGTACCGCCGTGGAACGGACAACCACCTGAGCATCGCCAACGTTTTCCCCCTCATGACCCTCTGTGAATTCAACTCCCAATCGCTCCAGCCGGTCAGTCGACGGTGACTTTTTCTGGTCGGAGCCTGACACGCGGAAGCCGAGGTTGATCAAAACCTCGGCGATCCCGGACATGCCGATGCCACCGATGCCGACAAAGTGAACGTGTTGAATTCGACGAAACATGGCTCTATCAGTGGTCAGTCGTCAGTTGCAGAAGGCAGTGGACAGTCGAATGATCTGGCACTCCCCGGCGAAATTGTTTTTTGTCTCTCCATAAGTTTCATCACATCTGCCTACTGTTTACTGTCTACTGCCTTCTGCTCCTTCTCCTGCTCTCAACCAACTCCCAGATCAGGTCGACCGCTGCTGCGGCTGCGTCGCCGCGTGCCAGATTGCGGCTGGCTTCTCCCATCTTCCTCACCTCGTCGGGCAAGTGAACGAGGTCCTTGATTGCCTTTGCCAGCCCCAGTCCGGTTAAGTCCCGCTGCAAAATCATCTTCGCTGCACCCTCATGCTCAAGCGCTTCAGCATTCTTTCTTTGGTGATCGTCAGCGGCGAGGGGAAACGGGATCATGATCGCCGCTTTACCCGCTGCAATCAGCTCTGCTGTGGTTGTCGCACCTGCGCGACAAACAACCAAGTCGGCTGCGGCAAAGGACGCTACCATGTCGTCAATGTACCGCCGCACTTCCGCCCTTTCACCCCATCCGGCATCCACGTAAGCCGCCCGCACCTTTTCAAAATCGGCTTCTCCTGTTTGGTGCGTTATCCGCAGCCGCTCTCGCTGCCCCTCAAGATGCGGCAACGCCGCCGCCATCGCTTCGTTGATTGCGTGGGCGCCCTGGGAGCCACCAAAAACCAAAACCGAGAAGCGGGACTCATCAAGTTGTCTCCATGGGATTTCAAAGAACTCACGCCGCACCGGGTTTCCTGTAACAACTCCCTTGCCTCGAAAGAACGGTAACGACGCTTCAAAGGAAACCGCCGCCTTATCAACAAACCGAGCAAGTGTCCTGTTGGTCCAACCGGGTAAAGCATTCGATTCCATTACAATCGTCGGCAACCTCAGCAATGCTGCCGTTAACAACACCGGCCCCGATACGTAGCCTCCAGCGCCAATCACGACGTCCGGCCGAAAGTCTCGAATGATCTGCCGGGCGGCGATGAAGCTGCGCGGAAGTTTTGCCAACCCACGCGCCCGCGCCAGCGTCCCAACGCTTTTCAAGCCTGCACTGTCAATGAGCGAAAGTTCAAAACCCGCTTGTGGCACCAATCTGTTTTCCAGACCACGCGTGGTGCCAACAAATCTGACTTCAGAACCCGGATCGCGTCGCATGATTTCTTTCGCGACGGCAATCCCCGGATAAATGTGGCCACCCGTCCCAGCGGCGGCAATCAGTGCGCGCATCGCGTTTACCCGGAGCGCGGGGACGCCAGACGTCTCGCGGTCGCAACGCGCACGCGTGATTGATCTACCTCTCGTCCGGCCGCAGTCTTCAGTGCGCTGAAATCAAGCGAACCAACCGTCTGCTGCGAGATGTTCAAAAGGATTCCCATCGCCGCGAGGGTCGGAACCAGAGACGAGCCGCCGTACGAAACAAACGGCAGGGGAATTCCCTTAGTAGGCAAGAGCGACAGCACAACGCTGATATTGAAAAGCGCTTGCGTCACAATCACAGTCACCAAACCCAGTGATAGCAACATTCCGAATCGATCTGGCGCGAGCAACGCCGTGCGCAGTCCGCGTCCAAGGATCAAACAGAAAACCGCAATCACCGCCAGCGCACCTACCAAACCTAACTCTTCTGCGATTACAGCAAAAATGAAATCTGAATGCGCAAAAGGCAGAAACAGCATTTTTTGTTTTCCCTGCGCGAAGCCGAGTCCGTTAGGGCCGCCTGAACCGATGGCAATCAGAGACTGCACCACCTGAAACCCGCTGTTCTGTGGATCTGCCCAGGGATCAAGAAAAGTGATCATGCGTTTGAGGCGCCACGGGACGAGAATCAACAACCCCACCAGGCCAACAAACGCAGGCGCCGCAGCCATCCCCAGATGGAGCAAACGGGCTCCGGCGGTAAAAGTCACAACCATAAACAGCACCGCCAGCATCATCGCCGTGCCGAGATCCGGTTCCAGAACAACCAGCACAGCAAGGGCGCCGGTTGCCATGCCGCACGGAACAAACGTTTGCCAGAATCTTCCTTCGTCACCAGCGCGTCGCTCAAGAAAGTAAGCAAGAAAGATCGCAAGCGTCAGTTTCGCCACTTCCGAAGGTTGAATTGAAAACCTGCTTAGTTTGATCCAACGATGCGCTCCGTTCACTCGGGGAAAGGCGAAGACGGCCAACAACATCACAATCGTTACTACAAGCAAGCCATAGACGACGCGACGGTTTTTCAAGTGCTTGTAGTCAAACTGCATTGCGGCAAACATCACGACAAAACCAATCAGCGTCCAGATTCCCTGCTTGACGACATAGAAGAACTGTCCGTGATTTTCATTCTGCGCGAGCACGGCCGACGCGCTGTAAACCATCACCACGCCGAACAGTGCGAGCCCCACTGTCGCCGCGAACAACCATTTGTCGGGTGTTGATTTCTTTGCCATAACCAACTATGTCCAAAGTCCAAGGTCCAAAGCCCAACGTCCTCTTAGCGAGAAAGACCTTGGACCTTGGACATTAGACTTTGGACTTCTTCCTTGAAGACCTTCCCTCTATGCTCAAAACTCTCAAACATGTCGAAGCTTGCACAGGCCGGCGCCAGCAAGACGATGTCACCGGATTGCGCCGCTCGGAAGGAACGGTCAACCGCATCCTTCATATCGCCAGCTTTTTGTGTCGGCGCGTACTCTCCAAGTTCGGATGAGATTGTCTCGGCGTCTTCTCCGATCAGAATCAGCTCACGCACATGCCCTCGCACCAGTCCAGCAAGTGGCGCGTAAGGGGCCTTCTTTCCCCGGCCGCCTATAATCAAAACGACTTTTCCCTCTTCAGCCTGGAACGCTTCAAGAGCTTTCACTGTCGCGTCAACACTCGTCGCCTTTGAATCGTTGTAGAACTTAATGCCGCCGATCTCTCGGACGAATTCCAGCCGATGCTCGACAGGCGCAAACCTCATGATGGTCTCACGCATCGACTCCGGACCCGCTCCGCACGCCAAGCCTGCGGACAAGGCGGCCAGCGCGTTCTCGACGTTGTGCAGTCCGCGAAGCTTCATTTCGTCTCTTCTGAGTAATACCCTCTCACCGTCAGCAGTGCGCGAAACGAGATCGGCCCCACGCAAGAAAAGTCCTTCCTGTAGTTCGCGTTTGACGCTGAATTCAACGACGTGCGCCCGCAAACCTTTTGCCCAGGAGGAAACGATTTCATCATCGGCATTCAACACCGCGACGTCTGACGGTGTTTGGTTCATAAAGATCCTGTGCTTCGCCGCCGCATAGTCAGTAAAAGATTCGTAACGATCCATGTGGTTTGGAGTTACATTCAAAACAATCGCCACCGCGGGATGAAAGTCCTTAATTGTTTCCAATTGAAAGCTCGATAACTCAACTACCGTCCAGCCGTCGTCGCTGGAATTTTCCACCAGCGAAATCAGAGGCGTGCCGATGTTGCCGCCCACCTGCACTGTCAATCCCGCATCCTTTAAAAGCTCTCCAATCAACGCCGTCGTCGTTGTCTTGCCGTTTGAACCGGTTATGGCAACGATGCGGCCTTTCAAAAACCGCGAGGCCAATTCGACTTCACCGATGACCTCCGCTCCCGCACGTTCGGCGTAACGCAGCGGAATGATCTTGCTGGGAACACCGGGACTTACTACTACGAGTTCGATGTTATCCAGCAACCACCCCGGAACCTCACCTGGGATGCAGCCGATGCCTTCCTTCTTTAGAGCAGCTGCTTCCTCGCTCCAATTTTCAAACGGCTTCTGGTCGTTGATCGCGACAACCGCGCCGCGTGCCGCCAGAAACTTCGCGCAAGCTATACCGCTGCGCGCTGCACCAATTATCAAAACTTTCTTGCCGGCGACGTTCACTTCAAGTTTCGAGTTCTGCGTTTCGAGTTTCGAGTTCACCGCCGAATCTCACACTCGAAACTCGAAACCGGAAACTCGAAACTGGCATTACCGTAGTTTCAATGTCGACAGACTTAACAGCGCAAAGAGTATTGCCAGGATCAGAAAGCGAAAGACGATCTTCGGCTCTTTCCAGTCCTGCATTTCAAAGTGGTGGTGCAACGGCGTCATCTTAAAGAGACGACGGCCTGTGCCGGTTGTCCGCTTCGTCATCTTAAAAACGCCGACCTGCAGCATCACGGACATCGCTTCCATCACAAAAACTCCGCCCACCATCACCAGCATGAATTCCTGTTTCGTCAGGATGCTGACTGTGCCAATAGCGCCTCCGATAGCAAGGCTGCCAACGTCGCCCATGAAAACTTCGGCGGGTGGCGCGTTGTACCAGAGAAAACCCAGGCTCGCCCCGGCCATTGCTCCGCAAAAAACTGTCAGCTCTGCGGCCTCGGGCCGGTGGGTCAGCTCCAGGTACTTGGCCCACCGTGCGTCACTACTCAAATAGGTAAACCCGGTCATCGCTGTCATCGCGATGAAAGTTACGCTGATCGCCAAACCATCCAAACCGTCCGTAAGGTTCACCGCGTTTGACCACCCCATCAGCACGATGATGATCAAAATGAGATAGAGATAAGGCCCGATAAAACTAACACCGTAGGGTTCGGCCGTGGATTTCAGGAACGGAATGCTCACGTTCCATGAATAGTCCTTCGAAATGAAAAGAACGATCCAAACACCAAGTGCAATCAGAAACTGGAAAAGTAGTTTTTGTCTGCCCGTTAGGCCCAGACTTCGCTGCTTCGCCATCTTCGCGTAGTCGTCCATGAAACCGATGGCGGCGAACAGCAAAGTCGCGATGAGGATTGTCCAGATGTAAACATTCGAAAGCCGAGCCCACAGCACGGTCGAGATGAGGACTGAACCAACTATCAGCACGCCTCCCATGGTCGGAGTGCCACGCTTTGCCATATGGGCCTGCGGGCCTTCTTCGCGAATCTGCTGACCGATGTTCCATCCTTTTAAAGCTCTGATCAGCGCGCCACCAAAAAGCAGCGAGAGGAGGAGCGCTGTGATTGAAGCGTAAGCAGTGCGAAAAGTGACGTACTGAAAAACATTGAGCGCCTTGATCAGAAACCAATCCTTCTCTTTGAAGTGGCCGTAAAGGAGCTCATATAGGAAGTAGTAGATCATCTAAATCAGTTAGCGGTGGTCAGTGGTCAGCCTGTTCTACCTTCTTCCTTCTGCTGTCTGCCGTCTGACATCTGCTTCTGCTCTTCACTTTTCTTCAAACGCTTTCCGAATTGCCTTAACCACCTTGTCCGTCGCGACGCCTCTCGAGCCTTTAATCAAAACGAGGTCACCTTCAGTCAGTTGACT